>WUUC01173962.1_pt1 | contig 29445 bp, 28 predicted proteins | sample 6278441 | NCBI WGS metagenome assembly WUUC01 (sample SAMN13675441, study PRJNA597444) | soil metagenome | isolation source: soil | place: USA: Washington | collected 2017-10 | reverse complement strand
CGCCCAACTCATCTTTGATACTTTTTAACTGTTGCTGCAGGAAATATTCACGCTGCTGCTTATCCAGTTCCGTTCTTGTCTTTGTTGTTACCTTATTTTTTAATTCGGCGAACTGCAATTCTTTTTGCAATAACTGCATTAGCAGATCGGCCCGTTCCCGGATATCGTTTAACTCCAGCAAACGTTGTTTCTCCTTAATATCTGTATTCAGGTTACTGGATACAAAATGGATCAGGAACGACGGGTTTTCAATATTGCGTAAAATAATAGAAGCTTCTGTCGGAAGGTTGGGTGAAAGTTGAATAATCTCCGTGGCCAGGTCTTTTATATTAGCAACATAGGCATCAAAATCCGCATCTTTTGGCAATTCCTCTTCTTCCAGCTTATGGATCTTTGCTTTGAAATATGGGTCGTCACCAACAATAGAGTCAATAGCGAACCGGTTTTTGCCCTGGATAATGATAGTAGTACCACCATCCGGCATTTTTATTTGCTTAACTATTTTGGCCACCGTCCCTACATCTTCAAGATCAGTTACAGCAGGATCTTCTACACTACTGTCTTTTTGTGCCACTACGCCTATCAATTTGTCACCTTTGTATGCATCATTCACCGCTTTGATGCTTTTATCACGGCCTACGGTAATAGGCAGCACCACACCAGGAAACAATACGGTGTTACGTAAAGGAAGCAGCGCAATTTCCGCAGGAACCTCTATACCATTGTTATCATCCTGGTCGCTTTCGTTCAGGGGTATGATAGGCATAAAATCCATTTCATCTTCAGGTCGAAGTAATAATTTATCAAAAGTCATATTTAATTCTTCTTTAGACAATATGTCATTCCACACCATGCGGAATGAAAAGTACAGCAGGGAACTATAGTTGTCAAGTTTCGTGCCGCCAGGACAACCCTGCCAAAGCGGTAAAAAAAAGCCCTCCCGTAATGGGAGGGCAATATCTGCAAAATAGGTGAAAGTTTATAACGCTAATCCCAGTGAAACCTGGAATCCCTGGCTCTTCCATTCGTCTTTATTATCTATATCACTAATATTATTGAGCCCGATCACGTACCGGCCCGTTATCCGGATCGCACTTAATTTTAACTGGACACCGCCCAGCATGGCGAAATCACCTTTTTTAAATGCATCAGTACCATTTTGTAACAGGTTTTTATCCTGCTTCATCAATATGCTAAACTGTGGTCCAGCCTGCAATGAAAGAAAATTTCCCAGCAATTTGTAATCAAGTATGAGAGGGATAGACAAGTAATTGAGTTTAACGTTTCGCTGGCCGGAAGTAAAAATATTTTCGTAGACATGGTTGTAGTTACTGTCCAGCGTGGTGGAGTATTGATTAAACATGACTTCGGGATGTATTGCCAATTTTCCACCCAGCCCGATTTCCGCGAAAGCACCAACATGATATCCATACTCAAACTTATCCTTAAAAGAAAGACCATCTACTTTCGTGATGTTGGTACCACCTTTAACACCAATATGAAACTGTGCCATCACCGCTGATGACATAAATAATGCTGCAAGCAGCGGAACCAGGAATTTTGTTTTCATAAACTTTGTTTTTTATTAATAAAATTATCCCGTTGATCGACCGATGGCTTGTGCGTGTAAATATCTGCATGGATGTAAACAGCTTTTTATAAATAAATATTGCCGCATCAATGTGAAGATTATCTAAAAACGTATGCATTGGTCATATCAACTTCAGATAATCATTCGTGCCCCGTAGTTTAAAAGCCACTCGTTAAAGATTTTAAAAGACTGTACCCGACCTGCTGCTTCCATGCATCGCCCTTCGAATTGACTCCCCGTTGAGGATAAGACAACTTATTTAAATTTTACCCCCATTGTAGAAATGTAAAATATTTGTGAATGGTCCAGTAGCCATTGATCAGAGGACAATGCCCGCATTAATGGAAAACAATGCTGCAAGGTTTTCCGCTGGAATATAATAATCGAGAATGAACTGGGGCTGTAGGAAGAATTTACCGATGTTATATTCCGGTCGCAAGTATAGGGAAATGGAAAGAGGCTGAAATTTCATTCGTTCATCGATCGTTATATCGCCGGTATTATACACGAAGTTTGCACCATTCTTTACATTGACAGGATAGGTGCTAGTGGTTCTGTTGAACCCAAATTTTTGCGTACCCGCTGACAAAGCCAACTGCGGCGTAATCTTCAGGTAATTCTTTTCACCAAAAACATGCATCCAATAAAAGCTATGTCGCACAGAAACGGACACAGAAAAATCTGCGATCTCTTCGGTGTTTGTCGTAACTATATTTCTACCACGCCTGAGCCTTAATAACCGGATATATTTTTCACGTTTCGTGTATTCGGAACGGCTGCCCCAGCCATAGCTTGCGGTAATGCCGGGCTGCAACCACGATCTTCTCCAGGTGAAATAGGCATTGAATTCATTTTGCAGCGGAGATAAATAAAAAGGCAATGAATCCCTGGTAAAATACCGTGTGTAAGATATGCCTCCAATCCAATTCATACTTTGAATAAAATCAAACGAAGGACTTAATGAATATTGGTACAAATTGAGCTGACCGCCATCGTTCATAATGTTACCGGATAACGTTAAACCCGGACCGGTTTTATGGTAATACCCGACAGTAGGTGTATAAACATTCTTTTTCACTGGCTCCAGCCTGTTGTTTCGTTTTGTATAGTTAAAATAACCACCGCCGGCGGAGGCGCTGGCAAGGAAATAACTTCGTGGTTTTAATAAGGAATCAAGAAAAAGATCAAGTTCATTCAGCAGGGCATCGTAATCAAAAGAGGTATCTATATCCAGGGTCTCATTTGTCGCACCGGGCACCGTGTCACCTGGTGTCGTTTGAGAAAACGCGGCAACGGATAGTAAAACAAATCCTGCGGCAACAAAGTAATTTCTAACCATTCAGCGGTTTTCAGGTGTTATAACTTGTAATACTATCAAGGGCTTAGTGGCCCTTTAATAAAAAAGTTTAATGAGCTGAAATATCGAAAGCGATAAAAAATAGATAGCTACAGCAATCAATGGCCTTTAGCCTTGAAGTTCACATTTATCAACTCAACTCCAATACCGTTATTTCCGGCATGATGCCTACACGACCGGGGTAACCGATAAAGCCGTAGCCCCGGTTAACGTACAATTTTTGTGCTCCTTTTTCATAAAGCCCCGCCCACTGTTCGTACATATATTGTACAGGGCTCCATTTAAAACCCGGCAATTCCACACCGAACTGCATACCGTGGGTATGCCCCGAAAGCATCAGATCCACGTCCGAATATTTTGTCCGCACTTCGGCATCCCAATGCGAGGGGTCATGACTCATTAATATTTTAAATGGGTAAGCAGCGGCCCCGGCATACGCCCTGGCCATATTGCCATATTTGGGAAACCTGGCTTTGGCACTCCAATTTTCGATCCCGAGCAAAGCGATCTTGTCATCCCCTCTTTCCAGCACGATATGTTCATTCATCAATAAACGCCAGCCCATTTCTGCATGAATTTGTTTGAGCCGATCCAGGTTGGCGCTTTTTTCCTCCGTCGTTGCCCATTGCACATAGTCGCCGTAATCATGGTTGCCCAAGGTGGAATAAACCCCCATCGGCGCATTTAACCGGCTAAACACGTCCATCAGTCCTTCCATTTCGGTAGCAGTATTGTTGACCATGTCACCGGTAAAAAGAATGAGATCCGGCTTTTGAAGCATTATTTTTTCTATGCCTTTCAGCACCGCTTTTTTATCCATCAAACTACCGGAATGAATATCGGAAATATGGACAATTTTCAGTCCCCTGAAAGCAGCCGGTAAATTACTGTACGATAAAGGAATGTTTTTTACCTGGTACTGGTATTTATTGCCAAAACCATTTAAAAGCGTTGCAAACAAACCGCCACCGGCGATCATGCCGGCCCAGCTTAAAAATACAGAACGGGAGATCTTTTCATCATCAGCAACATTTTCACCCGTCACGTTGTTGGAGGAAGATAATTTTCCGACAACCCATTGAACACCTCTTCTTACATCGTCGATCAAAAAGAAAAGCGCCGCAATCAGTTTTGCAAAGAACAACCCAAGTACAATGGCGAAAATTGTAGTCCGTAATATTTTTTCCTGGTGGGCAAAATGCAAATAAGGCAGGATGAGCAAAACGACGATAGCAGCGATCGACAATATCCAGTAACAGGCGTAAATGATGGTCCGGGTCCTGCCATTTGCAGGCGTAGCAATTATTTTAACCGCCTGGAAAACATAAATATCCAGTAAGATCATCAGCACAATCATTATCCACCAGAACGGAGAATTTCGCATGAATTAAATTTAAAAGACAAAGATAACAGGGAAATATCCCTAATGTTTGCCGAACGCTTATTTTTGCCCTTATCACTGTTTAAAATGGGCAAAACTTAATTTTGCGGTTTTACTGATAGAGGACAATTTTACCATTGACCGAAATGGCTAATATTATTAATTTTTTAAATAAACCGCAGCAACCCCTGAGATGGCAAGAATAATTGGTGTAGCAAATCAAAAAGGTGGCGTTGGTAAAACCACTACCGCCATTAACCTGGCGGCTAGTTTAGCCGTTCTGGAGTTCAAGACTTTATTGGTAGATGGCGATCCGCAGGCCAACAGCACAACTGGAGTAGGTTTTGATCTGCATAATATTACCCAAAGCCTTTACGATTGCATGGTCAACCAGGCCAACGCAAGAGATGTGATATTGAAAAGCGACATTCCGTACCTGGACCTGCTTCCATCGCATATTGACCTTGTTGGCGCAGAAATAGAAATGATCAATTATCCCAACAGGGAAATGGTCATGAAAAATCTGTTGGAAGCAGTGCGCAACGATTATGATTTCATCATCATTGACTGCTCCCCTTCTTTGGGTTTAATCACAGTCAACGCCCTGACAGCGGCTGATTCGGTCGTTGTGCCGGTGCAATGTGAGTTCTTTGCTTTGGAGGGACTTGGTAAATTGCTTAACACCATCAAAATTGTACAAAGCCGGCTAAATACCGAACTGGTGATTGAAGGGATTTTAATGACGATGTATGATGGCCGTCTTCGGCTATGCAACCAGGTGGTCAGTGAAGTACGGCGTCATTTTGAAGACATGGTTTTTAATACAATCATCCACCGGAATGCCCGTTTAGCAGAGGCACCCAGTGTAGGCAAGCCCGTCATTCTGTACGATGCCAACAGTAAAGGGTCTATGAATTATCTTAATCTTGCGAAAGAGATACTCCAGAAAAATGATATGACGAAGATTAAAAATGATGAACGAATATTAGAGCTTTAAGCGCTAGCCATGCTCGCCGCTCAAAGCTAAAAACTCCCAGCTATTTTTATGTCCAACCCCAAACAAAATAATAAAGAATTACTCGGCAAAGGAATCCGTTCGCTGTTGCAGGGTATAGACAGTGATCTTAAAACAGGCTCCGGAGCATTGAAGCCCGCCGTTGTTGAAAATGTTACCGGCATCAACCGCATACCTGTAGACCAGGTAGAACCGAACCCCAAACAACCGCGTCGTGATTTTGATGAGCAGGCCCTTAAAGAATTGGCGGAATCTATCAAACTGCATGATATTATCCAGCCTGTAACCGTTACAAAACTTCCATCGGGAAAATACAGGCTTGTTGCCGGTGAACGCCGCTGGCGGGCATCGAAAATGGCGGGATTGAAAGACATTCCTGCGTACCTGCGACAGGCCAACGATACGGAATTGCTTGAACTGGCATTGTTAGAAAATTTGCAGCGGGAGGATCTGAATGCTATGGAGGTAGCGCTTAGCTACAAGCGGATGATGGAGGAACTGGATTATACACAGGAGCAGGTGGCGGAAAGAATGGGTAAAGACAGGAGTACTGTTGCCAATTTTATCCGCTTATTAAAATTACCACCTGATATACAACTTGCCGTTCGAAACGGGCAATTGAGTATGGGCCACGCAAGGGCATTAGTCAATGTAGATACCATCGATAAACAACTTTATATCTACAGAGAGATTAAGGAAAAAGGTTTATCGGTCAGGCAAACAGAAGAATTGGTACGCAATCTCTATAAACAATCCGGCGCTGTTAAAAAAACTTCAAAAAGTTCGTTAGCTCCTGCTTACCAGAAAATTGAAGATAACTTAGCATCTTATTTCAGCACCCGCGTTAAGCTTAAACACACCCGCAACGGAAATGGGCAGATCATTATTGATTACTATTCACAGGATGAGCTGACCAAGATACTGGATCAAATGGATGTGCGGGTAGGCTAAGTTGAAATGAGAAATCAAGCATCAAACATGACGCCTAAGAAAGTTTTCGGTTACCTGTTTTTTATTGCGGTTTGTTTAGCAACAACTCCCTGTTTTTGTTTTGCCCAGGAAAAGGAAATATTAGCATCTGCAGATTCATTAAAAACCGTAACTACGGTTGTCGATACAACAGCTCCCGAAGGAAAGAAAATAAAAAAAGTAAATGTCTATAATCCGAGGAAAGCTGCGCTGCGCTCCGCCATCATCCCCGGCTGGGGACAGGTTTACAATAAAAAATACTGGAAAGTGCCGATAGTATATGGTGCTTTGGGTATATCAGCGGGTGTCTTCTTTTTTAATTTACAAACTTATAAAGACACGAGGTTTGCTTATAAGGCAACCTATAATGTAAGGCAACCAAACGCCACTGCAGCTGATACGGCTGCCTTTAATAGCATACCGGACTATTTGAAACCATATTCCGAAGGTTCGCTTCGTTCTTTTCGCGACAGCTATCGCCGCGATATCGATTATGCAGTTATCTTCTTTGTCTTGCTTTGGGGATTAAATGTGGTAGATGCCGCTGTTGATGCGCATTTAAAAAGTTTCGATGTAAGTCCTGATCTTAGCTTGCGGTTCAAGCCTGGCCGTAGCGAGATGGCGGGGACCAACGGACTTAGTTTTATTGTTGACATTGGTAAAAAAAAGCAGGTGGCGCTTCTTCCTTCAAGGTTCTAAGCTTGCGTTTATTCCGTCATTGATTCATTTCCCTCCCAACGGTTATGCGAAGGCAACAAACAGCCTGTACCGCCGGTGCCTGGTTTTTCTTTTATAACTTTTGCCGGCTGTTCTTTCTCACCATTCCGATAACTTTGGTGGAAACTAAAAATTATTTTGACCATGAATATTGCGTTGATAGGGTATGGTAAAATGGGTAAAGCGATTGAAGAAATAGCGGTAGGGCGTGACCACCACATCGTTTTAAAGATCAATGATGAGAACCTCCAGGATTTAACAAAAGAAAATACATCCAAAGCAGATGTTGCTATTGAATTCACCAGCCCGCATAGCGCTTTTGACAATGTAAAAAACATTATCGGCTACGGCGTACCCGTAATTTGCGGATCTACCGGTTGGACAGAACGCCTCCATGAAATAAATGCTTATTGTAAAGAACAAAACGGCGCCTTTTTGTATGCCAGTAATTTTAGCGTAGGCGTAAACATTTTTTTTGAACTCAATAAGAAGCTGGCTGCGTTGATGGCCCCGCACCCAGAGTATAATATCAGCCTGGAAGAAATTCATCATACCCAAAAAAAAGATGCTCCCAGCGGCACGTCGATTACACTCGCTGAACAGGTACTTGAACAGGTTACACGTAAAACAAAATGGGTAAACGAAAAAAGCGATGATCCGGCTATGCTATCGATTTTAAGCAAACGGGAAGATCCTGCGCCGGGCACACACAGTATAAAATATACTTCACCGGTTGATGATATTGAGATCGTTCACACCGCACACAACCGCCAGGGTTTTGCACTCGGCGCTGTTCTCGCCGCTGAGTTTATAAAAGGTAAAAAAGGTATCTTTAGTATGAACGATGTGCTTGGATTATAACCATCATTTATTCATTTTTCAAAACATATCTCACCGGGCAACGGCCGATGCCACACAACCGTTAAAGAAAGGTCTATCCGCATGAAAGCCATCACTACTTTATTTTCATTTTTATTACTCTCTTTTTTAGTCACTGCACAAACAAAGCAGGTTGATTCGCTTTATGAACTTGCGCAGTCTGCCTCCGGCGCTAAAAAAATCGATCTGTATACAAAATTAGCTGCCATCACCCGCAACACCCAGCCCGACACAGCGATCTTCTTCGCCAGGAAAGCAAACGAACTGGCGGAGGAAGGAAATAGTGATCGCTCAAAACTACAAGCTTACCTTACCATGGGAAGCATCCTCCATGTAAGAGGCAGTTATGATCTGTCGGGAAAATATTACAAACAGGCACTGGAACTGGCAAGCAAGCAAAAAAATGATTCGTTGCGGGCTGTTGCACTGAATGGCGTTGGTGCTATGCTCTGGCAAACCGGTAAACATGCGGAATCACTCGAAAATCATTTTAAATCCTTGCGCCTCCGCGAAAGGATTAATGATACAAAAGGCATTATCATCGTAAAGACAAGTATCGGCATGGTGTATCAATCGCAGGAAAAGCTTCCTTTAGCGGAGAAATATGTAAGTGAAGCGCTGGAACTTCTTAGAAGTTATGATGATGCAGCTTTGAAAATTTCAACAATGCATACCCTCGCCAACATCTATGGCATGCAGGGCAAGATCAAAGAGGCGTTTGCATTGGATGAAGAGGGAATTGTTATCGCCGAAAGAACAAATAATGAATTAGCGAAGTCGCTTTTCTATGATAATATGGGCAACTGCTACCTGTACGGCACACCCCCGGATTATACGAAGGCTATCGAATTTTTTACTAAAACCCTGGCTATCGATTCCGCGTTTGATAACAAAAAACAAATGAGCGATAGTTACGTGAACCTGGGAAGTGTTTTTTTTGAACAGAAAAAACATAATGAAGCTATTCCTTACCTGCTACGTTGTGTTGAACTCGCCAATGAATCGGGTTATGTACAGGGCAAATTAAAAGCGCTGCAGATGCTTTCTACTGCATATCGCCAATCGGGACAAACCGATGCAGCATATGCTACCCTAAAGGATGCCATGCGTGTAAAAGATAGTTTAGTGAATACAAGCAGCGAGCACCGTATCGCGGAAATGCAAACCTTGTATGAAACAGAAAAAAAACAACAACAAATTAACCTGCAGGAGTTGCAACTGAGTAAAAAAAATTACATACTCGCCGGCACTATCCTTGTCGCAGTATTGCTTGGCCTATTAGGGGTTTCGGGCTGGCTGCGTTACCGGTTGAAACAAAAGTCGCGTTTACAAAACGAGATCATGAACCAACAGGAGCTTTCTGCAAAAGCGGTGATCGAAGCCGAGGAAGATGAGCGGCAGCGTATTGCCCGCGACCTGCATGATGGTGTGGGCCAGATGATGAGTGCCACCAAAATGAATCTTTCCGCATTCGAATCCGATGTAAAATTTGAGACGAAAGAGCAGCAAATTTCATTTGAAAAGATAATCGGGCTCGTAGATGATAGCTGTAAAGAGATACGCAACGTATCGCATAATATGATGCCGAATGCGCTTTTAAAAAACAACCTTGCAACGGCTATCCGGGATTTTATTGACAAAATGGACTCCAAAGCCTTAGAGGTTCACCTGGATACCGAAGGCATGGATGAAAGATTGGATTCAAATGTCGAAACGGTTTTATACCGCATCATACAGGAATGTGTGAACAACGTGCTCAAACATGCCAATGCAACCACGCTGGATATTTCGGTGATAAAAGAAAAAGACGGGATCAGCGTGACCATCGAAGACAATGGAAAGGGATTTGATTTAAACAATAAGGAAAAATCTGATGGGATAGGCCTGAAAAATATTATGACACGAGTGGAATACCTGAAAGGAACAGTTGACTTTGATTCCTCACCAGGAAGGGGAACAGTAATTGCTTTACATGTACCGTTACAAATTACAGCATCATAAATGCGATTTACCAGGTAAGATTATTCTTTAATCCCGGCTGGCAGGCGATTTTAAGTATTTTACATCATCACATGAAGAACGAAAAAATAACATTGGCACTTGTGGACGATCACCAGATCGTAATTGACGGTCTGATGTCCTTATTGAAAGGACATGACACGTTTCATTTTGCTTTTGCTACGACCGACCCCACAGAGGTTATAAAAAAATTGGAACAGCATCCTGTCAACATATTACTGACTGACATCATGATGCCGCAATTACCTGGTAACCTTCTTGCCAAAAAAATAAAAGAACAGTTTCCCACTGTAAAAATACTGGCGTTATCTATGAGTGGCAGCGGCGACCTTGTCAACGAAATGATCAATGAAGCAAATATTTCGGGATATGTACTAAAAAATATCGGCAAGCAGGAACTCATTAAAGCACTTGAAAAAATAGCGGGTGGTGGCATTTATTTCAGTGAAGAAGTGATAGCGGAACTCCAGCAAACCAGCCAGCGAAAAAAAGAAATGGAAAAAGCGCATCTTACCGGCAGGGAAATAGAGATCATCCGTTTAATCGAAAAAGAATGCACTAACAAGCAGATAGCTGAGGCTTTATTCATCAGCGAACGCACCGTAGAAACACACCGCAAGAATATTTTCCGCAAAACAAAAACCAACAGCGTTATCGGGCTGGTGAAGTATGCATACGAGCATCGCCTGGTATCCGTATAAAAAAAAATTCCACCTCATATCCTTCTCCACAGCTTTTCATCCGTTCTGTTTATCGCTGGTAAAATTCCTGGGCAATAGCTTTCGATTCTGCTTAGCTTGGCTACATAAAACTAATTGTTATGAATAAAGCATTCCTGTTGTTGATTATCCTGTTCATTTCTGACATCTCGTTTTCTCAAATACCGCTGACTGTTGCTCCAAGCGGGGATAATAAAAAAGCGGCGGTGATGGAACGCATTGGCCTGACAGACGTGACTATTCGCTATGATCGGCCCGCTGTCAAGGGAAGGGAAGGAAAGATATGGGGCGAGTTGGTGCATCCAGGCTTTGTTAACCAGGGATTTGGTAACAGCACCGCCGCGCCATGGCGGGCCGGTGCCAATGAAAACACCAGTTTTGAATTCAGCACGCCGGTAAAAATTGAAGGCCAAATTTTACCTGCCGGTAAATACGGCTTTTTTGTTGCATACGATCCTGCAGAGGCCACCCTTATTTTCTCCAAAAATTCCACATCATGGGGCAGTTATTACTATGATGATAAAGAAGACGCATTGCGGGTAAAAGTAAAGCCACAGCCGCTGGACAAAACCGTCGAACGACTGAAATATGAATTTTCAGAGGAGACCGATAACAGTGCGACGGTTTCATTGCAGTGGGAAAAATTGGCGATCCCTTTCAAGATCGAAGTGGATTATGTAAACGAACAACTGGAATCGTTTCGCAGGGAACTGCGTACAGAAAAAGGATTTGCCTGGGAAAGCTGGAACCAGGCCGCTGCCTGGTGCCTGCAACAAAACGTCAACCTTGCACAGGCGCTTGTTTGGGCGGATACGGCAACAAGTACAACGTTTGGAGGCGACAAAGCATTTAGGGCATGGAGCACCAAAGCACAGATTCTTGAAAAACTTAACCGTCATGCGGAAGCTATTGACATCATGAAACGGTCAATGGCATTTGCAAACGTGAACGAAATTCATCAATATGGCCGGCAGTTATTACAACAAAAGAAAAACAAAGAGGCGTTAGAAATTTTTAGAACGAATTTTCAAAAAAATCCGAACCAGTTCACCACTTTGATGGGATTGGTAAGAGGTTATTCTGCCAATGCGGAATATAAAAATGCAATGAAGTATGCAAACCAGGCAATACCATTAGCGCCAGATAGTAATAATAAAAATAACGTTAGTGCTATGATTGAGAAACTGAAGGCAGGAAAAGATGTAAATTAAGTATGCCGTCAAAAATTAAAAGAGAAAGGTAAAACTGTATGCGCTTTCACTTTTCTCCTTTATAAGCTCATCAATTAACACCCTTCTCCTGGTTACAGCCGAGCACTTCGCAAAGCTTCCGCTCTAATGCCGGACCGCGAAGATTCTTGGCTAATATTTTTCCATCGGGGCCAATCAAAAAATTCTGTGGTATTCCCTGCACCCGGTATTGTTGCGCCACGGCATTGCTCCAAAACTGCAGATCGCTCACATGTGTCCAGGTAAGATTGTCTTTATAAATCGCCTGTAGCCATTTATCCTTTTGCCCCGGCCTGTCTAATGATACGCCCAGCACCGTAAAGTTTTTCGGACTGAATTTTTGGTAATTCGCCACCACATTTGGATTTTCCTGCCGGCAGGGGCCACACCAGCTTGCCCAAAAATCAAGCAGCACATATTTACCACGGAAAGAAGAAAGAGAAACAGGAACACCAGAAGTGTCAGGCTGTGTAAAGTCCATAGCGGTACTGCCAATAGCCGCGATCTTTGATTCGGCTATTGTTTCTTTCAGGTAAGTGCCATACATATTTTCCAAGGCCGACGGCTTTAAGCTATTGACACGTTTTTCCGTCAACACAACATCTTCATTCAATTGTATAGTGGCAGCCAGCAGAAAAGCACTCACTGCAGATGTCCGCCGTTTTTTTATAAAATCATCAATGGTTGATTGAATATTATCCTTCATGGCGTTCATCACCATCACCAGGCTGTCCGACCGCAGCCCCATCTGGAATTCCTGGTTTATCTTCATCAGCTTTTCGAATAATGGGTCGAAGGTTTTTTTGAAGTCGACAAAATCATTGTTCAACTTCGAACCGGTTACTTTTATTTGTGCTAAACTGGCAATATCGCCGGTTACTTTAACAGAAGAATTATCCAGGAAGGTCATCAGGGTTTTGCCATCAGATATATTCAGGTTGAGCAGTGAGGGTTCCTTTAATTCACTGCGGAGAACAAATATTCCATTTTTTACCTTTGCCTTAGCCAATGTATCAGCGGGCCTGTTTACATCGGTGATCGTAACCACCGTCGCTTCTTTAAGACCCTTTATTTTACCGGTAACGGTTAGCTTAGTTTGAGCTGTTGCCAATACCGGCAAGAAAGCTAACAATACAACACTTAATTTCATGCACATCTTTTTTTGATCTGTCGACAAAGATAATTTCTTTTTCCAGAGGGAAAAAGCCGGCGGGCATACTATATCACCGACTTAAGGAATTGTTTAACAGAAAGTTCTTCATTTGTGCTGCCTTCCAATGCTTTGACAAATGCACTCCCGATAATTGCCCCATTGGCATGCTGGCAGGCCGCCTCAAATGTTTGCTTGTCCTTTATCCCAAATCCAACCAATATAGCATTACGAAGTTGAAGGCTTTTTAGTTTTTGTAAATAGCTGTTAACATCCGTCATGTTCTTATCGCTACCAGTAGTGGAAGACGAAGAAACAGCGTAAAGGAAACCAGTGCTGAGCTCATCCAGCTTTTTTATTCGTTCATTCGATGTCTCGGGGGTAACAAGAAAAATAAAATCAAGCCCGTATTTTCTTACAATAGCGGCATATTCCATTTCAAATTCGTATTCCGGTAAATCCGGAAGAATTAATCCATCAATACCTGCTGCCGCTGCGTCGGCGCAAAATCTTTCAAATCCATATTGCAAAACAGGATTCATGTATCCCATTAATATAACAGGTACCCGGATCTCAGTTCTGAAATCTTTTAACTGTTCAAACAATTTTTTTATTGTCATCCCATTTGCAATGGCGATCGTACTGCTGGCCTGGATCACCGGGCCATCTGCCAGCGGATCGCTGTAAGGCATGCCCAGCTCGATCATATCCGCGCCATTATCCTGCAAAGCCTTCATTATTTTTAGGGTACTGTCCAGGTGTGGATAGCCCGTCGTGCAATAAATATTTAAGACCTTTTCGTTTTTCGTTTTAAATAACCCGGTTATGCGGCTCATGTGATTATTTTTCCGTCGGAGAAATTGAATAAGTATCGTTATCGATCATAAGTACAGAATATTTTGGATAGCTGTCAATATCCAATGTTATATGATAGACCTTGTTACCGGCGACAGCGGCGGCGTTTTTGAATTTCACAACTACCGTATCGCCTCTTCGCTCGCTGGTAAGCTGGTTCTCATTAAAATCAGCGGGCAGGCACTTCTCAAACTCATAGCGTTCGCCACCAAAATTGGAGTTCATCCGGAAATACGCTTGTTGCTCAGTGCAATTGTCCGCTACTTTTTCGAATTTCAATTTATGTTCAACAAAAGGCTTGCGGTCGCAGGACAGCAGAAGAAAACCTATTGCAGACAACAGAAAAACGCATGTTTGTTTATTCATATTATTTATTTAATGTAATTCATATAAGTTGCCAGATCCTTATCGCCTCTGCCACTCAAACAAAGGACTACTTTATCAGCTGCCGTAAACTTTAGTTGTTTCAATGCCGAAAGTGCATGCGCACTTTCGAGTGCAGGAATAATTCCTTCCAGGCGGGCGAGGTTAAATGCAGCCTGCAACGCTTCATCATCCGTTGCATTTAAAAAGGTGGCTCTGTTCGTTTCGTATAAATAAGCATGCAAGGGACCAATACCTGGATAATCCAAACCCGCTGAAATACTGTGCGGCTCTACTACTTGTCCATCTTCTGTTTGCATCAGTAAGCTTTTGCTGCCATGCAAAATCCCCGGCCTGCCCAGTTGCGCAGTAGCGGCGCTTTGTCCGCTGTCTAAACCCAGGCCGGCTGCTTCAACAGCTATCAACTTCACATTTTCCTCCTCTAAAAAATAATAAAATGCACCCGCAGCATTACTGCCGCCGCCGACACAGGCAATTACATGGGTGGGCAATTCACTACCATTTTTTCCTTTCAACTGCCATCTTATCTCTTCGCTGATCACACTTTGAAATTTGGTCACCATATCAGGATAAGGATGCGGACCCACTACTGAACCGATGATATAATACGTATCATTAGCGTTATTGATCCAGTCTCTTATCGCTTCATTCGTAGCATCCTTCAATGTTTTGCTTCCACTTGTTGCCGGTATTACCGTGGCCCCCAGCATTTTCATTCTTGCTACATTTGGTGCTTGTCGTTCAATATCTTTTTCGCCCATGTAAACGATACACTCCACTCCTTTTAATGCACAAACAGTAGCGGTAGCTACACCATGCTGGCCTGCTCCGGTCTCAGCAATAATTCTTTTTTTTCCCAATCGCTGAGCTAATAGAATCTGGCCAATAGTGTTATTGATCTTATGAGCACCCGTGTGACACAGGTCTTCCCGTTTGAGATAGATCGTTGTTCCATGTTGCTCACTGAGCCGCTTTGCGAGGTATAAAGGTGTTGGCCGGCCAGCATAGTGTTTCAGTAAATCCCGAAACTCTTTTTGAAAAGAAGGTTCATTGATCACTTCCAAATATTTGATTCGCAACTCTTCCACATTACGATGCAGCATTTCCGGGATATAAGCACCACCGAATTTTCCATAGTATCCTTGTGAATCAGGGTCTGTATATTTCTTTGTTTCCATTATTCTTTTTTTAACACCCATTTTCAATCAGGGCATTCACGCCAAAAAAACTTTATTTTTTCAATGCCTGCAAAAATTGCAACACCAACGCCATATCCTTCACCCCCGGCTCTTTTTCAAATTTGCTGTTGATGTCTATAGCATAAAAATCTGAATGTCTGAAAGCCTTGACCTTTGCCGCATCTCCCGGACCAATGCCACCACTTAAAAAAAACGGCTTTTCGATCCTGCTTTTACTCAATACGGACCAGTCAAAGGACTGCCCTGTTCCACCGGGTTCACCTTCCTTTGCGGTATCAAAAAGGTAAAAATCACAAACAGCATCGTACGGTTCCACCAGTTTATCGATATTGGTGTTATCGTTTCCAATCCGAAACGCCTTGATCACTTCTACTTCACTGGACAGGTCCCCGCACATTCCGGGGGTTTCGTTACCGTGTAATTGTACAGCATCCAATCCATATTCATCAATGGCATCAAGCACATCGATCATCTCCGGATCGACAAAAACACCGACTGTCTTTATATCGAAATCGGCATTCTTTAACTCCTTTTTGGATATCTTATCACCTATATACCGCGGTGACTCTTTATAAAAAATAAGACCGGCATAGTCGATATCCAATCCATCCAGTTGTTTCAACTGTTTCAATGATGTAATGCCGCAGACTTTTATATTCATACTGTAGGTTTTCAGGGGTTATTTAAAATGGATAGTTAACATTAAGCACCTGCGATCGGTTATTTTAAGTTTTGTATAAACTTCCTGATTTTTTCCATGTCTTTGACGCCGGCCGTTATTTCAAACCGGCTGTTGATATCAATTGAAAATAATTTTTGGGCTACCGGTTCCTGCGCAAACTTTTTAATATTGTCCTCATCGCCTGGTTCAATACCGCCGCTTAAAACAAACAGCTTGTTCATCGTTGCGTCTTTCAAAACATTCCAGTCAAATTTTTTTCCGGTACCTCCGTATCCTGCGCCCATGGTGTCAAACATATACATATCCGTGCTTTCATGATAAGGGTGTGTGATCCAATCTATCGGATCGTTTTCCGACAAACGAAATGCTTTGACTACGGTGACATAGTTGGCTACCTTTTCGCAAAAGAAAGGCGTTTCGTCTCCATGCAGTTGAACCATGTCAAGCCGGTAATCTTCCACTGTCTTCATCAACTCATCAAACGGCATATTAACAAACACGCCCACTTTAGCGATATGTCCTTTGATCTGCTTCATCTTTTCCGCAGATATCTTATTCGCCATATATCGCGGCGACTTCGGATAAAAAATAAAGCCTGCGAAATCAACACCCATTTCATCAAGGGCTCTTACCTGTTCGGGTAATGTCAAACCGCAAACTTTGACCCGTAAACCGCCCCGTTCCCTGTGCGCATAACCGGGGATGCCTTGCGTGTTGGATTCACTCATAAAAACCAGTTCAATTGATTATTAAGCTGGCAAGCATTATCATTACAAAAGATCTCCCGCCTGCTTTCCCTGCAGGGATGGAGACAACTTGTTTACAAAATCAGCAAAGGCTTTCCCCGGATCATTTTCTTTCATAAACGTTTCACCGATCAGGAAGCCTTTAAACCCGGCCTTTCTTAAAGTAGCTATCGTATCCACATCACTGATGCCGCTTTCCGCAACGGCAGGTTTATCACCCGGAATATATTGAATAAGATTCAACGATGTATTGATATTTACATCAAACGTTTTCAGGTTGCGGTTATTGACGCCGATCATATCCACTTCGTCGCAAATATGCGCCAACTCATTTTCATTGTGTATTTCCAGCAACACTTCGAGACCAATGGTTTTCGCAAAGAAGGCCAGTTGTTTTACTTCGGCGGGCGATAAACAGGCGGCGATCAACAATATCACATCGGCGCCAAACGCCTTTGCTTCTGCGATCTGCCATTCGTCCACCATAAAGTCTTTGCGAAGTACCGGGATATCCGAAATCACCTTGGCCTGGATAAGATCATCAAGATCACCGCCGAAAAATTCTTCATCTGTCAATACCGAAATACCTGCCGCGCCTTTGCTGTTGTATTCTTTGATCACAGGTTCCACTTCCAATTCTTTTGATTTGAACCACCCCTTGCTGGGACTCTTTCTTTTAAACTCGGCAATGATGCCTGTTGATCCTTCCACCAGCAAGCTTGCTTTTAGTGACCGGTTGGCTATCTCCCAAAAAAAACCTTCTTTCCTGAACCGCTCAATACTGCTTAACGGCTTGCGCTTTTCTATCTCCTTTCTTTTAGCTGCTACTATTTTTTCTAAAATATCCATTTTATAAATTTCGAACTTATAAATTATATCGTGTACAATTCACCGCTATGCCGCTAAGATCACCAGAATTACTTAAAGCAGTAACGAAAATATTCATCCTGCTAAGCAGCTTGCAAAGCGATCAGCTTTTGCAATGATCCATAGGCTTTCCCGCTCTCCAGGCTTTCTACGGCTGCATGATAGGCCTCATCATAGTTTTTATATTTACCGGTACAATGCAAAGCCATAGCTGCATTAGCCAGCACCACTGCATTTTGCGCCCAGTTGCCTTCGCCTTTTACGATGGTCGAAAAAATCTTTGCCGCCTCTTCCACTGTTTTACCACCATGAATATCGGCAGCGGAAACCGTTCTTTTTCCCAATTGCTCAGGCGTCATAATTTTCTCGCCTGCGTTGGTGATCACTTTGGTATCGTTGGTCAATGATATTTCGTCATAACCATCCAGGCTGTGAATGATCGTAAACGGTTTACCACCCGATTGCAACAGATAGTTGTAAATGCGTGCCATTTCCAAACTATAGACACCAACCAGTTGAAACTGTGGAGCGGCGGGGTTGACCATCGGGCCAAGCATATTAAAGAAGGTCCGCATAGCAAGATTTTTGCGGATAGGTCCAACTGTTTTCAATGCAGGATGAAATAAGGGAGCATGTAAAAAACAAATATTCGCTTCTTCTACTTCTTTTCTCAGCGTGTCATTATCATTTTTGAATTTATAGCCGAGTTGTTCCATTACATTCGACGCACCGCTGATAGATGACGCTCCATAGTTTCCATGCTTAGCAACTTTTTGCCCTGTACCTGCAACAATAAAACAGGCGAGTGTTGAAATATTAAATGTATCCTTTCCGTCACCGCCGGTACCCACGATATCAATGGTTTCAAATCCACTCAAATCAACAGGCACACATAATTCCAGCAATGCATCCTGGAAACCTTCCAGCTCCGGGATAGTGATGCTGCGCATCAGGTATACCGTCATAAAAGCGGTTACCTCGTGTTCATTGTAAATGCCTTTGCCGATATTAACCAATACCTCTTTGGCCTGTTCACGGCTAAGTGTTTTATGTTCGAATAAATATTGAAGTATTTTTTTCATTGTCTGAATCGGGATTAATAGGATTTATTGGATTGAATGGGATGAAGGATGATAGTTGGATTGTACTTTTTGTTTGTAAACCGATGAAACTCTACCCGCTTCGAACCAAAGTTTACTAACAGCCCTATCTCAAGATTATACACCTCCAGGTAGTTGATGGCTTGCGCAATATGTACGTCTTCTAATTTAGTTATAGCTTTTAACTCAACGCTAATTTTACCGGTAATCAAAAAATCAACTCTTCTTGTGCCAATTTGTTGATCCATATAATAAATTGGCATTTCAAATTCCCTTGCATAGTCTAATGCCATAGACTTCAGTTCCAGTTCTAACGCTCTTTGGTATATGACTTCCTGGAAGCCGTTTCCCAAAGTACCATGCACTCTGAAAGCGGCACCAATTACTTTTTCCGTAATGTCTCCGTATTTATACTCCGCCATATAAACCAGTTTATTCGTTTCTCAAAAATCTCATGCGTCTCATCCATCCCCGTTCAGACCTCTAATGTTCAAACACCTAACCAATTCCTCATAATCGCCTCTCCCATCGGCGTTAGCACACTCTCTGGGTGAAACTGCACTCCCTGTACATCATACTTCTTGTGTTGCAATGCCATGATATAATTATTATCATCTCTTGCCGTTACTTCCAGTTCCGTTGGAAAATTTTCTTCCGATACGATCCATGAATGATAACGGCCTACCTCAATTTCATCGGGCAACCCTTTAAAAAGCTGGCTTTTTGTTGTGTCTATTTTGCAATTGGTAGCTACACCATGATAAACAGTTGATAGGTTCACCAGTTTTCCTCCGAAGGCTTCACCAATGGCCTGCTGCCCGAGGCAAACTCCCAATATGGATTTAGTTGCAGCGTATTCTTTTATCAGGGGTAATAACAAACCAGCTTCTTCGGGTATGCCCGGCCCCGGAGATAAAATGATCTTATCGTATTCTTTCACTTTCTCCAGGGGCAATTCGTCATTGCGGTAAACATCCACTTTTTCATGTGTTATCTTTTCAACGAGGTGTACCAGGTTGTAAGTAAAAGAATCGTAATTATCGAATACTAATATTTTCATACCCCAAACCCCTAGAGGGGCTTTATAGTTTTAAAGTTTAGAATATCTTTCTTTTATCGTACATCTTAACTCACTCTTTTATCCCGATGAAAATCCGAATAGCGAGAGTTCGGGTTCTCCTCCATCCTATAATACCATTTCTATTGCCACACCCTAAAGCCCCTTTTAGGGTTTCAGAGGGTCTCCGCCAACTCAATTGCCTTCTTCAACGCTCCTAATTTATTATTCACTTCCTGCAATTCACTTTCCGGTTTTGACGCGGCCACAACCCCGGCACCAGCCTGGTAAATCAATGTATTGTTCCTGCTTAAAAAAGTACGGATCATGATCGCATGATTGCAACTGCCATCGAACCCCATGAACCCGATGCCACCACCGTAATAACTCCTCGATGTCGGTTCAAAACGGTCGATCAGTTCCATCGCTTTGAATTTAGGCGCACCACTTAATGTTCCGGCAGGAAAAGTTTTTGCCAGCAATTCAAAAGGATTGCTTCCTGCTCTCACTTTGCCGGTCACTTCGCTGACCAGGTGAATAACGTGTGAAAAATATTGCACCTGCCGGTAATGGGCTACGGTTACATCATCACAAAGCCGGCTCAGGTCATTTCTTGCGAGGTCGACTAACATCACATGTTCCGCATTTTCCTTGGCATCTTCCAATAAACGATCAGCTGATTGCTGGTCCTGCTCGTCATCACCTGTTCTAATAAACGTGCCGGCAATAGGATGTACAACGGCCTTACCGTTCTTAATAACCAACTGCGCTTCCGGCGATGAGCCCATCAGTTTATAATCGCCATAGTCAAAGAAGAATAAATAAGGAGAAGGGTTGATATTCCGTAAGGCACGGTACACATTGAATTCATCACCCTGGAATTTTTGTTCGAACCGCCTGCTCAATACAATTTGAAACACATCACCGCGATGGCTGCTTGCAATTCCTTTCTTCACCATTTCTTTATAATCGTCGTCGGTCATATTCGAACTTTCTTTACCGTTCGACCGGAAGGGATAGGCCGGGATATCTTTACTGCGTATCAAAGATTCCAGCATGGCCAATTCACTTTCGATGCCTGCCACTTTATTCTCGCAAATAAACAGTTCGTCTTTAAAATGATTGACAACGATAACGTATTGGTAAAGGCGGTAACGCATCAGCGGGATAGGAGCCGTGAGTGCTGTACCGGTAGCTACCGGCACATGAGCCGAAAGTTTTATTGTATCAAAAAATTGCACGGCGTCGTAAGTAGTGTAGCCAAATAATCCCTGGGCGAATTTTCCTTCTTTGGTTTCGGACGTGCTTGCATCAAAACGCTGCATAAAATCCCAAAGCATCTGTGGTACCTCTTTCACATTTTTTATATCGGTTCTCTCAGGATGCTGGCCTGGAAATTTAAACTCGATACTCCGCGCCGAGATGATCTCCATACCGGCGATCGCGTTGATGCCAATAAACGAATAACTATTTTCCGACGTATGAAAATCGGTGCTTTCCAGCAGTACCGTATCACGGAAGCGATCCCGCAACCGCAGGTAAATTCCCACCGGCGTAAACACATCAGCCAGCAGCTTTTTACAACTTGTATTGATTTCTATTTTCTTCATAATCCGGTAATCTAAGATCTGTTGCGGCAAACAAAAAACCCCGACGGTTTGTCGGGGCTTTGAATATATGTTTATAAAACATAGTAACGACATTACATCACCCCTTGGAGTTTGTATGCCACCACCACTGAATATTTTTTATTGCTTGTTTCATTGCATTGCAAATATTGCATTGAAAATTCATTCTGCCAAAATTTTTTTATGCAAATAAACTTAACATTGCATCGTACTGTAAACTTATTGCATGAGAAATAAACTCACGGGGGCTTTTATGCTTGTCCTTTTTTTAAGCTGTGGCTCCTCCAAAAAAAACACCTCCAACCCGGCGGCTGGTGGCAGCACACAGGCCATTTTACTGGATGACAATGTATTTAAATTGATCGCTGTTTCAGACGACAACACGTATGGATACACACAGGAAAATCCGGTTAAAGTGGGTGGAGCAGGCGATAGTGAAGGCCCGTTGAATGAACGACGATTTTTGAATGCCTTGCTTGGCCCCGGTGGGGAGAAAATAACTTTCGAAAGGCAAGGAAGCTGCTGCCCCTTTAAGACCCGCAACGTATTTATGGGGTCAGGCTTACTTGATAGGTATGAAGTGAAATATACAGGGCTGGAAAAACCGCTTATTCTTTATATCAACATGTATGATGCCGGTGTTTTGAAAGCTCCTAAAGGATTTACCTTTGCACAGTGATCCAAAAAATGAATGCTGTTATATTTACCCCTCCCGGTCTTTCCAACTCCGGCCCCCAGCATTGGCAAACTCATTGGGAAAAAGAATTTGGCTTTACCCGCATCGAACAACGAAATTGGGAAACTCCTGTATGCAGCGATTGGCTGCATACAATTGATGCAGTTGTGATGCAATACCCTTTAAATGAAGTGTTGCTGGTTGGTCATAGTCTTGCCTGTTGTACGATTGTTCGTTGGGCACAACAACATCATCGTATTATCAAAGGGGCCTTATTGGTTGCACCCAGCGATGTCGATGCTCCGTCTTATCCACCAGGCACCACGGGCTTTGCTCCTATGCCCTTATATAAACTTTCCTTTCCATCAATTGTTGTAAACAGTAGCAATGATGAATATGTAAGCATGGGAAGGGCTGAATATTTTGCTGGTTGCTGGGGAAGTGAATTGGTTAACGCCGGCGATCTCGGGCATATCAATTCATCATCCGGGCTTCGCAACTGGCCCTTCGGTATTTCACAATTACAAAAACTGGTTCAAACATAATTATGCTGATACAACACAAACAGGTGAATGGTAAAGGGATGTTCTTTGTAGAGCAGGATGGAAACATTCTTGCCGAGATGGTGTACACGATGCCGCTTCCCACTAAAATGATCATTGAACACACAGAAGTAAGCGATGAGCTAAGAGGTAAGAAAGTGGGTGATCAATTAGTGCATACTGCCGTAGAATATGCGAGAACAAACAATATAAAGATCATTCCTTTATGTCCTTTCGCTAATGCCGTTTTTAAGAAGAAGGAAGAGTATGCAGATGTATTGAGTTGAGCCATGACTTACAATGCATCAAGACAAAAAAGTAAATAGAAGATAGCTAACCTTTTTGTCAGCCAACGTGACTAGCGTCATTAATCATTCACGGCAGGTTCCAAAAATAAAAGCCCGGAAATCTCCCGGGCTTCACAATCACTTGATTCAAACTATTTCTTCTTCAACAATATTTTCGCATTCGTCCACTCACCTGCCGCATCCAGGAACTCTACGATCTTGTTCCAGTTGGCAGCGGGCTCATAGGCATGCAGGTAATGTTTTTTTACTTTGACACTTATGGTTTGCCCAGTAGTTGTTGCCTCAGCTGTAAAAAAACCTGTTTCATTCATTACTTTTTTATTCAGTGCTTCCACTCCTTCAGCAGTGTAGCCATCCGGTATCTTAAACTCAACATGGTATTCAACGCTGCGCGGAAATGACATATGTACATCAAGGGTCCGCTTGCGCTGCTCGGGTTTGATGGTCAGTGGCTGTCCCTGGATTTTTCCAATTTCTACGATCAGATTATTACCGGCTTTCTTCACCAGCCCTTCCAGGTTGAATGAAGAACTGTATATAAAATCAGGTGCGGTATGCCGTACACCCATATTGTCGATCTTATACTCTTTCAGGTCGGTAACTTCCTGCTCAAACCAGGTCTTTGCTTCTTCCTTAAAAGCATCTTTTTGTTTGGTACGGGCTTCGGCAAATGCATTTTTTACTTCGTCAACATATTTGCGGCTTTTCCTGCCATCTTCCAGGCTTTCAATTAAGCTTTTCTTTTCACCAAATGTTTTCCGCTCCGATTCATAGTAATCTTCGTAAAGGATCAATTGTCTTTGCAAACTATACTTGTAATGCCCTTTTACAATTGTTTTGCGTTGTACCGCAACGTTATCCTTACCCGGAATTAACGAAAGTGTCAGCTGTTCGATGTGCGCATTCTTGCCCGCATCGGAGCCGGGTACCGGCATCCCGGGACCAACTTCTGCCATTTTATTGATGGCACCGGCCGACATGACCGCTCCCCTGTTCTTTAATTTGATCGAACTGCTGTTCTTTATTCCTTCGATCGATTCGGGAATAGCAAACGGAGAATCATAGATCGATTCGATCGCGAATATTTTATTGGTGCCCATCAGGTAGGCAGCGCTGACCAGGTCGTCAAGCTCCATCACTTCCTTCATCCGGTAGCCCGAACGTGGACTGCTTACCAGGATCGCCGGTTCCAGGTCTGCTGCTTTGAAAGTACAATTGAGAATAAATGCCAACCCGTTAAAAGTATAATTGCCGCTATTGACGGAGCGCTGCAATTCATCGATATTAAAACTCAGCAGTTTTGTAAAACGTAATGTATAATACAGGTAAGCCGCTTTTTCTTCATCGCTCATTTCCCGGAAGTTCAACCCGGATTGCTTTGCCATTCGCCGCGCATTGCCGGCCAGTTGCAAAAACTCTTCACGGGCGGCTTTCATGAAATAAGAAGAATAAAACTGGCCTGCAAAACTATTCGCCTGCATTTCCAGCACTTCATCTGTGTCTTTATTCTTATTTACTTCACCAGGCCTGCTTGTGCCAAGGTAACGGCTGCCAGGACCTTTGTAACCCAAAGAAATATTCATGCGGATCAACGGCAGCTGCAAAGCCGGCGCCACCCACAACGAAGTTTCAAAAGGCGCCATATTCTTTTTCTCTACGTCGATAATAATATCCTTGTCCTCATTTTTTGAAACCTTGAGATCGGGAGCACCGTTGTAACTGCGGTAATCAATAGCGAACTTTTTACCAAGCTGTCCATGGAAAGAGTAATGAAGTACCGGCGCATCATCAAACAATGTGACGGTATAGGTTTTGGCAGTGAAATCATTTGTCAAAAGCTGGTCGGTGGCCATAAAATAATCGATGATATCACCGGGTTGAAGATCAGGGATAGCCAGCTTTGCTTTTTTCTCGTTGCTTTCATCTTTTGTCAATACAATATCATCGGCATTGATCTCTTTTACCTGGCCATTAGGTTTGATCACCCGTACACCAATAAAAGTTGTTGACTTCGCTTTGGTATAAAACCCGCTTCTTTTTTCAAAGCGTGTAAAACTCAGTTCGGAATAATCATCTACGGCTGACTTATCATTTAACCTGATCATCTCCCGGACGGTCTCGAGCATAGAGGTTTCTTTTTTAGAACCAAAAGCCAGCAGCCCATGATAGGTTAGTTTCGATTTACTGTCTGCTGATAGTTCTGTATGATGGGCGATAATGACTTTTGATGCATTGGCATATTCGGCGGGGATCTCCTTTCTTTTGAACTCAGGTTTATCCCATGCCCATACCTGTTTACGGAGCAACTCCGACTCTTCCCGGTATTTCGCATCGGCTTTGGCTTCGGCTTTTGACTGCGCCAGCGCCGGTGTGCCGGCCAATAAAAGAACGGCACCAAGTAAACTAACTTTAAAACTTCTCATGGGTGGTGATTATTTCGCTTTGGTTAATACAATTTGCTGGTTGTAAAAATTCTTCAACTGGTCAATGTCGTTGTTCCATTGAAGAAACTGTTCCGGCCTGATCTCCGGTTGCTGCAGGATGATCTCGCAACGGTAATTGAGTTTGGATCCGTTCAGCGCATAGCTTCCTGAAAAACTATACCCGGGACGATTGACCGCCAATACAGCGGGTAACTCTCCTGGCTTTTTCCCATCAGGAAGTGACAGCTCGGTTTCGAATACAAGATGATTTTTAAAATAGAACCAGTAAGGTAATTTGCGTGTAGCAGTATCGATCTTAAAATTTTCAAGGCTGCGCCGGTTATCTATTTCGAGATAGGTTTCCTGGCCAAATTCACTCAGCACATTTTTCCAGGCTATATCGTATTCCACATTGACGTCCTTATTATAATCATTGAGATTGGCTACCTTCAACCCGCTGATCTCGAAATTATTTTTTCCTTCGGATAGAAAACGCATGAGTGCGGTCTCCTGTTTTTCCTGCTTGATGCTGTTCAATCCTGAAAGCAACCAAACCTTGTTCTCGCCTTTCCAGCTTTGTACAATATGCCCTTTCAGATTATTGCCATCTACCGACAATTTTCGCTTTTCATACGCCGTATTTTGCAGGTGATCGGCCACCGGCACTTTCCCCAGAATGTAATTGGCGCCATCTTCGATGAGTGTTTGTCTTCCCTGGATCCTTTCCGCCACTTCACCCATGCCGATATATTTTTCGGTAGCATCGAGGTACACGGGTTTTCCTCCATTCATCCATACGGAGATCATATGGTTGTCGACCGCGAGTGAAGGCGTGGAATAATCATATGCGATGTGCTTTGTACCGATCCAGCATTTGCGGGCATCGATACCCGCGGTGCGCAACATTTCTGTTACCAGGTTGGCCATGCCTTTGCAGTCGCCGTATTTTTTTCTCAACACTTCCTGTGCCTTCTCGGGTTTGAAACCGGCGATGCCATTCTCAAATGCGATGTAACGGATATTATCCTGTACCCACTGGAAAACTGCTTTTACTTTTTCCGGCTCCGTGCCCAGTCCTTTTATAATTTCAACAGTCTTTTCTTTAATGCTCTTTTCATCATTGCCGGTTTGCAATACGAGTTTGCGGTACCAGCCATACTGATCTTTCAACGTGTTGAAATACGTCAACCGGCCCTCTTTTGTTTCGGCAGATTTACACATCACCAGCACATGCGGCGCATAATAGGTAAAACCGGGAGACGATGGCTCACGCAGCGTGGCAGGAAGATCCTTCATGGTGTAGGTGTACACTGTTTCATCCCCGTCGGTCGCTACGTTTTTAATAATATTATACGTGGAAAAATTAAATTCTTTCAGTTCCACTTTCATCCACGAAGGCACAATGATCTTTACTTCCTGGTCGAGGATGGTTTGGGGTTCCATAAAAAGAACGCTGGTAAAATAATGCGGATCGAGGGTGGTCTTGCTGAAGCTTACTTTCGATGTAGACCCTTTCTTTACCAGGGGAAGCGAAAAATAGCAGATGCGTGCATCCGAATAAAAGATGCCTTCTGAACTGTAATAATCATTCGTTGGATTGATGCCGTGTTTTTTGGAGCCGTCCACGAGGATGTTTACATCATCCATGCGTTCCATATCATTATAAAACTCCGCTACAGTTACATCGGCGCGGTAATTATTACAGTAGTACGTGCGGCTGGTCTTTTCTTTTACCTGCACAGGCGCCTCGCTATTTCCTTTTACAAAACGGAATTCTTTACGGGACTGGCTGATGACAATATTTTTATTGTCGTCATCGGATTGGGAGAAGGCGATCGTGCTATAAAATAATAGAGCAGCCGCAAGCAGTATTCTGTTCATAGTGGTGGTGGTCCGTATTCGTTCGTTTTGGTATGTTCACCATCCGGCGTATACATCCGGGTAATGGCGAACGCCACAAGATATATATTTTCCGTAAAAATCAATAGCACCAAGGAAAGGAACAGCAAGGGGTGGACAACAGGCAACCCGATCGAGAGATGACGATAGTTTGTAATACAATAGCACAGGCAAATTATCCTATCATTAGAAAACCGGTAAGCAAAAACACTTAACACTATTAAATCCTTCGTGAATTAAAGCATCAGATTTATCTCTTTACTCAACATTTTACCTCAAAATCTTATCCCTTCTCCTTGTTTTCCTGTATTGGAATCAAACTAAAACTGCAGAAGAAGGACGGCGCTGCAGTGTAAATCCAAACCCTATATCCAACCTATCATCTTTATCTCTTTACTCAACACTTTCGAAATGCTGTCTGCTCCGGCATTAATCTTCAAGCACCTCTTTTCGCCTTCTTAAAACACTTACTTTTTTTTAAACAACGCAAGCGAAAAAGCAGTGCCTCCCGTTGTTTCGAATAGCACGAACATGGTCTTCAACTATCACTTCGCTACCTCTAAACCTATTCAACCTGCAGAGTCTTTGCGCGTTGGACCGGAAAAAATGCGGAGCATTATTTTTCCTTGATTTTTTTTGTATATTTTTTTGCGTCAAGGCAAAAAAGTAAATAGATAATAACTACTCTTGTAAATAGAGATAGCCCGAAGCATTATTAAAATAAGTATCTCCATTCTTCAAAAAATATAGCCAAAGAAGATTTCTCCAAATTCTCCCTTGATACCTTAGTATATTTATAAACAATTAAACACCGCATCATGATAAAATCCTTAAAGAAAATTAGCCTTGTATTTTTTGGCCTATGCCTTTTCCAGCAGGGTATCGCCCAACCCATGGGAAAAATAATCCAGGAAACAGTCAAAAGCACTATCCTGAATAAGAACGTAAACTATAGCATTTACCTGCCTGCAGACTATGATCAATCGCAAAGAAGCTATCCTGTAGTGTACCTGTTGCATGGATATACAGATGATAATACCGCATGGCTGCAGTTTGGGGAGGTCAACCGCTATGCAGATAAAGCTATTGCCGATGGCTCCATACCTCCGATGATCATTGTAATGCCGGATGCCGATTCAAGTTTTTATATCAATTCGTATGATGGCAAAGAGAAGTACGAGGATTTTTTTATCAAAGAATTCCTACCGGCAATAGAAAAGACATGGAAGATAAAATCGGAAAAAAGATTCCGCGGTGTAGCAGGTCTTTCCATGGGTGGTTATGGTACGCTGATCTATGCATTAAAATATCCTGAATTATTTGCTGCAGCCGCACCCCTTAGTGCCGCCGTTTTTGCTGATGATGATATAACAAGTTTCCCGGAAAATAGCTGGGATAGAACGTTTGCCCAATTATACGGCCATGGCCTGAAAGGAAAAGATCGTTTATCAAAGGCCTGGTATGATAATTCAATTCCCAAACTGGTAGAAACAAAATCAGCCGATGACTTGAAAAAAGTCCGGTACTGGATTGATTGTGGCGATGATGATTTCCTGATAAAAGGGAATTGTAATCTTCATATCATGCTCACCGAAAAAAAGGTGCCGCATGAGTTTCGTGTTCGTGATGGCGTGCATGACTGGAAGTACTGGCGTACCGGCATTGTTGATGCATTGAAATTTATTGGTGAAAGTTTTCATTAAATTGATAAATGTAAAAAGATGAGTTATGCAATTTCTTTCGCTTCAGCCTTTCGTTCCTTCAGGTAGTAACTTTGAAGGCTCCAAAGATTTTTTTCAGCAATTGGGTTTTCATATCAGTTGGGATGCCGGCGACTATACAGCATTCGAAAAAGATGGGTGCAAATTCATTTTGCAGAATTTTTCCAACAAAGAATTCGCGGAAAATTTTATGATCACTGTTGCAGTAACCAACGCAGATGAATTCAGGCAGGAAGTAATAGACAAGCAATTGCCGCAAAAATTCGGTATCCGGATCGGCGAAGTTGCTGACCAGCCTTATGGCAGGGAAGTAAATATTATTGATATGGCAG
>WUUC01212863.1_pt1 | contig 29462 bp, 52 predicted proteins | sample 6278441 | NCBI WGS metagenome assembly WUUC01 (sample SAMN13675441, study PRJNA597444) | soil metagenome | isolation source: soil | place: USA: Washington | collected 2017-10 | reverse complement strand
CGCGCATCTTCCGCATCGCGTTCACTGGCGCCGAGCTCCCGGAAGACTGCAACACGCTGACGTACGTCAAGACGCTGCAGTCGAGCGCGATCGTGCTGCACCTGTTCGACATCACGCCGCCGTTGCTGTTGTCGACGCCGCTCGACGGCAGCGAGCCCGCAGCAGTCACACCGGCCGAGATCACGCCCGAGGTGATCACCCCTGCCGAGGTACCGCCGACCGGGGTGACGCTATGACGCAGCCAGCAGCGCCATCCATTCGTTACGACGTCCAGCTGCTCGCCGACGGCGACATCGTCGACATCACGATGTACGGCCACATCGGCGGCAGCCTCTTTCGCGAGGGCATCACCGCGTCGATGGTGGAGCGCACGCTCAAGGCGTCGCCGAACGCGAAGAAGATCCACGTCCGCATCGCGTCACCGGGTGGCTCCGCCGCCGAAGCGATCACCATCCGCTCGCTGCTCGCGACGCACCCCGCGAAGGTGCGCATCGATGTCGACGGCCCGGTGGCAAGCGCAGCGACAGTGATCGCCACCGGCGGCGACCACGTGCGCATGCACGACGGCGGCAGCTGGATGGTGCACGAAGCGCAGACCGTAACCATGGGTGACGCCCGCGAGCACGAGCGCGCGCTGTCGCAGCTCGCCGTCGTGAACGACGGCGCCGCCACCCTCTACGCCAAGCGCTGCCGCAAGAGCAAAGAGGAGATGCTGAAGCTGATGGCGGCGGAGACGTGGCTCACGCCCGCCGCCGCCAAAGAGATGGGGTTCGTGGACGAGATCATCGAGGGCAAGTCGCCGTCGATGCACTTCGACTTCGCGCCGTACGGATACCGCAATGTTCCTGCGCCGCTCATGGCTGCAGACAAATCGCCGACGCTCATCACGCCGGCTCAGGAGAAACCACGTATGTCCTTCGCACGAATCGCGGCGGCGCTCAGCCTGAGCGAAAGCGCCGATGAGGCCACAGTCCTGTCGGCCATCACACAGCACAACAAACAGCAGCACCGTCGCGAGGCGGTGCTCGGCGAGCTGCGCCAGATCACCGGCCAGGACTCCGACGACGCCATCCTCGGCGCCGTGCGCGGACTGCAGCAGTCAGCGGCACAGCTGCCCGCGCTGAAGAAGCGCGTCGATGACCTGAACCTCGCGCACGAGAAGGCCGAGCGCGACGCGCTGATCGCGGCCGACAAAGTGTCGCCCACACGCAAGCTCACGCCTGCGCTCGCGAAGCTCTACGAGGACAAGAGTCCCGCCGAGCTCAAGGCGTTTCTTGCCGCCGCACCGACGCTGTCGGGCGCTGCGCTGCAGGAGGTTCATCAGCCTGCACTCGTGAGCAACGAGGGCGGCGCGCCGGGCGCTGCTCCGCATGCGCAGCTCACGTACCTGGGCAAGCCCTGGGAAAAGCTCACGCCGATCGAGCGGCACAATCTCCGCAAGAGCGACGAGGACACGTACTTCCGCATGCGGCGTGAGTCCGAGTCCAGTCAGAGCGCGTGATCTCGCATCGGTAACCCCTAGCTAGAAGGACACGCACTCATATGGCATACGGAACGACTACGCGTTCTGACCTGATCTATCCCGAGATCCTGGTCGACGCGATCCAAGGTGAGTTTCGCGGCAAGCAGATGCTGCTCGGCACCGGCGCAGCCGTCGTGTCGAACACACTTCCCGGCGACAAAAAGGGTGGCGACACCGTGCGCGTGCCGTACTTCGGCACGCTCGGCGAGCTCGAAGACATCGAGAACGAGGGCGATGCACTGACGCCCGAGAAGCTCTCGATGAGCGACGAGACCGCCACGGTCAAGCACTCCGGTAAAGCGTTCGAGCGCACCGAGTGGGCCGCGCTCTCGGAAGCTGGCGACAGCTACCAAGAGGCCGCGCGTCAGTTCGGCGTGCTCGTGCAGCGCCGCGTCGATCGCGCACTGATCGAGGCCGCCACCAAGAACCTTCCCGCCGAATACGTGATCAACGCGAGCGGCGTCGGCGACGGCAAGTTCACGTTCGACACGCTGGTCGACGCGACCGCGCCGTGGGGCGACGAGGACGAGGACATCGCGCTCATCGCGATCCACTCGAAGGTCAAGCGCGAGCTGCTCAAGCAGAAGGACACCACCGGCCGCCCGCTCTACGTGTTGCCGACCACCGAGGATCGCATCCCGCGCTTCATGGGCTACCCCGTGATCGTGTCGGACAAGTGCAAGGTCTCCGGCACCGGCGTCAACGCTGTGTACGAGTCGCTGGTCATCAAGCGCAACTCCCTCGCGTTCTGGTTCCAGGGCACGCCCCGCGTGCTCACGGGCGAAGACGTGCTCGCCGACAGCAAGGTCGTCGCGATCCACATGTACTGGGCGGCCCACCGCTACAAGCGCATCCGCGGCTCGACGCACCCCGGCGTCGTCAAAGTCCTTCACAAGTGACGTTGTGTCACGGGGACACAACCTAAGGAGAGTCACACATGCCAGCCAATAAGTACTCGCAATACGGGCACCCCAAGGGGGTGACCACCGAGGCCGGCCAGTGGCAGCGCAACGGCGGTGTCCCGGACGGCAGCGCGGTGTCTGAGTACGGGCACCCGCAAGTCATCACCGAGCCCGACGGCGACGTCGTGCGCAAGGGCGGCGAAGACGAACTCGTCTCACCGTTCGGCTTCCCAAAGCACATCACCGACGAGAACGGCAACTGGGTGCGGCTCGCCGAGCCGACATACGAGCAGCCAGAAGAACCCGAGGAACCCGAGGAGCCGGAAGGCCCCTGACCTCACGCAACGGAGGACGCTGTGATCAACCGACATGCCGAGCGAAACAAGCAAGTGCGCGCCGAGCGCCTGCGTGCCTATCGCGAGCAGGTAGCTGCTTTCGACGAGGCACTGCGCTCCCCGCAGCAAGCGACACCGCTCGTGTCGGAGCAGCCCCCCGCGCCACCGTCTCCGCAAGACATTGAGTCGCCGGCCCCAGCACCGGCGGCGCACTCGCCCGTTGAGATCGTCGAGACATACGTTCCAGGACCGGACGGCTTGGAGCGCGCGAAGTCGAAGCGCGCGAAGCGGTGAGCCGTGTCTTACAACAACTACCGACGCTACTGTCACCGCACGCGCATGAACGCGCGCTCTGAGGGCAACTCCGAACTTGAGTCGCTGTGGCGATACAAGCAGGAGAACATCCCGAGCACGCCACTGCCGCTCAACTTTCCGTACCGCAGCGAGCTAGCGGCCGCCGGGTACACGACCATGATGGACCTCGACGGCGCCGACGTTCCCGAGCTGCGCGCCGTGGGCAAGCTGCGCCGGCTCGAAGCCGAGTCCGTGGTCGAAGCCTACGCGCTGATCGTCGCCGAAGCCGCCGCCACCAGCTGACAACGCCATGGCCTATCCGAAAGAGTTCACGCTCGCCGAGCACCTTGTGGTGTCGGGCGAGGATGTATTGACGCCCGGGCATGAGCTGGGCATCAACCGGCAGTACGCGCAGCTGCAGATCCACGTGACCGCCGTGGTGGGCGACACCGCATGCATCGTGATCTTTCAGACCGCGAAGCACGGCACCGACTGGGTCGACATCGATCAGACCGAACCGCTGGGCGCGGTGGGTGTTACCGAGCTGGCGCTGACCGAAGTCAGCAAGCACCTGCGCGCTCGCATCCAACGCCAGGGCGACGACTCCGTTGAGCTCACGATCACAGGCGTCTCGCACCAAGTCTTCTGCACGCCACGCGACATCAAGTCTACGGCGCTCCCCGACCAAGCGTTCAGCGAGATGTCGGACGAGGAGATGATGCAGGGCTGCCTTGCCGCGACCGACGAAGCCATGAGCTATCTCGGCGCCTCGTTCGATGGCCCGCTCGTGAGTTGGGGCGGCGCGCTGCGCCTGCACACGGCCAACATGGCCGCATACCACTTGCTCAAGCAGCGCGGCATCGACGTCGGCAACGAGAGCATGATCCGGCAAGCGTACGAGGATGCGCTCGAGTGGCTGCAGCGTGGCGCACCGACCGATCCGACGATCCTCGATGCGTCGCCCGGCGTGGGCGCACGCACAGCGTACGGCGTCAGCCAGCCACGCCGCGGTTGGCCGCAGTGAGAGCCACTCGGTGATTCGCCACGGAGCGATGTTGTGGACGACTGGGACAAGCTCCGCATGTGGAAGGGCGTGTGCGCCAACGCGGGCGCCGTGGTCGAGGCCGTAGGACCGTACTCCGCCGAGAAGATGCGCGACCTGGTGTCGGAGGGCTTTCGTCGCCGACGCGACCCGTACGGCGCGCCATGGGCGCCGAAGAAGCGGCCCAACGGCTACCCGGTGCTGCACGGCGCGACGGGGCAGCTCGAAGCGCCGTGGAACATTCAGGGCGCAGGCGCGCGCTGGTTCGTCGAGCCGAACGTCGACTACGCGGCCGCGCACCAAGCGCCAGCTCGAGGGCGAGGCGGCAAGCTCAAGCGACCGCGCCGCATGATGGTGCCGTCGGGCCGGCGAGGGATGCCGCGCCGATGGTCGTCGGAGATCCGCAAGGTCTCCGAACGCATCATGAAGGAGTACTTCGAGTTCGAGCTGTCCGCCGGCAAATGGCTCGCGCGCAGGCAGGCAACACAGCAGCGACAGTCAGAACGCAAGGCCGCGCGGGATGCTGCGCGAGCCTCTAAAAAGGCCGCAAAACAGCAGCTGAGGCAGCAGCAAGGCATCGCCAAGCTGAATCAGCGCATCATGACCCGCGCCCATCAGCGGGCGATGCGTCGGGCGGAGGTCGCCACGCGTCGCATGCACAAGGCGCAGAAGCGGCTCGCCGAACGCAACGCGCGCAAGTGGGCGCGTGCACAGCAGCGTGACCTGCGGCGCGTCGGCCGTCTCGGCATGCGGCGAGCCGAGCAGCGGACGCGGCGCATGCGTCGCGCGGAGATGGTGGCAGAGCGGCGCGTACGTCGCTTTCACGAGCGACAGGCGCAGAAGTCCGCACGCGCTGCCGCACGCAAGGCCGCACGAGAGCACGCGCGCCGCAACAAGAGACCGCGCACACGCAAGGACCGGGCGCCGCGCACGGCGGCGGCGAGCCGCAAGCGCTCCCCGCGCGCGCGTGTGCGTTCGCGCTCGAGCTTCGCGATGCGCATCGTCCGAGAGCACCTGCGCCGCATGCGTGATCGCTTGACGCGCCACTGACTATGTCCATCATCGAGTTGATCGTTGACGAGGTGCACCGCGTGATGGGTGCACCGAGCGTCCCTTACAGCGTCGGCCGTTTGAAGGCCGAGAGCATGGCCGAGCGCTGGCGCGTATCGTGGGTGCCGGGCTCGTTTTCGACGGGTCCGGTCAAGGTCACCAACCCGCTCAAGTGCCCCGACGGCAAGATACGCACCGCGCTCTACCAAGAGACGTGGACGATCGAGTGCCACATCAGCGCGGCGTCGTTTGAAGCCGCCGAGCTGCTGCGCGCTCGCATCATGACCGCCGTCAAGGCCGTGATGCTCACCACGTCGCGCCCGACAGGTGGCGTGTGGATCACGCAGGAGGATCCGAGTGTCGCTTACGGCGGCACCGAGAAAGTCATCATGGCTTTCGAGTGGGACCTGCTGGTGTTCCCGCCAGAGCCGCAAACGCCGCACATCGCGACGATTCAGACGATCGAAACGACGGCGCAGCCGAGCGCTGAAAACAGCACCGACGCTGAGACGGTCACCGTGACTGCGCCGCCGTGAGCGGCGGAGGTAGGAGAGCGCATGTCTGAGACGAAAACACCCGCCGAGTGGGCGGAGCAGGTATTCACGACCAATCCGCGCGACCGCTGGAAACACGCGGTCGCAGAACAGCTGCACGGCTGGGGCGCACATGAGCACCACGCGGGCAAGCCCCTGCAGCTGACGGAGGCGGACTATCAGGCCGCACTCGCGGCAGCTGAGGGCGGCTCCGAGCCACACGCGGGCGCGCTCAGCGAGTACGCGCCCAAGCCGCAAGAGCCGGACCGAAAGAGCGCCGCTGCAGGCGACACCGAGCGCGACAGCGACGAGCTGGTGAACGCACCCACCGAGCCGTCGGCGCTCGTCAACCGCGTCGATCCCTTCGATCCCGACGAAGACGACGAAGGGAGCGTCTGATGGCGATCCCGAGCGTCAAAAACCGCATCAACGATCCCGGCATGCCGGTGGTCGCCGAATCGCTGAATGCGCCGCTGTTTTTCGGTGTGAGCAGCGCGGGCGACAAGAACGTGGTCAACGCGTTCTCGCGCATCTCCGACGTCACAGCCGAGCTCGGTCAGGGTCCACTGTCCGAGGCGATTGCGACGTACCTGTCGACGCCGGGTGCAGGTGGCCCCGTCTATGCGGTGCGCGTCAACGCGGGCGAAGCGCCTACGGCTGCCTCGCTCTCGAAAACAGGCGGCACCGGCACCGGCACCGTGACGATGACCGGCACGCCGCACGACGGCTATAAGGCCAGCGTCCGCATCACGAAAGCGGGGCCGCTCGGCACGAGCGAGTTCTCGTACTCGCTTGACGGCTACACCGACACCGACTCGATCGTGGTGCCGTCGGGCGGCAGCTTCCCGGTGCCGAACACGAACGTGACGCTCGTGTTCACGGGCAGCTTCAACGTCGGCGACGCGTTCGCAGGCGACTGCGTCGCGCCGCACTTCAACGCGGCGGACCTCGCAGCGGGTGTCGACGCCGTGCACGCGCTCGACATCGAGTTCGCGTTCATGGCGCTCATCGGCGAAGCGCCCACCACCACGAAGGGTGCGCTGCTCGCCACCGCAGCGGGCGCACATGCCGATGCGTTTTTCAACGGCTACCGCTTCGTGCGCGCGCTCACGGCCGCCGGCCGTGGGACACCCGCGCAAGCGATCACCGACTACGCGAACGTCGGGCACACGCGCCTCGGCGCAACGTACGGCCAATGCGATCTGCTGTCGCGCAAGCCGTTCGCGGGGTGGGGCTACCAAGCCAACCGCAGCATCGTGGATGTGGTCGCCGCGCGCGCAGGCGCGTCGCTCATCTCGACCGACCTCGGCCGCGTCGCAAGCGGGCCGATGCCAGGCGTGATCCGCATCACGCACGACGAGGACAAGGTTCAGCTGCTCGACGCGAAGCGCTTCATCACGCTGCGCACCATTCCCGGACGTCGCGGTGGTTTCTACATCACGAACGGCCGGCTCATGTCGCCGCCGGGCTCCGACTACAAGTACTGGCAACACGGCCGGTGCATGGACGTCGCGTGCAACACGGCAACCAAGGCGGTGTCGATCTACCTCGGCGACGACACGCGCACCAACGAAGACGGCACCATCGATGAGCGCGACGCAGTCCGCTACGAAGGTCCGGTCCGCAGCTCGCTCGAAGCGGCCCTGCTGCAGCCAGTGGCGGCCAACGGCACACGCGGCCACGTGAGCGCGCTCGGCTTCCGCATCGATCGCAAGAACAACCTGCAGGGCTCGGAGACGATGCGCACCACCGTCGCCATGCGCCCGCGCGGGGTCATCAAACAAATCGAACAAGAGCTTGGCTACGCGGCCAACGTCGGAGGCTGATAGATGAATCCGCTAGCGTTCGCGAACGCGCTTGGCGCGCGTATCCACGGGAAGTACTTCCAGTACAGCTGCATCGAGATCGCCGTTGCCGGAGGCATTCAGGCCAACATCAGCGAGATCACATACAGCCACAAGCTCGACCCCGGCACGTTCCGCGGCACGAGCCCGAAGGTGCGCGGCCGCACGCTCGGCACGTACGACGCCGAGGGCAGCTTCACGATCTACAAAGAGGACTACGAGATGGTGAAGGCGGCGCTCGCGTCGCGCCCGCCATTTCAAGGCTACATGGCTGCCGAGTTCGACATCACGGTGAGCTACCGCGATGCCGGCGCGCACGTGCCCGTGACCGATCAGCTGATCGGCTGCCGGATCACGAGCGAAGAGAACAACCACCAGTCGGGCAACGACGCCCTGCTCGTGCGCGTGCAGCTCAACATCATGGAGATCATTGCCAACGATCAGCGCGCCATCATCGAGGGCGCGGCCATTCCAGGCATCCCGTCACTCTAACAGTCAGACACTCCGCCACCTAACAATAGGAACCAGCACCTATGACCACGCAACTCACCCAAGACAAAGTCACCGAGCTGAAGCAGCGACACGGCGAGCGCCTCGTCGGCGTCGAGGCACCCGTCGAGATGGTGTTCAAGAAGCCCATCCGTTCGGTGTGGGCCGACTTCCAAGACGCCGTGAGCAAGGACAAGGGCACGCGCGAGATGGCCTATCGCAGGCTGTGCCTCGCGTGCCTGGTGTTCCCCGAGCTCGACGGCGGCCAGCCCGCGATCGACGACGTGAAGTCCATCTTCGACGAGTACCCGGCGCTGCCCACGAAGATCGGCGACAAGCTCGGCGACCTGGTCGGGCTCGGAGACGACGTCGAGCTAAAAAAACTCTGACCGTCCTTCGGAACCATCCGGTGCTTGGCGCCCGCGCGATCCTCGCGCTGCTCGACCCGGATGCCGATCCGGAGGACCGCTTCGACGGCGCCATGCTCGTGTGGAACGCCATCAACGATCTCCATGCACTGAGACGGCTACTCGTCGCTTCCAATGACTGACATCGCACGCTTCGGCCTCGAGCTTGTCGACAAGGTGACAGGTCCAGGCCGACGTGCGGCCGCAGCACTGGACGCCGTCGAGTCGAAGCTGAAAAAGACCAAGGACATGGCCGGGCTCGCGTCGAACGAGCTGCGGCGTCTCGCGTCGGGCGCGATCTTCAAGAAGATCGGCTCGGGCATCGACGCGATCACCGGCAAGCTGTGGGACTGGACCAAGGGCGCCGCACAGGGTGCGACCGCGATCGGCGTGCTCGCCGGGCTCGCGATCACGAAGGGTGCGGCGAGCATGGCGGTGTACGCGGAGTCCGCACGCCAAGCGATGACCTCACTCACCGGCTCTGCAGGTGCAGGCGGCATCGCGTTCGAGCGCGCGCGTTCGGTCGCGAGCGAGCTCAATCTCAACCTGCGCGACACCATCGACTCGTACAAGAAACTGCTCGCCATGCAGTTCTCGATGAAAGACGCCGACGACCTCGTGCGCATCGCCGCCGACTTGCGCGCGGTCACAGGCGAAGCGCAGTCGACCGAGTCCGCGTTGCGCGCCATCACGCAGATCAAAGCGAAGGGCCGGCTCCAACAGGAGGAGCTAACCGGCCAGCTCGCCGAGGCCGGCGTCGCGACGACGCTCGTGTACAAAGAGCTTGCGAAGATCTACGGCAAAAACGAGGACCAGATCCGCAAGATGATCACGGACGGCGCTGTCGATGCCGACAACGCGCTCACCGCGATCAAGCGCGCCATCATGGCGAAGGTGCACGAGCACGCGCCCGGTCAGGCGGCGCAAGCGTTTGCGGGTGGCACGCTCTCGGGCATGTTGGAGCAGCTCAAGTCGCTGCCCGACAAGTTTTTCCTGAAGGTGTTCGAGGGCTCGCCAGCGATCCTGATCACGCTCAAGCGCGTGGTCGGCGACATCACGCGCTACATCGAGAACATCGACAGCGGCAAGGTCGGCGCGTTCGTGTCGATGATGCTCGACAAGGGCGGCATGCTGATGCAGCTGCTGATGGAGTTTGGCGCAGGCTTCGGCGAGGAGTTCATGGGCGCCGCGAACGCGATGAACGACTTGAAGATCGACACCGCGTCGCTGCAGGCAGCGCGCGAGGTCGGGCGAGACATCGCGAAGTTTTTCAAGGTCGCCGCCGAGCTGGCCGGCTACGTGCTGAAGGTGGTGCAGTTCCTCGGCGCGCACCCGATGCTCGTGAAGGTGGGCCTCGCCATGCTCGCCCTCGGCAAGCTGGCGACGCTCTACATGGGCATCTCGGCGACGCTCACCACCATGGGCCTGATAGGTGGCGGTGCCGCGGCCGCAGGGGCCGGAGGTGCAGCGGTGGTGGCAGCCGAGGGCGCAGCCGTCGCAGGTGGCGCCACGTGGCTCACAGGCGTTGCAGGCGTGGCAGCGGAAGGCGCCGCGGCCTCCGGCGCTCTGGCGGCCGGCGGCGGGGCTGCAGCGGGCGGCGGCATCATGGCCGCCGTGACGGGCGCAGCGGCCAGTGTGTGGGCTGGCATCACGGCCGCAGTGGCCGGCGTGTCGCTCGCGCTTGTGGGCGCGATCGGCCTGGTCGTGGGCTCGCTTGGCTTTCTTGCTTACACCATCTGGACCAACTCGGAGGAGCTGGGCCGCGCGTGGGACTACCTCGCGGACAACACCGGCAAGGTTGCGGGCGACCTATTCACGAGCCTCACAGGGCTCGGCGAAAAGGACGGCGGCATCCCGCGCTTCTACGACGAGCGGCCCGAGCTGTCGCCGCAAGTCAAAGAGGCGGTTGCCAACAGCAAGACCGATACGACGCAGCACAACACCTACAACGTGACGGTGAACGGCGGCGATCCGGCAGAGGGTCAGAAGACGGGCAAGTCGGTGATCGACAGCATCAGCGATTTCGTCTCGGACTCGTGGGATTCGCTCGCTCACTCCACCCCGTGAAAACATGGCCAATCTTGCGTATTGGGACGACGGCTCCGGCGCGTGGGACACGCTCAAGCTCGGCGACATCGTTATGCCGGGCATCTGGCGAGTCGAGTGCGACTGCGAACGCAACATGGACAAGAAAAAGCCGAAGGGCGCCGACTGCGCAAGGCTTGCGGATCACGGGTACGAGCCGGCCGAGCTGACGCTGCACGGCGAGATCATCGGCGTCGAGCAATGGAAGGCGTTGCAAGCGGCGGTGCCGAAGCTGCACCCGCGGCAGAAGGGTGGGCCGCGATCACCCGTGCGCGCGGAGCATCCCGCGCTCGCGCTCATGGGCGTGCACACGATCTACATCCGCGCTTTTCGAGCTCCGCAGATCAAGGGCGGCAAGCTCGACTTTTCGATCCGCGCGCTGGAGTGGGTCGCCGAGCCGAAGAAGAAGAAAGAGAAGCCCGCCGCCGTCACCAGCGCCAACGTCGAAGGCACCGGCTGGAACTTTCAAAGCACACCGAGCGACGGCATTCCGTACATGGGTTGGGTGACACCGAGCGAGCAAGCGATCAAAGACGCTGAGTTCGAGCGCCTCACCGGACCGCCCGTGCATCAGCAGCTGCCAGGCTGGACCGGAGCGCCGCTGTGAGCGTGCCCAACATCAACGGGCACAACCTGCTTAGTCTCGAGCTGCGCGAGCCACGCACGGGGCTGTGGGTGGCGAAAGTCGAGGTCGACAAGGCCGACGCGCTCACCGACCCAGCGCTCACGATCGACATCGACGGTATCCAGTGGAAGGGCGCCCTCGTTTGTGGCGCCGTCGAGGGCACGCGCTGGCACGCGACAGTGACAGGTGGCTCGGCCAAGCTCACGCTCGAGGTCGGCCCCAAGCACTACGTCAACACGAGCGTGCAGATCATGCTGGGGGACATCCTCAGCGAGACGGGTGATGTAGCATCGCCGACGATTGAGCCGTCGTTGCTCTCGAAGACGTTGCCGCGCTGGTCGCGGCCGCAGGGCTCATGCGGCGCAGCGATCAGGCAGCTCGCCGACGATCTGCAGGCGGCCTTTCGTGTGCTGCGCGACGGCACCGTGTGGCTGGGCACCGAGACTTGGCCCGAGCTGCCGAACGAGCCGTGCGTGATCCCGTTCGAGGATCACACACACGGCCGCATGCTCGCGGCCCCGGACCGCGCGTTTCTGGTTCCAGGCTGGACGTACCAGCAGCGCCGCATTTCACTGGTCGTGACACAGCTCACGGGCAGCAGCCTGCGGCAAGTAGTCGCGTTCGAGCAGGCGCCCGTGCAGGTCGTGCCGGCGGTGGAAGCCGCGCCGGCCGTCCAAGCTGCGACCGCTGCTGCGCCTGTGCAGAGCGCAGCTTCCAAGCTCGACCGTCAGCTCGCGCCCGTCGCGCGCGTCGTGGAAAGCCTTGTCGGGCGCCGCATCGATCTTGCGCAATGGTATCCGAGCAAGGTGGTGCAGCAGCTCGACGACGGCTCGCTTGAGCTGCTGCCCGACGATGAGCGCATTCGGGGCGACGGCATCGGGCAGGTACCGCTGCGACACGGTCTGCCGGGCTGCACTGTGAAAGTGAAGCCAGGTTCGCGCGTGTGTCTGTTCTTCGAGGACAACGACGCTAAGAAACCCGCCGCGGGACTGTGGCCCACGGGCGAGGGCGTGCTCGGGATCGAGCTGGTCACCGAGACCAGCGTGACGATCACGAGCCCGACCGTGCGCATCGATGGCGAGCTGCAGGTGACGGGCGAGGTGACCGCGATGCATGGCAAGCCGACCGCGGTGAAGGTGAGCAAGCACAAGCACCCGACCGGCATGGGTCCGAGCGACATGCCACTGCCTGGAATCTGATGCCGCTCAACGCTGCCGCGCTGAAAAGCGGGATCGAAGCCGTGGCCAGAAGTCCAGGCGCGACGCCCGCCGACTGCGCGGCCGCCTGGGCCGCTGCGATCGTGAGCTACTTCAGCGCTGTGGTGCCGGCGAGCACCACGGTGGCGGCGACGCAAGCCACGCTCACGACTGCGCTTGCAGGCGCATTCACGCAGCCGACGCCGGGCATGGTGTTCAACCAAATGGAGTCGGCGCTGCTGGCTGCGGCACTCACCATCGGCGGCGGCATGACAGGCGTTGGCTTCGCAGGTGTTGCGCCCGCGGGCCTCGTGGGCTTCGCGCAAGTGTTCGCGGCGCCCTACGCGGAGACGCACGCCGCAGCCGCGCAGAAGATCGCAGACGCCATCGACACGTGGGCGAAGACAGGTACGGCGACAATGACTTCGCCGCCCGCGACCACCGTCACCTGGACCTGATCGCGCATGCCTTACATCCAGTGGGAGTACAACATCGACGACCCGGACACGGGCGACTGGGCGCTGCAGGTGCTCGACAGCGGTGAGGTCGTGATGCTGTGCAGCGGCGACGAGCTCCGGGTGCCAGCCGATGTGGTGCGCCGGATGTTCGAGGCGTACGAGTCGCTGCGCCGCACGCGTGCATGTCTGTTCTGCGGCAAGGGCTACGCGGACCACCGCGACAAGCCGAACCCCTTCGGGCAGCCGCGTGTTCCATGTCTGCTGCTGAAGGCTCACTACCTGCCACGGCCGAAGCCACCGCCGGGGAAGAAGTGAAGCGCGGCAAGCAGCTGTTCGGTGACTCCGACGCGAAGCTGCCGCGCGTAGCTGCGCCTGTGGGCCTCCGGTGCTTCAGCTGTCACAAGCCGTTTCTCGCGACGGACAAGGGCGTCATCTTCGAGCGCCACCACGCTTGCTTCGCATCCCACGTCGCGTGCTTTGCGAACGCCGCCGTCAGCGACTTCTTAGACGCGTACTGCTCCCTGAAAGTCTAAGCGTTGGCCACCGACTACGGCATCGATCTCTGGGGGTACGAGGACCTCGACCAGGGCCTGAACGTCGTCACCGGCCCGCTCGCCGTCGCGCACGGCGTCGCGCGTCGACTGCTCACGCCGCGCGGTGCGCTCTGGTACGCGCCCGACTACGGCTACGACATCCGCGGCCTCTTGCACGACGACGTCGCGCAGGAGGGCCTCGTCGAGGCCAACATCGAAGCCGAAGCGCTCAAAGATGATCGCGTGCTCGGCTGCGTCGCCAGCGTCGCGCGCTCCGGCGAGCTGCTCACTGTCAGCGTGCGCCTTGAGCTGGACGAGGGTCCGTTCGCGCTCGTGTTGAACGTCTCCCAGCTCAACGTCGAGCTGCTGTTCGCAGCAGCGTGACGGCCACCCAAAGGTTTTCATGCCAGTCCTCTCGGTCGATCAGCTGATCACGCCGCTGTCGCTGTCCACTGCGCGCACCGTCGTCATCAACCTGCTCAAGTCGCTCGGCTTCGCGGGTGCGCCGAACTGGGCGGAAGGTTCGATGCCGCGCACGCTCGGCGTCGAGCTGCCGGCGTACTTGCTCAGCGATCTGAGCAAGTCCGTTGCGAACATCGCGCGCGCCGGCTTCAACGACACGGCCGAGGGGCCATGGCTCACGCTCTACTCGCTCAGCGCGTACGACAATGAGCGCGACGCTGGCGTGCGCACGACAGGGCAGGTGGTGCTGACATCGGTACCGACTGCGCCGCCGCACAACATCGCGCCCGGCAAGATGATCGCGTCGGACGGGCAGGGCCACACGTTCCGCAACACGGGCGTTGTGTCCATCGCGCCGAACACTGTGCAGACCGTCGAAGTTGCAGCCGACGTCGCAGGCGTCGCCGGCAACGTGGCGATCAACACGCTCAAGTACCTGCACACGACGCACGTCGGTTTGTCCATCAACAATCCCGGCGTCAGCGGGCAGTGGATCACGGTGTGGGGCGCCGACGAGGAGTCGGACGAGGAGCTTCGCACGCGCAACCGAAAGAAGTGGGCGACGCGCGCCTACGGCGGACCGGGCGATGCTTATGAGTTCTGGGCGCTCGAAGCCAACCCGGTGATCACACGCCCGCGCGTGATCGAGGGCGATGCGCTGCACCCCGGTGAGGTGCACATCTACGTCGCCGGCAAGACAGGCGCGCTGCCGCAGGTGGTGGCCGACGACGTCACCGACTACATCAACGGCGACGTCGACAACATCGTGCGCAGGCCACTCGGCGCGCGCGTGTTCACGCATCCTGCCACGCAGCGCGTGGTGGAGGTCGCAGGCACCGTATGGATCTCCGCGGAGTACCAGACCACCGCGCCGTCGCAGGTGCAGGCGCAGATCGACACGCTGTTCGAGAAGCTGCCGATCGGCGGCGAGTCCGCGGGCGGCGTCACGGGCCTGTTGTTCTCGAAGCTCTACCGCGCGGTGATGACCGTGCCTGGCGTGATCAACGTGCACTTTACGTCGCCCACGGCTGACACCCCGATGGTTCCGACAGACGTTGCGACGCTGTCGCCGCTGAGTGTGCTGACGTTCGAGCCGGTGGGCTGATGGCACTCCCCTATCGCTACTGGGTGCAGCGCCTCGCGACGGCGCCGCTCGATGGCTACGTCGGGCGCAAGCTGTCGTCGCTGTGGGGCCTCATCGGCGACATGATCGCGGGCAGCGCACAGCAAGCTGTGCTCGCGCGCAGCATGCGTTCGGCCACGCATCCGGCCGATGCGCTGCGGCTCACAGGCTTCGAGCGCGGCATGCCGCGTTACGCAGGCGAGAGCGACATCGTGTACCGCGCGCGTTTGCTCGGCGCATGGCAAGCGTGGACACAAGCAGGCACCGCGCGTGCCGTCGAGTCGCAGCTGCGGCTTGCGGGTTTCTTCGGTGCGAAGGTCATCGAGCGATGGGAGTGGAACTGGGACAGCAACGCGTTTGATTGGTCGCGCTTTTGGGTCGTGATCCCGCGGCAAGGTCATCCGTACACGCCGTGGCAGCTCGGCGAGGACACCGTGCTCAGTCGCGAGCTCGTGATCGGGCTCGACCTGTCGCCGTCGGTGCTCGCGCTCATCCGCTCGATCATTCGCAAGTGGAAGCCGGCGCACATGCGCTGTGAATACATCGTGTTTGTGGTGGACGCCGAGCGCTGGCCGCTCGAACAGCCCGCTGGCAACTGGGACGTCGCCGGCAACCGCACCACCAGCGCCGCGTTCGTCGTGGGAACATAACTATGCCAAGCCAATACACACCGCAGTCGGTTGACATGCCCGAGGAGATCAGTGTCCCGGTGACCGGCGACACCGCGGTCGGCGAGTTGTTCGCGGCTCCGCTGCGTGACCTCGCGAACATGGCCAAGTTTCTGCGCGAGCGCGCGAACACGATCGCGTCGGCGGTCAGCGGCCTGACAACGCGCACCGACGCGTGGACGTGGCTCACGAGCAACCAGGTGCCGCAGCTGCGCGGCGAAAACGGCCTGCTTGCTTATGCAAGTGCGCGCGAGCGGTACCTGTACATCCCCGCGATGGCGTGCTTGCCGGGCGGCGAAACGGACCAGTGCTTCCCGAAGTACTTCCAAGGCGCCGTCGAGGTGAAGAACTGGGACACGGCCGGCAGCTCGATGCTCGGGCTGTACTACCCGCTGCGGCTGCCGCATGGCGCTGTCGTCAAAGACATCCGCGTTCGCTGCAGGTTGTACACGCGCGCCAGCGCCGAAGTGATCGCGCAGTGGGACCGCATCAAGGTTGGCGCCTGGACATTCCCATCGCCGAGCAACGCGGCGTGGGCGGCCAACCCTTACGAGCTGCTCCAGCAAACCACCAGCGGCGTGGGCGACAGCGGCGACTGCTCCGTGGACATCTGTGAAAGCGATCACACGATCGACGAAACGTACAACTACGGCATCTCGGTGTTCCTGCGCGGGCCACAGCGCAGCGGCGGGAATCCCGGCACCGGCGACAAGTGCTTCGGCATCCGCGTTCGCTACGAAGTCACACGGGTGGCAACCTGAATGGACTGGCTCGACGACATTCCCGGCATGCGCGATCTGCAGTGGGAGGATCAGCCGAAGCTGCCACGTCGCAGCTTGCTGACACTCAGCGGCTCGGTGATCGTCGCCGACAACCCAGCGCGCGGCAGCACCGACATCACGTTCACAGGCGCGTCGCCTGCCGGCACGACGGTCACGTACACGCTGCCGCAAGCGGTGATCAACACGCTCGACCCCGACCCCGAGGACATGGGCGGTCACCCGCTCGACGTGGTGCACATGATGCGCCTGAGCCCGAGCGCGCACTCGACGATCCACAGTCTTGCGCCGCACGCGCAGCCGCGCATCGCGCTCGTGAACATCGGCACCGCGAACATTTCGCTGCCGCATGAGAGCGTCACGGGCTGGGACGTCGGCCGTTTCGTCTGCCCCGGACAGACCACGTTTGTGCTTGCCGGCGGGCAGATGGCGATGCTGGTGCGCGACCCGGTCGCGAACCGATGGAGGATCGTGCAGTGACGACCAGCGCCTATCCGGACGCACTCGGGCCGCTGGAGATCCTTGCGCCGAACCTCGACACGCCGCTGCCCATTCGGGCAACGGTGCGCCTGTTAGGTTGTGTCACCTGGGAAGATGACCCGCAGCAAAGTCGCGCGCGCATGCGCTTCCCGGACGGCCCGTTCCGCGCCGTGAGCATCGACAACGCCGAGCTGCTGCGCACGCGCACGCCGCGCGCGGTGGGCCTCAGCAATGCCGACCTCGTGCGGCTGGACGCGCGCGCCGATGGCATCGCGCTTGAAGGGCTCGCCGACGCGGTGTCGATGGGCGCCGGCTACTATGCTGAGCGCGCGGTGCCGAACAAGCCGATCAAGTACATCGCGAACGTTGGCACGCATACGATCTCGGTGCGGCCGCCGCTGAGTCCGCTCACGGACCGCTACCGCGCAGGCGTGTTCGAGAACACGTACACCCTCGCGCCGGGCTCGACGATTCGTGCGATCTGGGACCACGGCTCGAACGCCTACCGCATCCTCGGCGGAGGCTCGTTTGCAGCGGCACCGCCGGATGCGCTCATCGCCGACGACGACGGCGAGACGCTCGTGTTCGACGGCGACGCTGACTACTTGATCATTGGGTGAATGACATGAGCGAGGACGCGCTGCTTTTCGACGGCGACAGCCAGGCGCTCGCGTTTGACGCGGACACCGAGACGCTGCTGATCGGCTCCGAGCCTGACGCGGACTTCCTACTCGCGGAGGACTCTGAGCCGCTTGTCTACGACGGCGACAGCGAGCCTTTGGTGCTCGCGCTCGATGAGCTGGGCGAGCTGCCGGACGAGACGCTGCTGTTCGACGCCGACGCGGAGCCGCTTATTTTCGAAGAGGACTCTGACTGTTTGACCATCGGGACGGATGATCCTTCCGATGCGCTGCTGGCCGACGGAGACGCCAAGTCATTGGTGTTCGATGCCGACACGGACCACTTGCTGATCGGGTAGATACAATGCCGCATTTACTGTCCACGAAACTCGACTCGACGCTGCGCTACTTTGGCGGCTTCTATGGACTCGCCACGAGCGTGCTCTCGCAGATCAGCACGGCTGTGTCCGAGGCGGCGACGGCGAAGACGTCGGCGACTGCTGCGCAGACCGCAGCCGTGACCGCGCAGACCAGCCTCACTGCGCACGTAGGCGCGGGCAACGAAGCGCACGTCTCTGCATCGGGCATCACGGCGGGATTCATGTCGCCCGCGCATTACACGCGGCTGCAGGGCGTAGAAGACGGCGCGCAGGTCGTGTCCGAAGCGCGCGTACGTGCAGCGCTAGCCGTGGCCACGGCAGCAATCAGCGTCCATGGCCAGCAGCTTAGAGGGCTAGCCGAGCCCACCTTGGCTGCGGACGCTGCTACCAAACAGTATGTCGACGCTGTTGCGTCGGGCCTTGACTGCAAGGAGTCGGTGCGTGTCGTGGATACGGTCGGCGTTGAACTGAGCGGCGTCCAGACTGTCGACGGCGTCGTGCTGGCAGACGGCGATCGCGTGCTGCGCGCAGTCGGCGTAAGCGCCACTAACGGGTTGTACACGGTGAACGTCGGCGGCGCATGGCCACGCGCGGCCGATGCAAGCACGACGTCCGAAGTCACATCTGGACTGTTCACGTTCGTCACCGAAGGGACGGCCTATGCCGACTCTGGCTGGGTGCTCGTTACGAATGACCCGATCGCTCATCTCGGGTCGACGCCGCTGCAGTTCACACAGTTTTCGGGTGCGGGTGACATCGTCGCTGGCGCGGGGCTCAGCAAAGCCGGCAATACCATCGCCATCGGCGTTCCAGCAGACGCGTCGATAGTCCTGGATGCGGATTCAGTGCGCGTTGGCGTGATCAGCGATTCGCAGCATGGCACGCGTGGCGGCGACACGGCCCACGCCGTGGCCTCGGCTTCCGCAGCAGGTTTCATGACAGCGGCGCAGTTCAGCAAGCTGGCTTCGCTCGCGGCTGGTGAAGCCAGCACGCTGGGTCGGGTGACAGTCGATGCCGTCCACGAGATGCACGGAAACGTTCCCTACGCCGCAACCGTCATACTGGACACCTCCGCTCACAACGACTTCAAGATCGAGGAAGTGGCGGGCAACATCACCATTCAGTTTTCAAATCTCGCGACGGGTCGTCAGGGCATGATCGCTTTTAGGCAAGACGCTACTGGCGGGCGCTCGGTGACGTTTTCGTCGCCGGGCAACGCCATCTACCGTGATGCAGGAACTACAAACCTGCAGCCAGCGCAAGGACCGAACGCGATCACGCTCTACACGTACTGCCTCGTGCTGTTTGGCGGAGCGAAGATGTTGTTCATTGGCAAGCTCACCCCGGTGACGGCATGAGGCCAGGACAACCGCTGTTGCACGTGTCGGCGCCGAGCGGCGCAAGTATCGAATCAATACTCGGCACGAATCTCATTGACTACTGGCATGCAGCAGACGCTTCGCTCGTGAGCGGCGAAGTTCAGAGCGTGACAGGCCGCAAATACGGGCTCGTCATGTCGGCGCCGTCGTCGGGGCAACGCCCCGGCTACACGGCGAATAACGCGACGTTTGGCGGTGCTCCCACGGTGAACACAGCCAGAACCGGCACTCGGTTCTTGTCCACGGCAACGCTACCTAACGGGTTGTTGCCGACCGGTTCGCGGCCGTTCATATGGGCGGTGTGCCGAGTCACAGCCAACGCGCAGGGCACGCTCGGCTGCCTCATTAGCATCCGTGCCACCGTCGACTATGATGTCCAAGTACTTCAGTACACAAACTCGACAGTGGGTCTCCAGTTTTACGACGGAGCAGGGCGCACGAGTCAAACGATCGAGTCGATGGGCGTTGTGCCGCATCTCATCGGCGCACACATTGATGCTGCGAGCGGATCCTCTGTGTTTGTGGACGGCGAGCGCTTCGCCCCTGTCGCGGCGGGCACCGCTGCCACGATAGTCGATACTGTCATCAACATCACGCTGGGTGCCAACGGCGTGTGGAGCGCACCGGAGAATGTTGAAGCTGTCATGTGGGGGATCTGCAAGCAGGCCCCCAGTGCAGCCGAGTTACGAGCGTTGTACCACTTCGCGCTTGCAGGCAATCCGCCCGCAGTCACGCTGCCGGTGCAACCTGCGGACTACATGACTTTGCTAGGGTCGAATCTCAAAGCCCTTTGGCATCGAGGGCATGGCGTGGTGAATACTGGCAACGTGCTGACGCGATGGGATGATCGTGTGGCAGCGCGCCAGCTCACGACCAACGGATCAACGGCGAGCGTTCTGTATGAACCTGACGGCTCGAACTTCGGCGGGGCGTCAGTGGTCAAGCTCTTTCCAAACGGCAAAGCGCTGATCTCGGCTGCGGTTTCCGAGATCGTCCCCACTGCCTCAATGCCGTATGTGTTCTGTGTGTTCCGCTGGCGAGACCTCGCTGGTAGCTACGGCCGGTTGTGGCACACCAACGATAATATGCTGGTGCGCCACGGCATCGCCTCGGGCGACCCAAAGGACTCTCTTACGGTGAATCTCCCAGGACTTGGGGCCTGGACAAGCATCATGAGAGTAGGCGGGTTTGACACCGTGCCGCACCTAGACGAGTGCTGGCTCGACGGGTCGCGTTTGCACTTCGGACGAGATGGCGTCGATATGTCGATTGCCGCGACGGTCACGGGAAACCCGATCAACACGATGATGCTTAGCGAGCCCAACAACCCCAACGGCGGCAACCCCTCGATCCACATGCTTGGGGTCTGCGCAGCGCCGCTGACAGCTGCACAACGTTCGCATCTGCGTGAGCTGATCGCGCGCGATATCGCCTGAGGGACACTGAAATGACACTCGACAAAACCCCGCAGCAGCTCGTCGAGGAGGCCGGCCACCGCGTGATCGTGCCGGTCGACGGGCCGCTGAGGATCAAGCAGGTGCCTGCCGCGCGGCAGAACTACCTGCACAAAACCGCGACGCGCGTCGTGCGGTTCATCGTGCTGCACTCCACCGAGGGGCACGAGGGCAACAAGCAGGACGACAACGTCGCCGCGATGTTCCAGCGCCTTGACCTGAAGCCGCGGCGCAGCTGTCACTATGTGGTGGATAGTGACAGCGTGACACAATGCGTACCGGACCACTCGATCGCGTGGCACTGCGCGAAGTCGGGGAATCTCCGCGGCGTGGGCGTCGAGCTCTGCGGCAAGGCCCGGCAGACGCGCGAGGAGTGGATCGACACGCTTTCGCTGCCGATGCTCTGCATTGCGGCACGCCTGGTCGGCGACTTGTGCCGCACGCATAAGCTGCCCGTGCAGTTTGTGAATGCTGCAGCGTTGCGGCAGGGTGGGGCAGGGATTACGACACATGCGGAGGTCGCGGCCGCATGGAAAGAGACAACGCACTACGATCCGGGGCCGCATTTCCCGGTGGACCTGTTCCTGAAGGGTGTTGCGCTGGCGGTTGGCCCGCGGAAGTAACGCATGTGCAGCCGATCCGCATCCACCGTGTTGCACGCTTGGAGCTTCGTGTGGGCCGACTGACGCAGCTCGTTGTGGCGTTCATCGCGCTCAACCTGTGTGTGTGGACGGTGTTCTTCGTACTGCTCTTGCGAGACTGACGCATGGAGCCCGCGCCACCGATCCGAAAAGCGCCGCCGCGCAGGCCGGTGGACATCACCTTCGTCGAGCCGTCGCTGCCGCCGCCATCGGCTGCGCCCATAGCACCGTCGCGAAACTCGATCTACCACGCGCAAAAGGCGCTCATGTCGCCGCGCGTGCTCGGCGGCGTGGCGCTCATCAGCGGCTGGGCGTGGGCGGGCGCGCAGTACGTCGCGGGCTCCGCGCGTCAGGCGGATCTCCATGCTGCTGAGATCCGCATCGACAAGCTGCAGGCGCAGCTGCAGGAGGTCACGGTTACGGCCAACACGGCGCTCAGCGGCGCGCGGGAGTGCGTGCAGCAGCTCGGCGCCCAGGCGCTCGCGACGCGCGCGATCGTCGGGCAGATCGCCCGTCAGCGCGGCCGCAGCGACCACCAGAAGCGCAACGAACAGGCCGCGGCCGAGTCCCGCTACTCGACGGCGCTCACCGACGGCAAGCCACCGCATGAGGCGGCGCGCATCGCACTGAACGACCAATGAGCACGCCGGATGCGAACGAGATGATCCGCGTGCAGCGCACGGTGCATCACCTCGCGCGCGAGCTGTTCGTGTTTCTAACGCAACAGGACGGCAGACCGCTCACGCCGGGACTGATCGCGAAGGTCCGCGAGTACGGGATCCGCTGTTACCTCGAGGGCCTGTCAGAAACCCACAGTGAGCGCTGGTGTGACGAAAACACGTCGCCGACGGTGCCTGCACCATCGCGTGACAAGTGAGGGAGCGATGAAAGTACAGCTGACCATTTTGCACGTCGGATGCATCGCCGTGATCTGCGCGTGCTTCGGGCTCGCGTTCACGGTCCTCAAGGACCAACCCGTGCTGCAGGAGCTGCTGGTCGGCGCGGGGTTTCTGCTCTGGGGCAAGCTCGGCTTCGCCCCCGCCAAGCCCGTGCTCGAGCGCATCGTGCAGAACATGCCGGTCGACGAGGTGGTGCGCATTCAGTCAATGAAGCCGCCCCCGCCGCCCACCGCTGCACCTCCGCCTGAAGGTGGGTTACAGTCGTAAGCGACCGCTATTGCATGAGAGCTAACCGCCGATCCCCAATGGGGGGGATCGGCGGTTTCTTTTTTTGTCCGTCGGCGCACAATAGAGCTGTCACCTCCGGGCAGAGCTGGAAACGTTAGACACGCACTGACACGGGCCGTCGTCGGAGACTCAGATCCCCATCGCGTTTGGAGCACGGCAGGTGCTTCACATTCCTAGCGCGATGTGAGCCTCCGGCGGCGGCCGCCCCCCTACAGGAGTGCAGCCATGAGCTTCATAGTGTTGGTCGCCGCCGTGATGTGGCTCGCCGTCGGTCCCGTGCCGCACAAGCCGTGGGTGGCTGCCGCGCTGTGTTTCGTCGCGCTCGTGCTGTACATCGTGGGCCACCGCGGCGCTGTGTTCGTGATCGGCTAGCGCCGTTACGCCTGGCCCTTCGCCTTGATCGGTGGCTGCGCGAAGTTGCCTTGCGTCGCGGTGATCTCGTGCCGCGAGACGCCGATCACTGCGCCGAGCTCGCGGCAGCGCGCCTCGATCTCGGGCGTCAGGCGCCGCACCATCGCTTCGAGCCCGAGCTTCATGCTGACGATCACGCCAAGCTCCTGGTCGTCGTTGGGCTGCGGCGCCACTTGCACCACAGTTTCCTCGGTGCCGTCGGCCATCACGGTGGTGATGCAGATCGCGGCCGCGCCGCTGCTCACGCGAATCTGACTGGCCGCTTGCATCAGCGGAGAATCGCACGTCTTGCCTTCGTCGCTCATAGTGGCTCCCTCGGTGTTAGTTGCGTCGAAGTCGCGCTAGCTCAGCCATGCCTTGCGAGATCCGCCGCATTTCGGGGGTCATCTCGTTGTCCGGGAGGAGTCGCCACCCCGCCGGCGCCCCGGTGCGAACAATCTCCACCGGCACGTTGGTGATGTAGGCTGCGCCGCACTCCGCGCAGAACGTGACCGACGCATCTTCCGGCCCTCTGAGCTGGCTCTGCGTGTCAGTCAGCACGCGCAGCATCGCGAAGCAGCGCACGCACATGAACGGCTCTCGCTGCACCACCGTTTTCATCGTGTGCCTTTCGTGGCGGAGCGCGGCGGTGTCACGGCGCGCAGCGCAGCGCGACCCGCATCTGTGATGCGATACCCGCGCCGCACGCTGTCGGGCGCGAGCACGCGCGAGCTGACATGCCCGGCTTCTTCGAGCTGCAGCAGAAACACATAGACCGTGCCCGCGCCGAGCTTGCGGTTGGAAGCGCGCACGAGCTCTCGGCCAGTCCACTCGCCGGCTTGCAGCATCGTCAGGATCAAGCGCTTGGTTCGCGTCATGTGTAGACCGCCACGATCACGGGGTCGTCGGCGTCGCGCCCGAGATCGTAGAGCCCCGGATGAAAGCGCTCGATCCAGTCGCGAGCCTGCTCGAGCGTCGCGCACCGAAAACATCCGCGATGCGGCCGCGGCTCGCTCGCGCCACGGACGATGTCCCACCCGCGCACGATGTAGTTGGCCGGGTCGTCGCGCGGGTGCTCGTAGATCGCGTACTGCGTCAGGACAACCTCGCCGCTCATGGCTGCGCCTCGCGGGGGCGCAAGAGCGACCGCATGGCTTCGTCGGCCTCTGCAGCAGACTGGCCGCCTAGGCGGGCGGCCGCCGTCACCAGGGCGATGGCGCTCACGGCGAGCGCCAGGCCGATGCCTGCCACCAATCCAGCCAGCAGGGTTGCCCACGTGGGGGCGCCCAGCAGGCCCAGGATGACCGTGGCACCCGTCGCGAACGCTGACAGCAAGGAGGCGCAGGCTGCCTTCAGGGCGCCGCGAGCGGCCTGCGCGGCGGCCTTTGCGGCCACCGCCATCGAGCTGGCCGCAGCGTGGACTGCGACCGCGCGTTGCTGCTCGGTCAGCGCGGTCGCCATGTGGCCTCGCCGTTGCGAATGCGCTCGGCATCCTTGCGCAGCAGTTTGGCGAGCGTCTCCATGCGAAGGGCGACCAGCGCGCGCGACGGGTCGTTGCCCGGCGCTGAAACCTTCGTGCATGCGCCGTTTCCGAACCGGCCGCCGACGACGATCACGCACACCGCATCGGCCCCGTACGCGAGCAGGATGTCCTCGGTGTCTTTGTCGTACTTGGAGTTGTCCATCAGCTCGGCCCCGACTTGTTGGTCTCGATGCTGCGCTGCAGCTCGCCGATGCGATCGCACACGCTGTCGCCGACGCTCGAGAGCGCCGCGAGCAGCTTGCGCATCAGCGCCAGTTCGTGCTCGGCATCGCGCGCTTGCTCGTGCATCGCGACTGCGATGTCGGCTGCCTTGTCTTGCACGATCACCACGATGGCTGCATCGGCTCGCGAACGCAGCCTCACTCCGCGCGCTTCGTGCATCAGCGGTGGCAGCTCCGCATCATCGCTCAAGTCGATCGATCTGGTCGTTGTCTTACCCATCTTCGCCGTCGGGGACGCCTCCATCTAACAGGTGTTTCATATAGTCTTTCTCGCCACCGCGTGCGGCATCGAGATAGACGTACAGTGCGTTTGCAAGCGCGAACGACACAAGCAGCAGCAGCACGGGCACGGCGATCTGTTTGACTCGGTCCATGGTGCCGCTTCTAACACGGCTCAGTCACCCGCCGCGTGCTTGGGGCTCTGCAGGGACAGGCGTAGCGCCTCGACTGTGAGTTCGTGCCCAGCACGCGCTTCGGCCTCGGTCTCGTACCGGCGCGTGAGCTGAGGCACCGCGCGCTCCGTGTTCCCGCGGAACACCATCGTCTCGAAGATGAGCGGTGGTCCGCTGCCCTCGCGATGGTCGACGCCAAGCCATGCAGTCGACACCTTCGTGTCAGACGCGTCGCGGAACCTGTGGTGGGCGAGCTGCCGGTAGTCATCGTCCATGTGCAGGGCGGCCCACTCGTGGATCGTGATGGCCTTGCCGTTGCGATCGTAGATGCCCTCGCGACCCTCACTCGCCACGAGCTTGGGCATCGCCGGAGTAAGCAGGGCGAACATCCCCTGTGCGAGGCCGAGGATCTTGTTGATGCTTGCAGCCGGCATCGCGTCGAGCATCGAGCGCACGCGGGCCGTCGCCCCTGCGAGTTGCTCGCGACTGCGCACGCCAGCATCGGGCTCGTTAGGCTGTTCCTCTTTCCATGCCTCCCGCTGCGCCTGCAGCTGCTCGATCACGGCACTGTTTGCGACCACGGGCTCGCTGCTGTGCTTCATGATGTGCTTGAACGCATCGGCCACCGCGGCCTCCGGGGTGCCGAACAGTTCGATCATCCGGTCGACCCCGAACCTGTCATAGGCGCCGGCTGCCATGCGCTGGCTCTCGATGCGCGCGGTGGCGTCGGTCATCTGCACCATCACACGGTCGCCGAGGCTCGGCACGTGCTCAGGCGCGAAGCGGCGACTACCGGGTACAAGGACCATCGTGTCGCCGGTCTCGCGCTCAGGCCAAGTCGGCATCGCGCGGCGCGTGCTCGCGTTGTAGACCGTCTCGACTTCGCCGGTCTCCGGATGCTTGTAGTCGATGAAACAGAACGCGTCGGCGTGGGCTCTAGTGTCGTTCATGTGGGATCCTTTTTCGCCAGCTCGTAGACACTGCTCGACGGATACAACACGTCCTCCTGCGGGTCGGAGGGCAGGGGCCTGCGGTACGTGACCTTGACCCCGAGATGTCGCGCGAGCTGCAGCAGCTCAAAGATGCCGCCGCTCAGCGCGACTGCGAACCGGAACGCATTGGCGTTGTCGCCCGTGCAGCTGACAGCGACATTCGCCTGCTGCTCCAGGTCGAGCACGTCGATGCGCTTTTGCAGCAATGCTTGCATTTCCTCATGGCTTTTCACGATTGTCCTCCGCTTCGTAGGCGGTGCCATCAAACTGCGAGTCACTCCATGCTGCTTTGCCGATGCGGACGTACCCGCCGTGCGGCACACGTTCGTAGACCGCGGCGAGCTGGCCCTTGGAGTCGGCGCAGAACCAAAACGCCATGACTCCCCACTCTCGCACCTCCTGCACGATCGCGAGCATCGGACCGAGCATGCTGTGTCGTGGATCGATCTGGATCACGTCGAGCCGTTCCGCCGGCACGTCGCTCGACCGCAGCGCGGTGGCCGCAGCGCTACGCACGCCGCCGACTGCGCCTGTGCCATCGCACTTTGGACACTTCTCTTGATGCGGGTCGTTCATCCCCTGTCCTTCAGAATCGTGACGCCCTCGCCCTCGAAGATCGGACGCATCGCCTGCATCACGCGTTTTACGTCGGGGTGCACGGGCTCGCGCTGCATCAGCTCGGTGAACTCTTGCATGCGCTCCGCGTGAGACTTGGGTAGCGCACGCTCGGGATCGCGCTCGGCCATCTCCTGCAGGCGCTCTCCGACGTCGCCGTTCGGCAGCCGAAAGATGTACTCGGCGTAAGTGTTGTCGAGCGCCGCGTCGAAGTCGCGCAGGTAGAGCGGATGCTCGCGCAGCTGCTGGGTCGCGTCGGCGTACGCGGCGCGATTGCCGCCGCCGTTGCGCGTGTAGATGCAGATCTCCAGCGCGCCGTCGCTCGCGCGCTGCATGAAGCAGTCGCGGAACCTGCCGGCCGAACTGGGATGGATACCGAGCACGCCCATCAGGAACGGCGCGTAGTGGTTCGTGCCGTGCACGAGGTTGTACATGTTGCCTTCGAGCACGAAGGTGTTCGGTTCAGTTGTCATAGGCAGTTCTCCACGCGATCAGAAACATCATCCAGGTTGCGCTGGGCACTTGCTTCGCGATGTCCCGCGCCAGCTCGCGCGCATCGTCGTTGAGCTTCACCAGCGGCGACGTCACAACAGTCGACAACGAGCCGACCAGCGCCACGCGTTCCGGCGAGCCCACTTCGGGCGTGCGTGCAGGGTTGCGGACCTTCCAGTCGCGTACGGCAGCGAACACCGCCTCCGCGTCGCGCCCGTACTGCTTTCCGGCCGCCCCCATCAGATCTGCCCCGCGATACGAAAGTCAGGGGTGACGTCGCCGTCGAGACAGCTCCACAGGTGCAGCACGTACGGGTGAATGTTCACGTGCTCGGCCGCGCGCGGCAGCACTTGCAGCGCGACGCGGTCGCGTCCGATGAACGTGTCCTTCACGAGGCGGAGCTCATCCCACGTGGGAAGCCGCGATGGCGTCGAGCAGCTGACGTGCATCCACCGTTTGCCGTCGCCGTAGACCGTCGCGCTGCAGATCACCATCAGGCGATCCATGTTCCGCCGGTCGATCAGCGTGTAGCTGAAGTCGCCGCGGTTGATGAACCCGATCGGATGCTCGGGGAACAGGTGCTCCGCCCAGCTCGGCACTTCTGTCATGACCATCATCAGGCAGGCTCCCGCGCTGGTAGGCGTTCGAGGATCTCACACTCGCCATCAGTGTCCCACGCGACCTTGAAGCCGCGGCGGAACAGCATCTCGCGCAGCTTCGCGTTGAGCACCGTGGAGAACACGATGCGGCGATCGCGCGGCAGCCCGTCGAGCATGCGGCTGACGTCGCCGCTGCCAGGATTGTTCGCGATCACCAGCGGGATGTAGATGCCGCTTGTCATGTCGAACGCGAGGCCGCGCACGCCCACGGCGATCAGCGGTTCCTTGCCGGGCCGCAGCGGCTCGCCGGCCTTGGTCCAGTGAAGGATCGTCACGCGCTTGCTCCCTTCGGAGGCGCCGCGATTTCCTCCAGCAGCGACAGCAGCGCGTCGAATGCTTCTGCCGTTTCTGAGCCAGGAGCCAGCGCGCGCGTGAGCACGATCGCCATGGCCGAGTCGCTCCGCGAAAGCTCGATGATGGCATCCCCGCTGAGGCCGCGGCCCGCTAAGCCCACCGCGACGGACATACCGAGGCCGACGAGCGCGAGGTGCGTCGTGTCCATCACGACCTTGCCCGCGCTCATGCGCCACCCCCTTGCAGCGCGTAGTCGTCGGGCACGGCGTGCCACTTGTGGCAGCGACCGCAGAAGCGTTCGCTGATGTCGTTAGGGTTGTAGCTGGTGAGCTTGCAGGTCCCGCACGTGATTGATGGCGCGCCTGCGGGCGCCGGCAATGCCGGCACTACCAAGCTCGACCGGCGCATCAGCTCCGTGAACTCGTCCTGCAGCGCCCACCAGCGGGCACGTTCCTCGACAGTCTTGGTCGGCAACATCGCCGCGATCTCGTCGACGACTACGTTCATGCGCTCAGTGATCGGCTTGTACAGCCGGAGCTGCTCGCCAGCGTTTTTCAGTGTCTGGCCGCAGTGCCAGCACCGTCCGAAGGGCGCGTCGCTCATGCCACACCTGCCTTCTGGCGTTGTTCGAGCACGTGCGCCCACGGGCGCGTGCGGATTGCCTCGATGAGCGCCGCCACATCACCACGCACGGCGATGCGCTCTACCTCCGAGGCTCCAAGCGCGACGGCGGTGTCCCGGAAGCACTTGTCGAACACGAGCGCTTCGAGCTCCGGTGGCTGGTGTCCACCCCAACGGCCGTAGTCGCTGCGGCGATCCTTGGAGTTGTGGACCTTGTCGTCGACGAATATCCGGACGTGCAGTTCTAACTGCCATGCCTCGCCGGGGCGCATGCTCATCACCGCGAACAGGCTGGCGAGCTTCGACTGCGCGAACCACACGTCGTAGATGCGGCGGTTCTCCTTGTCGAGGAAACACATCATGCGGTCCTCCTTCCGGTGGCGTCACGCAACCCGCCCCAAGGATAGTCGTGCGGCAACTTCGGAAGCTGCGCTGGGAAGTTCAGCTCGATGCCGAGGTACTTCGCCATGCTCAGCAGCTCGTAGATGCCGCCGGAGCACGCTTCGATGAACGTCTTGTCGGGCTGTGCCCACGCGCGCACTGCGATGATCTGCGCGTCGAGCACGTTGACGCGCAACTGCAAGAGGCGCGCTATCGATTCGCGGTTGGTGTCGATCATAGCGTTTGCAACCTCGCGAGCATGTCGATGTACTTGGCGAGGTCGTCGGCCTCGCGCACCTTGGCGTCGCTCTGCTCCATCAGCTGTTCGGCGTGGTCTGCAAGCACCTGCGCCTCCTCGCGCAAGCGCTTCTGTT
>WUUC01219746.1_pt1 | contig 29465 bp, 30 predicted proteins | sample 6278441 | NCBI WGS metagenome assembly WUUC01 (sample SAMN13675441, study PRJNA597444) | soil metagenome | isolation source: soil | place: USA: Washington | collected 2017-10 | reverse complement strand
CCAGATCGGGATTTCGCCGCTTTCCGAGAGCTTGTGTTGCTCGATGAACTCGGCGCTTGCCCATTTGTAGGTCGCAGTCGACTTTGAAACGATCTTGCTCGTATCGAGCAGCTGACCCATCGAGACGGATCTTGGTGGGTTGCAAAGATTGTAGATGCCGTTCACGCGTTGCTCGACGCAAACTTTCGTGAAGTCCGCCAAGTCGCGCGCGTCGATAAATTGGATCGGATCCGTCGGCGTGCCGGGCGCCAGCATTTCGCCGCCGCGACTCACTCGGACAGGCCAATAGGTAAACCGGTCCGACGTGTCGCCTGGGCCGACAATGTAGGAGGGACGAAAGACTGTGCCTTGCTTGCCGAACGACGTCATCACGACTTGTTCGCACAATGCTTTTAGGCCGCCGTACGTATCGTTCGTGACCTGCTCGACGGTGGCATCTTTGAGTTTCGCGACTGGATGATCTTCGTCGATGCCAATCTTTGCGAAATCGGCATAGGCCGAAATGCTCGAGACGAACAGGTACTGTTGCACGTGACCTTGCAATAGATCCGCGGTCATCTTCACTTGGCGCGGCACATAGCCGGAGTTGTCGATGACGACATCCCATTCGCGGCCCTTAAGCGCGTCGATCTTTCCGTCGCGGTCGCCCAGCAATGTCTCTACATCCTTGAACAACCCGGGATTGCGGCGTCCGCGATTGAACAGCGTCAGCTTGTGCCCGCCGCTTCTGAGGACCTCGACGAAATGGGGGCCGATGAATCCGGTGCCGCCGAGGATCAGGACTCGCAAGCCTTTCAATGATGCGGGCACAGGAGACTGTGCAGGTGCAGAGCCAGCTATCAGCGTGCCGACAGCCGCACCGGTCAGTTTGAGCGCATCTCTGCGATTCATAACGCTTCTCCGCTTATTGTTGCGCCCAGTTTAGCGCGACGCAGGCGCTTACGACGCGCCGGCCGTCGCGTCGATGAGTCGGCTGGTCGAACTGCGCTGCTGACTGTACGATGCAAGATCCACCTCCGATGAGAGGATCTCATGCGCCTCAGTGCTCACTTGATGTTTGACGGCACGTGCGAGGAAGCATTTCGTTTCTATCAGCAGCTGCTCGGCGGCACGCTGCAGACAATGCTTACCTATGGCGATTCGGCGATGGCGAATCAGACGCCCGAACACCTGCGCAAACGGATTCTGCATGCAACGCTCGTGGGCGATACATGCGAACTGCTAGGCGCGGATGTCATGCCTCAGGATTACCAACGGCCGGCGGGATACGCGGTTGTCCTAAGTCTTGCCGGCATAGATCGAGCTCGCGAGATTTTTACCCAGCTGAGCGCCGGCGGCGAGGTTAGATTCGCGTTCGAACCCACGTTCTGGTCGCCGGGATTCGGATTCGTCGTCGATCGCTTCGGCACTCCCTGGGAAGTGAACTGCGAAGCCGCAACCGGGTGAGCGACTTATCTCGTGGGTGCTTGTGCCCGCGATCGCGGGCTTCGTGCAAGGGAGCTGACGCTGTCAGCTAAGCCAGCGCGCCTACAGCGTCGTGATGCTCGTCGCAAACATTCGCCCAGGTGTCGGAACCTACTCCACTAGGCACCATGTATCCGCAGAACAAGGTGAACGGCAGCCGCTTCGCTAGTTCGTTCCATTGTCGTTCAAGCTCAATCACGGCGTGGCTGTGGCCCTCGTCGGCGAGCAAGCCCACCATCTCACCGTAGATATGCAGGGGCCTTCCCAAGGCTAGTGCCTCGGAGATCAGCGTGCCAATCGAATTATCGAACGCACGAACGTCTATTTGGCCGTTCGTACTGAATTTTTGAAGCAAGGCGGCCGCGTCAGCCACGAGATAACGCTTGTCGCGGACTAGCGGACCTAGGCTGTAGCCACGAGCTCGCAATTGTTCGGCGACCTGCGCGCGATGCCGGGCGGTCCCGATCATGATGCACGTGCCTTCACTGCGCAGTCCTTCGACAAAGAAGTCCGAGACGGAATGCGCCAGGGCTGAGTCAGTCCCGAAAAATTGGACGAAGTGCGCGGACCGGGCCATGTGCGTAGGCAAGCTCTCGAGAGATGTAGCTCATCTCATCACGGATGGATTGCAAAGGCGACAGCCAATGCCCCTTGTCTACGTTAGGGAATGCCCTCTTCTTGCTGTAATTGCACTGCAATGCCGCATTCATTGCGAACCGTTCGTAGCTTCGCGGTCGCGCAACTTGCGGCATCGCCGCAAGGCCTCGCTCCGGCTGGTTAGCCAGTCAGCCGGTCGGCCAGTTCGACAGTGGGCCAGCGAAGCGCCCCGTTCCCATACAGGTCTTCCCCGATCGATCGTTTCATGCGAACCGCGTCGCGGTTTTGAGTGCGAGCCCCTACTACTCTGCGGACTTCTCCCACCAATGGCTTTTCCATGATCGATCCCACCGAATATCCCTGGCTATTCGCCGGTATTGTGTTGCTGAGCATCCCGATCTATCGCGGTCTCGCCGTGGCCGTGTTCGGTACGCCAACGAAGTTCCAGTCGGCTGTCCGCTATTGGTCGCAGTCGAGCACGTGGATACCGTCCGAGGATGACGACATCAACCTCGAAGCAGAGACCAAGATGTGCTTGCTGGTTATCCTCTGCATGGCGTTCGTCGCGGCGGTGTACGACACCTGTGTTAGGTACTTCGTCTGATAAGCAAAGCGCTAGAGAAGGTCAGCTAGCACAAGAACAAGCTTTGGCTCGGCGCGCAAACCGCGCGATTTTCAGTTCTACCATTCCCGACGTTACTACTCGGTAACGGCGCCCGCCTAAGCCCACCTTCATCCAGCCGATAAGCTCCCTCGCTCGACTGCTGGCACCTCGAGCTCCCACAATCGGTATTCAGCGTGCTCATCGCAAGGCGTTGACGAGCAAACGCCTGCCATCCAATGCAACTTCTCGCAGTGCTCGCGCGTACCTCCTTTCGATCAATTGGGCGGTTACATTCGCTAACAATCGTTTAGCGTCCGAATGCGCTACGATGCGATGCGGTCGACGTGAAGGGCGTCAGGCCGGCTACCACGCTGTGTGGGCAAGCGTATTTTTTTGTCGCTTTGCCCGGTCTAGACGCTGCTGTGGCAGGAATCAATTCGACTTCAGTCCGCTACGAAGTTGCGATTAGGCCTGCATCGATTCATTCATAAAACGGGGAGACATCATGTATTCATCCGCTGCTATTCGTTGCGCCGTCGATGGCGAACGCTCATTGCCCCAGGCTGCGCGCCGCACAACGCATCTCGCTAGATGCGTTGCCGGTGTGTTGGCGTTGCACGCGGCGCAGTTGGCAACTGCACCTGCGTCCGCCCAGGAAGGCGAGTCGACGCTCGATCAAGTGGTCGTGACCGGTACTCGCGTGGCAGATCGGACCCGTCTCGACACGCTGGCGCCGGTCGATGTCATCACCAGCGAAAGCTTGAGCAATCAGTCGACAACGGAACTTGCTGAAGCCATGTCGACCGTGGCGCCATCGATGAATTTTCCTCGTCCCTCCATCACCGACGGTACGGATCACATTCGTCCCGCCACGCTCCGCGGCCTTGCTCCGGATCAAACACTGGTGTTGGTGAATTCGAAGCGTCGTCATCAATCGGCCCTCGTCAACGCAAACGGCTCCGTGGGCCGCGGATCAGCTGCAGTCGATCTCAATGCAATCCCTCTGGTGGCGGTGAGTTCTGTCGAAGTCTTGCGCGATGGCGCGTCGGCTCAATACGGCTCCGATGCGATTGCCGGCGTCATCAACCTGCGATTGCGCGAAGCGAATAGCGGTGGCGGCGCTTCTGTGACTTTCGGCCGTTACGAAACGACGGTGGATACCGTGCGCGGAAGCCGCAAGGAACATGATGGTGAAACGTTGACGGTTGGCGCCTGGACCGGATTGCCGATTGGCGATGGTTCGCTCACCTTGTCCGCGGAATATCGGGATCGCGAACCCACCAGTCGCGGCGACTACGACATTCGCGTCACGACGCTGCCGCAGCCTGAGCCTTTGCGCGTCACATCGCGGTATGGCGATGCCGAAGTTCGCGATGCAACGTTTTATGCGAATGCCGCCATCCCATTCAACGATGCGTGGTCGGGCTACGGCTGGCTGGGCTACCAAGATCGCGCCGGCGAGTCGGCTGCATTTCCGCGTCTCTCGAATAACGCGAACAATGTGCCCTCGATTTATCCGACCGGCTTCTTGCCGATCATCGCGACGGACATCACCGATATTGCCGCTGCATTCGGCGTCAAGGGCGCTCTGTTCGGCTGGGACGCCGATTTCAGCTTGGTGTACGGCCGCAATGAAATCGACTACCGCACCGAAAACAGCATCAACGGAACGTTGGGCGCAGCGTCGCCCACCAGTTTCGATTCGGGCGGGCTCGAATACGATCAACTGGTCGCCAACATCGGGTTCGTGCATGGTCTCGACTGGGGTTTCGCAGGCCCTGCGAACTTAGCGCTTGGATTGGAAGCACGTCGCGAAACGTATGCGATTCGAGCAGGCGAACCCGATTCTTACCGCATCGGGCCCACACCGCCGCCAAGCACCGGGCCGGGCGCGCAAGGCTTCCCTGGCTTTCAGCCTGCCAATGAATTGGATGAAAGCCGCAACGCCGTGGGCATCTATGCCGACCTGGAAGTGCCGGTGACGGATAAATTTCTAGGTTCGGTCGCCGTGCGTGCCGAAGACTACTCGGACTTCGGTTCCGCCGTGACGGGTAAGCTATCCGCTCGCTACGATTTTGCGGACGCATTTGCATTGCGGGCGACCGTATCGAACGGATTTCGCGCGCCAGGACTGCAGCAGGAGTATTTCACCTCGACAGCCACCAACTTCGTGAATGGCGTGCCGCTCGAAATCGGCACTTTCCCTGCCAACTCCGAAGTCGCACGCACACTCGGCGCACAGGAGCTCGATGCAGAGAAATCCATGAACTATTCGTTGGGCGCCGTTTTTCGATTGGGGAATTTCGAAGCCACGATCGATGCATACCGGATCGATATCGAGGATCGCATCGTGCTGTCCGAAAATATCGGGTCGGGTCCTCAGTCTCAAGCCCAAGTGCGCACGATTCTCGCGCCCTATAACTTAAGCGCTGCTCGATTCTTCATCAACGGCGTCGACACGGAGACACAAGGTTTGGACGTCGTGTTGCACTATGGTCTCGGCACGACCCCGGCGGGGACGTTCGACTTCACTGTGGCCGCCAACTGGAACGAAACTGAAGTCACCAAGGTGCCCACAACGTCAGTGCTCTCGGCATTGAATCCCGCGCCGCCGGTGTTCGATCGCGTCAATCGTGTGACCTTCGAGGAAGGCACGCCCAGCAACAAAATCACATTCATGACCGATTGGAAACTGCCGGTGGCATCGAGCAGCATCGGCGTGGGATTCAAAGCCACACGCTATGGCAGCGTCATCGAACCCGGCTTGCCGGGCGCGACGGAGTCAGAGAATCTGCGCGATATTTATGTCGATTCGGCCATCTTGCTCGACTTGGAATTGCGCGCCGGATTCTTGGATGACAAGCTCAACGCGGCAATCGGTGCAGACAACATCACCGACGAGTATCCCGATCCAACGCCGATCGCACGCCCGAATCCGGCCGGTGGCGTCATCGATCTGAATTCGACGAACGCCTTGGCGTTCTCGCGTTACTCGCCTTACGGCTTCAATGGCCGCTTCGTGTATGCACGTCTGGCATACAACTGGTAACGAATCGAAAGGACAGACGTGATGTAGGAGTTCAGGAGCGCCTGTCCTTAGGCGCTCCTGCTCTCGCTCAAGGCATTGGCTTTTCGGTCTCTTGCAAGATTTCTCGCAGCATCGATTGCAACGTTTCGACCTGACTGCGAACTTGGGCCAATTCGTCATTGCTGAGCGCCTTGTAGTCGCGCGGAAACGACCAGCCGTATCCCCAACGAAACGGCGTGGGCAATAACGGACTGCCACCCGCGCGGACACCTTGCAGCATCAATTTCGCAATGTCCGGTTCTCCGGCCTGCGCAACGCAGTGTTCGAGCGCTAGATCCGCTCCAAGTCGCTCCTGGTAGGTGCCGCCTTTCCAATACGCCAGATCGTGGCGCACGCAGCAATTGAGCCACAGCGTTTGATTTCGCGGCGTGCCGTCCGGGAAGGAACTGCAGCCGTCGGAAACAAAAGGTTTGAGTTCATCGGCATGGCCAGCCGCAAAGAACGTGAGTAATACTGCGGTTGCAATGAATCGGGTCATGGGTCGCTCCTCACTGAATGCCAAGCGTACCCCATATCGAATTGATAGCGCATTGAAGACAGGAGTAGGGCGAGATGAGTTTAGGATCAGTTAACAACATCGATTACGTGATCTTGTTGTGCACGGATATGGCTGCTATGCGCCGTTTCTACGGCGAAGTCATGGGGTTTCCGCTTGAGCAGGACTTTCCGACTTGGATGAGCTTTCGAGTGGGGTCCGGGTTGCTGACGATTCGGCCGCGAGGCCCTTGGATCACCTGGGACGACGGACCCATACCGAAAGGATCCGCCGGCGTGCAGTTAGCCTTTCGCGTTGCGCCGCGCGCGGTCGACGCGTGCTATCAAGTGCTCCAAGAGAAGCAGGTCAAGATATTGTGTCCGCCCAAAGACGTTAGCGGATTCGGCCATCGCGCCGTTTTCTTTCAGGACCCGGAGGGGAACGTCATCGAGTTCTATGCAGAGGTCTAGCCTGCGTCTTGCTTTATCCATGCCGCAACGCCACAGCCTTAATGAGCGGTTGTCGATCTGCGGCGAAAGGCCGAATGCGTGGCCGACGTAATCGCGAAACATTTCGTCATGATTGCCGGGGGATGTAAATCACTCGAGTCCCCCCGTTTGGCCTTTGAAAGGATCAGGCGCACGACATTGTTGTGTTCCTGCGGCCAATAGCACGTGCGCTTGAGGCTCCACACATCGACGATATCGCCGACGAGATAGAGCTGATCCACGTCGATCGACTTGAGGAAGTCCAAAAGGTATTGCGCGCTTGAACCGCGAAAGCCCAAGTGTACGTCCGAGATGAAAACGCTGCGAAACTCAAGCGAGCGTTTCGGAATCGCGTATTGGGTGTCGATCGGATGTTGGCTCATGCGGAAGGGTTGCCTCAAGAGTTCGCCATCAACCCATCAGGCTCGTGCTTAGGACGGCGAGCATTGCACCGATTAGAGCGCCAACGGCGACGTCGGTGGGATAGTGGAGGCCAAGGACGACGCGCGAGAGCGCGACCAGCGTTGCGAAGGGGACTACCACCCACGCGAGAGTTGGATAGTAGGCCGTCAGCAAGATCGCGAACGAGGTGGCGTGCAAGGTGTGTCCGGACGGGAAACTGTAGCGATCCAGCGGCGGCGTACCCACTCGAATTCGCAAGTGAGCAATGTATGGACGCTCGCGAACGAACCGACGCTTCATCCACTTGTAAATCAGTACACCGATGATGCCGGTGGCGCTAAGTTGCATAGTTCGCGCCACGGCTGGTGCCCCGAAAAGGAAAGGCAGGCCGAGAATGAGGACATACCAAAAGACGCCGTTGCCGAGGCGGCTGATCGCAGCGAAGAACATGCGAACGCCGTTGCGATCGGACCAGCGATTGAACGTGACGCAGAGCCGCTCTTCTGCGGCATCGGCGCGTCGAATTAACTCTGCAGAGCTTGCGAAGGCCATGGCTCCTCCCGGATCAATGGTCAAAGACCGATGCATCTGTGGGAGTCACTATGGGTGCTGAATGCGTCCGCGCCGTGACAATGGAATGGCGCTTCAATGAACATCAAATACTTAGAGCCAATATGTGAACTACATAACGATGTCACCTGCCCGTCATATTTGATTGAGGCTCGACTTCGGACTGGCCGGGGCAATTGCGATGGGTTTACCGATGGCATCGACGTAGCAGCGCAGCAGCCGCTCTGCCATTTCGCGAGCTGACCACTTCGCGGCGTCGGCTGGCGCGAGGAACGATAAGCGGGCGCGCGCGGCTTTGTCATCCAAAAGCTCGGTGACCGCCTGCGCAAATTCGGCGGCGTCCTCATTGACGATACGGGCTCCGCGGGCGTGTTCGAGCACGTCGCGCGTTCCCATGTGCATGGTCGAGACCACCGGAGTGGCCTGTGCAAGGGCTTCGAGCAGCACCAAGCCTTGTGTCTCCGTGCGCGATGCGAAGACAAAGAGATCGCCTGCGCGGTAGCAGTCCAAGAGTTCCATGTCGCGATTCATATAGCCGATGAATTGCACGGATTGCGAAATGCCGTGTCGCCTCGCTTCTATTTGCAAGTGTTCAAGAGCGGGGCCTTCGCCGGCTATCATGAACAGCGCGCTGGGCGAGTGCTTCAAGACACGAGCGAACATCGTCAACAGGAAGTCGATGTTCTTTTCATGTGCGACGCGACCGACATAGAGGAGTGTCGAACGAGTGGGATCGATGCCGTGTTGCGCGCGAAAGCGCGCGCCGTCGCCGATAGTGAACTGACTTTGTTCGAGTCCGGTCGGCAACGTATCGATCGGCGTGCGAACGCCGTAGTCCGACAACACTTTGTGCATGGCCCGGGACGGTGAAATGATGCGATCAACCGCGTTGCACTGTGACACTGTTACGCGTCGAGCGATCAGCCGCATTGCTGACTTCGGAACAATCGGAACGTAGTGATGCAAATACTCTTCAAAGAACGTGTGGTAACTCTCGACCACCGGCAGGCCGAGTCGCCGTGCCAACGACAGGCCCGCATAGTGCGCCACGAACGGTGTTTGGATGTGCACGGCGTCATAGTCGCCCGTTACTAGTCGGGGCAGTAAGCGGTCGATGGCGCGACGCTTCATCATCCGGTCCTCGGGATCTCGCGGCACTCCTCGGGAAGGAACTCGAATGATGTCGGAATCGTCTTCGCATAGCGCGGCATATGCAGGCGCAATTAAAGTGACGCGATGCCCCAGTGCGATCAGCTCACGGCGAAACGTGCGGATCGATGTCGAGACGCCGTTGACCCGCGGGAAATACACGTCCGTAGTCATGAGAATGCGCATACGACCTCGCCGGTGGCTCTTTAAGACGCAATGGCGCGCACCGTAGCGAGTGTGTGTGACAAACAGATTGCCGGATGGCATCGTGATCCGACTTCGGTGCCGCCGCACGAAATATGACTGGCCGGTTACACTGTCGCTTCAATCCAGCATCAATGAGGTTCTATGGGCAGGCTCGACGGAAAAGTTGCGGTTATTACGGGCGCGACCAGCGGCATCGGTGAAGAAACCGCGAGAGTGTTTATTGCGCAGGGGGCCACGGTCATCTTGGCCGGTCGAGGCGCGGAAAAGGGAATGCAACTCGCGAAAGAGCTGGGCGATCGCGCATTGTTTCAACAAGCCGATGTGATGAAGGAAGCGGACACCGCGGCACTGGTCGATACCGCAGTTCAGCGCTTTGGTCGTTTGGACTGCTTCTTCAACAATGCCGGCGCGCCGGCGCCCGGCACGCTCGACGATGTGACCGAGGAGCAATTCTCGTATGCAATGCGGCTGTTACTCGGCAGTGTGGTGTTCGGTGTGAAGCACGCTGCACGCGCCATGAAAGCGAGCGGCGGCTCGATCATCAATAACGCCAGCGTCGCGGGACATCGCTACAACCAAGGCAGCATTCTGTACTCCGCAGCCAAGGCAGGTGTTGCTCACTACACACGCATGGCCGGAGTGGAGCTCGGCCCATTCGGGATTCGCGTCAACGCGATCTCGCCGGGAGCTATTGCGACACCCATTTTTTGGGGTGGCTCGACGCGCGCTGCAACGTTGAGCGACGATGACAACGCCCGCAAAATGGCGAAGCTGCAAGGTAATTTGGCGAAGTCGACGCCATTGCCGCGATCGGGATTGGCGATCGATATTGCGAATGCCGCGTTATTCCTGGCCAGCGACGAAGGCAGTTTCGTCAACTGTCACGATTTGGTGGTCGACGGCGGCCGCATTTCCTGGTTCAACGAAAAGCAGTAAGCGATCATTAGAGCCAGCCGCGACCAGGGTGGCCGGCCTACTGTTAGGCAAAAAAAAGGGCGCGAATCCTCGCGCCCTTTTTGTATTCGTCGTGGGAGTTACTTCGCAGCCCAGACTTGGCACCAGCCTTTGGCGGCCACCGCTTTCGCGGCAAAAATCTGGCATGGCCCGAAGTCGCCGGACGTTCCTTGATAGAAGCGGCAGTTGTCGCAGGTTTGATTGGGCTTGTGGTTGGTATGCTTTTTACCGTCCACTTTCTTCGTGTCTTCCTTGTAACCCATCGATACCGCAAGCGGATCGGTTTCGGCCAACTTAGGCAACTCGGCCGCTTGCGCCGATTGGCAGGCGAGACCGGCAAGCGCGACAGAGCCGGCTGCAGCACCGACCGTTGTCATGAAGCGTCGGCGATCTAAATTTTGAACCTCAGAGCGATCTTTTGATGACATGGCTGTTACCTGGCTTGTCGATTGCACAAAATTAAAGTGCCGGCGGATCGAGACTCCGCCGGCGCTCAAATATATCAATTCTTCTTGGCGGTGAATGTTCCCTCACCGAAGCTGCCGAATACGGCGCGGCCCTTCATCGTGTTGCCGTTTTCCTGGGTGCCGATGAAGTCGATGGTCAGATCCATGCCCTGCGCATTCACGTTGAACGAGATTTTCACGTCTGCGCCGTTCACGGTGCCTTTCACTGGCACATTGCCGACAGGAGCGGGCGCTTCCATGCCGCCGGCCAATTCATTTCCCGTTTGCGTCAGCGTGAGCTTCGATTCCTGCGAACCCATCTGGCTGTCGATGGTGAGCGCCCAAGTACCGGCCAAATTCGCAACGGCTGGCGCTGCAGGCGGCATCGCAGCAGGCGTACCGGCAGGCTTGGTCGCGGTCGAGGAACAGGCGGCAGCCAGCACTGCGAACGCGGCGATAGCAATGACTCGAATCTTATTCATTAGTAACTCCCGATTACCGTTGCTTTGGTTTCAATCCAGTTAGGCAAGCTTTGTTTTACACCAGACGCGAAAGCGCACCGGATTGTCGCCCAGTGTAACCAATACCGGACGCCGTTTTGCGGGACCGGCGCGAAAGAATTATCAATTCATCCGGTTCCGTTGCGCGACCCAGGGCTAACGTCTCGTACGACAAGGCAAACTCATCCCTTTTGCGGCAATCCCCGAATCTAGGGGACTTAAACGTTTAGGCTTGCGCAGCAACTGGGTCGCGCCCGCAGCCTTGGAGATTTGCCAACTGCTACTTACCCATCAGGTATTGATTCAGCCAGCGTTCAACTTCCTCGTGCCATTGCAAGCTGTTCGAAGGCTTCAGGATCCAGTGGTTCTCATTGGGAAAGACCACCAAACGACTGGGGATGCCTCGACGCTGCAGCGCGGTGAAAGCGGCAATGCTTTGCGAATACGGGACGCGATAGTCGCGCTGACCCGCGATCAGCAGCATCGGCACGCGCCATTCTTTGACGCGGTTAACGGGGTTGTGCTTTTCATAGTTCTGCGGCACGTCGTAGGGCGTGCCGTGGTGCTCCCATTCGTCGAACCACAATTCCTCGGTGGAATAGCCCATGAACCGATTGTCGAAAATGCCGGCATGATTGACGATGCATTTGAACGGCGTCTGCCAGGATCCCGCGATCCAGTTCATCATGTAGCCGCCATACGACGCGCCCAGCGCGCAAATACGATCGGCGTCGAGCCACGGATATTTCGCAAGCGCAGCGGCCAGTCCTTTTTGCAGATCCTCCAGCGGCTTGCCGCCCCAATCGCCAGAAATGGAATCGGTGAAGGCTTGACCGTATCCGGGCGAGCCATGAAAGTCGATGGCGATGAATGCGTAGCCTGCACCCGCGTAGGTTTGCGGATTCCAACGATAACTCCAGGCATTGCCGAAGGACGACTGCGGCCCCCCGTGCACGAAAAACGCCACGGGATACTTTTTGCTTGAGTCGAAGACGGCGGGGCCGATGATGTGCGCGTACACGGTATCGCCTTGTGCGCCTCTAAAAGTAAATTGCTCGACCGCACCCATTCGAGTTTCCGCTAGTGCAGCGGCGTTCACCTGTGTGAGTCGACGGGCAGCGCCGCCGCTCGGTGCCACTGCATAGAGATCGGCCGGCGCGTTCAATGCAGCGGAGCTGAAATAGATTGCTTTGGCGCTGACATCGATGGAATCGATATGACCTTTGTCGACGAGGAGCTTCGGTTGGCCGGACGGCAAATCGACCGACCACAAAGCCGCTTGACCGACATGATCGGTGAGCGCGTAGATGCGCTTGCCGTCGGCGGCGAACGCCATAGTGTTCACGCTGCTGTCCCAGCTCTTGGTTAGCGCGCGTTTCGCGCCGCTCTTGCGATCCATCAGTACGATGTGGAATCGATCGGCTTCGAAGCTTGGTCTTTCCATGGCTCGCCATGCGAGCCAACGCCCATCGTGCGAGAAAACGGGTTGCGTGTCCCAAGCTGCGTTGTCCGCTGTGAGAAGGGTGAGCGGACCGCCGGTCGTATTGACCGCATACAAGTCGAAGTTGGTCGACCAGGCTTCACTCTTTCCCTTTAGGCGCGCGGCAAACACGATTTGCTTGCCGTCCGGCGAGAAAGCGTATTCGCTCGCGTCGCCGAAAGGTTTGGAAGGGACATCCGCGTCCAACGTCCCGCTCAAGTCCCGTGGCTCGCCGACTTTGCCCGCAGTGAGGGCGAGAACGAACAAATGGCTTTGTGTGCCGTCGTCCCAAGTGTCCCAATGGCGAACAAAAATGCGATCGTAAACTTGACCGCGAGCTTTGCGATCGTTGCGTTCTTTGCTGCGCTGAGGTGTGCACGCCAGATCTTTGCAGTCGGGGAATACATCCAACGTCACTGCGATTTGGGAGTTGTCAGGCGAAAGCTTGAAAGTCGTCACGTCGAGCGCGAGGGTCGTGACTTGTTGGGCCTCACCGCCGCCGAGAGCCAACCGCCACACCTGTTGCGAACCTGATCGTGACGACAGGAAATAAAGATGACGGCCATCTTGGCTCCACTGAGCACCGCTGTCGTTTTCGGGATGCGATGTCAGCCGTTCCGGTTGTGCATCCGACTTCCGCAAGTCCAAAAGCCACAGATCCGTTCGTCCGCGATCGGCCTCGAGGTCGGTTTCCCGCACCGTGAAAGCAAGGAAGCGCTCGTCCGGCGACACAGCGGGTTCGCTTACGCGCTTCAGGCGCACGAGGTCCTGGACTGAAAACGGATGCGGTGCACCGATAGAGGAGGGGCCAATCAAAAAGGACGCCAAGGTGAATAGCGCGGCTGCTGTTGCGCAGAGCGGTCGCGTCGAAAACCGGGATGGGTTGGGCATGGACGTTCCGATGGCCGAGATTGCCCATCTTAAATCCTGTGCGCCATGCTTATGCAAGCGGCGATGGCTGCCGGCATTAGACGTAAGGCGACGGCGGGGATGGGCGTTTTCCTAACTTTGCGACCTTGTGGGAGATGGGCTCGTCAATCGGGCCATTCGCCGGTTGACACTACGTACCCAAGGTTCGTACCGTGGCCGTCTTTAAAGCCCTAGCCCCGGGGTTTTCGGGGTATGGAGTCCTGTGATGGCCGATGGTGACCAATCCGATCGCACCGACAACAAGAGCGATACGCACCGCCAGCAAGGTATGCAGGCCGAGCCACGAGCGAAGTTCCATACCATGGAAGAGTGCACGCGCGAGGACTGGCGAATCATTAACCAGGCAATGGTGCCTTTCGTCAAAGAACTACCGGACCGGGTCCTGGCGCATTTGCGGATGCTGCAGGGAGACTGTGGAGGCTTCGCCGTCGATCGAATGGACCACTCGCTGCAAACGGCAACTCGCGCCATGGCGGACGGGCGCGACGAGGAATACATCGTCTGCGCGTTGCTGCATGATGTCGGCGATCTGCTGGGGCCGCGCAATCACGCCGATATTGCGGCGGCAGTGCTCAAACCCTTCGTGTCCGAGCAGAATCACTTTATGGTGGAACAGCACGCGATCTTCCAGGGCTACTTCTTCTTTCACCACTTGGACCTCGACCGGAACATGCGCGAGAAATTTCGCGGCAATCCGTGGTTCGAGTACACCGAAGAGTTTTGCGCGAAGTACGACGGTCCGGCGTTCGACCCCTCGTATCGCAATGCGCCGCTGTCGGAGTTCGAGCCCATGGTGCGGCGGGTATTCAGTAACGTGAAGCGATCCATCTACGTGCCGCAGGACAAGCTAGGCCGCGCGCATCAGCCGGCGTAGCCGGCAGTCGTTAGGGGTTGGTCGTTAGTTGCTAGCCAGAGTAGCGGCAGCGAATCGGCAGCCGATGCCCAATCGTCACCTTCGAGCCCGATTTCCGTGCCGCGCCCTCTGGCTAACGACTAGCGACTAGCGACTTTTCGGCTAACGCCTCACGCCTAGCGACTAACGGCTAACGCCTGTCTACAATACCCGACCTACCTCGCCCGATTCGGAGACGGCTATGCGCGATTATTTGAAGTTCTATATCGATGGAGCCTGGGTCGATCCGGCTGCTCCGAAAACGCTCGATGTCATCAATCCGGCTACCGAGGGCGTGGCAGGCCGCATCTCCCTGGGTTCGGCGGCGGATGTCGACAAGGCTGTAAAGGCTGCGCGCAAGGCTTTCGCTTCGTTCTCGCAGACCACGCGCGACGAGCGGATCGCGCTGCTCGAAAAAATAATTGCCGAGTACCAAAAGCGCTACGCCGACATGGCAGCGGCCATTACCGAAGAAATGGGCGCGCCTGCAACGCTCTCGCAAAAGGCACAAGCCGCGATGGGCATCGGCCATTTGCAGACAGCGCTCGGCGTCCTGAAGAACTATCACTTCGAAGAACAACGCGGCACGACGATGATCGTCAAAGAGCCCATCGGCGTGTGCGGATTCATCACGCCTTGGAATTGGCCTGTGAATCAAATCGCCTGCAAAGTGGCGCCGGCTCTGGCGGTCGGCTGCACGATGGTCCTCAAGCCCTCGGAGATCGCGCCGTTCTCCGCTCAGATTTGGACTGAAATTCTGCATGCTGCGGGTGTGCCGAAAGGCGTCTTTAATCTGGTAAATGGCGATGGCCCGACGGTCGGCGCTGCGTTGTCCAGTCATCCGCAGGTGGACATGGTGTCGTTTACTGGCTCGACTCGCGCCGGCGTCGAAGTTGCCCGCAATGCCGCGCCGACGGTCAAGCGCGTGCATCAAGAGTTAGGCGGTAAGTCGCCCAACATCATTCTCGAAGACGCCGATTTCAAATCCGCAGTGAAGGCCGGCGTTCGTTCGGTCATGAACAATTCCGGCCAGTCCTGCAACGCGCCGACGCGAATGCTGGTACCCGCGAATCGCATGGCTGAAGTCATGGCGATTGCCAAGGAAACGGCGGAAGGCACTACGGTTGGAGATCCGGCGAGCGGCGCAATGCTCGGCCCTGTCGTGTCCGACGTGCAGTGGAGCAAGATCCAAGGCCTGATCAAGAAGGGCGTCGAAGAAGGCGCAACGTTGGTCGCCGGCGGTCCGGGCAAACCGGCAGGATTGGACAAGGGTTACTACGTGAAGCCCACAATATTTGCGAATGTCACGAACACTATGACAATCGCCCGCGAAGAAATCTTTGGGCCGGTGCTGACGATCATCGGCTACGAGACAGTCGATGAAGCAATCGAAATCGGCAATGACACGGAATACGGTCTTGCCGCCTACGTGTCCGGCACCGATCCAATGAACACACGCCGTGTGGCGGCGCGTCTGCGCGCTGGCCAAGTCAACATCAACAGCGCGCCGGGCGATTTGATGGCGCCGTTCGGCGGTTACAAGATGTCAGGCAATGGTCGCGAGTGGGGCGACCATGCGTTCGGTGAATTCCTGGAAACCAAGGCCGTATTGGGCTTTGCTCCGAAGCAAGCAGCCAGCTGATCGGCGTCGACAAACGGCATTGAAGAATGGCGCGGACCTTCCGCGCCATTTTCTTCTGGCGAGTCAGACGACCTTCGTATTCGTCCACTCTTTGAGCAAAGGATCGCCAAGCGTAGTTGCCATGTATTGCTGCGCTACAGTCGAAACCTTCGCGTCGTAGCTGTTAAATCGCAGAACGACCGGTGCATACATCGCATCTGCGATGCTATAGCTGCCGAACAGCCAAGGACCCTGGTCCGCATGCGCCGCGCGTGCTTCATTCCAGATGGCGTCGATGCGAGTAATGTCGCTCAGAGTTTCGGCTGTTGCCGCGACGTTTAGATGTCGCCCGCTGGCATTCATAGGCCAGCAGCTACGCAGCGCCTGAAACCCTGAATGCATTTCCGCGCTGATCGAACGAGCCCACGCCCTCGCCGCCGGATCCGGCGGCCATCCTTTTGCGGCGGTCAATTCGTTTGCATATTCGCAGATCGCGAGCGAATCCCAGATGCGCCGATCACCATGCAGCAGCACAGGTACGCGCCGGGTGGGCGAGTACAGTTCGATGCGTTGGTAGTATTCGGGCGTGTCCAGCGGTAACTCGACAGTATCGAAGTCGAGACCGGTATGCTTCAACGCGAGCCAAGGCCGCAATGACCATGAAGAAAGGTTGCGCGTACCGATTATTAGCGTGAGTTTTGCAGGGGACAGTGACATCGCTTGAGCCTCGTTTCATACTCGCCTTTCCTTCGCATCAGTTTACGCCGCCGTTCAGCCACTATGTCCTCAGACCCTAAGTATCGACTTGCCACCCTGGCCATCCGCGCAGGTCACGCGCGCACGCACGAAGGCGAGCATTCGGAACCCATTTTTCCGACATCGAGTTTCGTCTTCAAGAGCGCTGCCCAAGCAGCGGCACGGTTCTCGGAAGCGGAGCCCGGCAATATCTATTCGCGCTTCACCAACCCTACGGTGCGGTGCTTCGAGGAGCGACTCGCCGCGATGGAGGGAGGCGAAGCTTGCGTTGGCACCGCATCGGGAATGAGCGCGATAATGGCGCTCTGCATGGCGTTGTTGAAGAGCGGTGATCATGTCGTGTGTTCCGAAAGCGTCTTCGGTACGACCATTGGCTTGCTGACTCGATATCTCGGCAAGTTCGGAGTCGAGACAACGTACGTCAAGCTCGACGACTTGAACGGTTGGCGTGCAGCTCGTAAGCCCAACACCAAGCTCTTCTTCCTGGAAACGCCATCGAACCCGCTGTCTGCGATCGCCGATATGCAAGCAATCGCCGATATCGCGCATGAGCGGAATATCGTCTTCGCTGTCGATAATTGCTTCTGCACGCCGGCGCTACAAAAGCCGTTCGAATTTGGCGCCGATGTCATTATTCATTCCGCGACTAAGTTCCTCGATGGCCAAGGTCGGGCCGTCGGCGGAGCTGTGGTCGGATCGAAGGCATTCGTTGGCAAGGAAGTGTGGGGTTTCATGCGGACTGTCGGGCCGACGATGAGTCCCTTCAACGCCTGGATCTTTCTTAAGGGTCTGGAGACCTTGGAATTGCGCATGCAAGCGCATTCGTCGGCAGCGCTTGAATTGGCGACGTGGCTGCAGCATCAGCCGAAAGTAAAGCGTGTGCATTACGCCGGTTTGGCAACGCATCCTCAACATGAACTCGCTAAGCGTCAGCAAGCTGCATTCGGCGGTTTGATCGCCCTCGAAGTGGAAGGCGGACGCGAGGGCGCGTGGCGTTTCGTCGATGCTACAAAGTTAATGTCGATCACTGCGAACTTGGGCGATGTGAAGACCACATTGACGCACCCGTGCACCACTACTCACGCGCGGATCACTCCGGAAGAGCGCGAACGCGCCGGCATCGTCGAGGGCCTCTTGCGCATTTCCGTCGGTCTCGAAGATTTGGAGGATCTGAAGGAAGACATCCAGCGCGGCTTGGCCGCCGTATGAAGCCAAACTTGAAGACTGTCGTCCCGCAGTTGAAAAATGATTGCCAGGCGGCTTGTTCTAGCCTGCTAGCCAGCTAGCCCCTTTGCCGGTTGGCCTCCATTTCATGCACCGCATCACCGCGATTTGCTTCGATCTCGACAACACCCTGTGGGAAGTCTGGCCCGTGATCGTGCGCGCCGAGCAGGTGATGTATGCCTTTCTCGCAGAACGCTATCCCCGCATCGTCGCTCGCTATAGCGTTGAAGCGCTGCGAACAGTGCGAGATTGCGTGGCCGCGGACGAACCGCAAATGGCTTACGATTTCACGTATATGCGTCTTGCGGCATTGCGCCGATGCGCCGAATCCGTGGGTTATCAAGCAGCGATCGCAGACGAGGTTATGGAGGTTTTTCTGCGCGCGCGCAATGAGGTCACGCTCTATCGCGATGTGCGGCCCGCGCTGGATAAACTAAGCGCGCGGTATCGGCTCTTCACATTAACGAACGGCAATGCGGACTTGCGCGCCATTGGCCTCGATCACTACTTCGAGTCGTGTTATAGCGCCCGCGAAATCGGCGCGCTGAAGCCGGACGCGGCCGCCTTCCTGCATGTCCTCAAAACAACCGGAATGGCGGGCGAGCAAATGCTTTATGTCGGGGACGATCCGATCGCCGACGTGCACGGCGCGCGGAATAGCGGTATGCAGGCGCTATGGGTGAACCGCAACGGTGCAGCGTGGCCCACGGAGCTTGGAGCCCATCCGCTAGCGGTGAGTGAGCTGGGCGAATTGCCTGTGCTGTTGTCTGCCGCAACGCAATAATTTCGATCGCGGACGAGGGACTCTGCGCCGATTTGTCGCCTAAACATTGTCGAAGAATGCAGCGCTAGGTGTCCAATATTTCGGACATTTATGGAGCGCCGCACACGAAGTTGGGCCGTTGCTTTGGTTCATCGATTGGCGTACGCTCCCGCGCAGTTCGTTGCCTTAGCCTGTGTTTTTTCTCTGGTTTGGCCAGCCGGAACGGGACACCGTTCCACAAATCGGCCAGCTCCTGAAAGATCCGACGAGACCGCGAACGTTAGGCCTGGGACCTGAACCGGGGCACTGACGTCAACACGAATAACATCGTCGTCGTCGGCGCGCCGCGGGCGGAGCCCGATCGTGAACCAGGCCTCGCAGTTGCAGCTTTCCTCGCAAACAGGAAATGCGCTCGAGGCTATTTCAGTGAGACTGTTTTTATATGACAAAGATCTATGTTGGTAACCTGCCGTTCTCGGCCGATGAAGGTCAAGTACGTCAATTGTTCGAAGGCCACGGCACTGTGGAATCCGTCGCGCTGATCAATGATCGCGAAACGGGCCGTCCACGCGGCTTCGGCTTCGTCGAAATGCCGCGCGCCGATGCAGCTCGAGCCATTCAAGCATTGAATGGCAAAGACATGGGCGGTCGTCCGCTCCGTGTCAACGAAGCGCAAGAGCGTCCAGCCGGCGGCCGTGGTCCTCGTGGCCCGGGCGGTGGTGGTGGCGGCGGCGGTGGCGGCGGCGGTGGCCGCTGGTAATCAATCGTTGCTGATCAACGAGTGATTTTTAGATTCTGACTCCTCGAACGCAATCCGGCATACAACAAGAAAAGAGCCGGTACTTGAACTGAGCCCCGCGCCGCGCAAGCAGCGCGGGGTTTTTTCTTTTGCGCGGTTTCGAATCGCCGCGCTTCATCTCTGCACAACAGTGGCGCTTTTTTGCCGCGCCAGACCGTACTTCTAGCTGTCGTTAGCAAGGTGCTTACCCGGCTGCTAAGCCCAAAGCACGACATCGCTCACGGTTATCGCTGCGTATTCCACTAGTCTGGATCGGCGAGCATCAAATCCGAGCTTGCGATGCCGATAAAGGAATAACGGCATGGAAGTTGCTCTGCCTTGAATGCGGAGGTGCGAAGTCATGATAGCCGAGCGAAATGCGATGGCGGTGGCGACGGATCTGATCGATCCGGATGCCGGCAGTCTGCAAACCGCCCATGTCCAGATCACCGGATTGCGCGAATTTTTCCGCGACTCGGTGCAAAGTGCCCTGCGCAAGCAGCACGTCGAAGTAGACGTACAAACCGAGCAATACGTCGTCAATATCCTCACGACGTTTGCGCGTTCCGAGGACCTCTACGAACACACTTCCGAAGGTCTGCGTTTGCGCCCATTGGCTCACATGTTCGCCGAGGCGGCAGCAGCACCCACGCGGGAGCATCAACAGCAGCTACTGCGCCGATTGGGCGATGTGTCGCTGTTTATCTCGGGCTTTTTTGCACAGACCTTTACCCGCAAATTAATTGATGTCGACTACCACATTGCAATGGGTGGCCGCGCCTATGCAACGCTGGCGGATGGCGTCCGTGCGAAAGCGCTCGCGCAGGTTTTCGCCGAAATGGCGCGCAAGTTCCAGCGGCTGGTAGATGTGTTGAACGATGTGGCGGAGATGTCGCACGCGCATTCGAATAAAGACGTGTTGCGGCTCTACGAAATATTCGTGAAAACAGGCAGCCCGCGGGCGCGCGAGATTTTGACTCGGCTTGGCGTCGTGCCGGTGTCGTCGCATCGATTGCAGCGGCAGTAGCCAATGATCGCTCGGCAGCTGCAATCATTGCTCGCGAAGCTCTATGACGTGCCGAGCGAACATACCGTTGACCGGTTTCTGGTGACGGATCAGAGCGACCTTCCGGATGGGGTGGCGCCGCAGTCGGACGAGCAAGTGTTTGTGCGTCAGGACGACGATGCCGTGTGCTTGAGTGTCTACATCGCGCCGCAGGTACTGAAGCGGCTTGCTGGAAATAGTCCGCTGCGTGCTTTGCGGGACGACAATCTAAGCGACTATTGCACGGCCCTCGAAGGTGTCAGTCACTTTCACTATCTCGCGTGGCGCGCCGCGCGACGGCGTCCGGTCACGCTTTTGGAATTGGAACTGCAAGCCGACGTCGATAAGTATGCCGCCGCGATGCAGCTGCTAACCGCGCAACAGCACGGGCGCTATCCACACGCGCTTCATGAGCGACTCTTCGATCGGGTTAGTTATCGGGATGACTTGGACGCGGAGAGTCTCGCGCGGTATCGCAATGCGAATCGGTCCGCCGCACAGTTTTGCCGCCAATTGGATGAGCGATATTTAAGAGGGAGGCGTTGTCGCCCGGAAGCGTGGCTGGCTGAGTTGCGCCGCTTTTATCGGCTGAACGCGCGCGAGAAATTACAGTCGGTCAGCGCGTGAGCGCGGCCGGCTATTCTTCTGAATCGAACTCGGGTCGTTTACGCTGCGATTCGATCCACTTCGACAGTGCGCGCAGGTCGCGCGATTTCTTATATTGCTGCTTTTCGAGCCGACCGCTGTCATAGGGGTTGTAACCCAAGCGCAGGCCCACCTTGTTCGCCGTAACGGTTTTCACGTCCGGCGGCGGTTCGTCGTCTACGAGCCCTAGCGCCGAGACCGAAAGCGCGCGTTGACGGCGCGTATCGCCTTCTGCTCCATCGGCCAGCAACGCATCGTCTTTCCACTGATATTTGGCGTTGCCGAGTTCGTCGAATGCGACTCGACCGGGAGTTTCGCGGCGGCTGTGGCGTCGTTCGGCAAAAGCGTGCTGCGCCAGGTCTATTGACTGGTTTGCATTCGAACCGGAATCTGAGTCTTTCGCCAAGTTGCACTCGCCCAAGGTGCTACGTCGTTATATGGAGACGATTCTAGCTGCTCCGCACCAAAATGTATTGTGACGTACATCACTAAAAAGGTCAGGTAACGCCGGATTATGTGAGGAGAAAGAGCATTTATGGGCGGTTCGCGATAGAGGAGGCTGCGCGGAAAACGCCGATGAGGCTCTTGGCATCGTTCAACCTTCCGTCCAGGGCCATTGCCATGACCTCGTCGAAGGGCAGCCACTCAACCTTGAATACTTCGTGTTCTTCCGGCGCTATTGAGGTCGCTGTCAATTGCGATGCAAGAAACAGATGAATGACCTCGGTAAAGACGCCCGGCGAACTGAAGACGCTGCCGAGTGACTGCCACTGCGACGCACGCACTCCACCTTCCTCTTCCAGTTCGCGCTGGGCCGTTTGCAGCGGCGGTTCTCGATTGTCGATCTTGCCCGCGGGCAATTCCCACAGCCAACCGCCGGCGGCATGCCGGAACTGATGCAGTAGACAGATACGTTGCTGTTCGTCGACCGCCACCACGGCAGCGCCGCCTGGGTGGTGTGCAATCTCCAGGTCCGCGACCGCGCCATTCGGCAGCCGTACGCGCTCGACATTGAACTGCAGAACCTTGCCTGTGTAGATAGGCGTGATTTTTTCGATCATCTTTGGTCTCGCGATAGGATGCATTGAAGATACCACCGCCTTTGCAATTAGGCCCAGCACCTTGCCGCGCGACGCATTTCCAACGGCTAGCAATGACATCAGTTTCAAACCCAGCGTATACAGATATGAATGCGACCACGCTCAGTACCGTGCAAATCGTTGTGATCGGAGGCTTGCCGTGCTCGGGCAAAACCAAGGTAGCGAACGCCTTGCGCAGTCGTTTTCGTTGGCCGGTGCTATGCAAGGATGAAGTCAAAGAAAAACTGTTCGACAGCGTCGGCACAGCAGGTCGGGACTGGTCGCGAAAGTTAAGCGTCGCCGCCTATGAAATCATGTTCGCTCAGGCTCATGAATTGGCTCGCTGCGGCGTCACATTCGCAATGGAAGGCAATTTTCGCGACGAAGAACAAAGTGCACGATTTGCCGATCTACTGGCATCGGGAGTCGTAGCGGTGCAGGTCCACTGTCGTGCGGAGACGGAAGTGTTGGTCGAGCGATTTCGGCATCGCGCTACCACTAGTCAGCGGCATGTCGGGCACGTCGACAGCGAAAGCCTCCCTGACATAGAGCGCGAGTTACGCGCCAGCTCGCAGCGCCCGCTCAATTTGCCGGGTGTCCTCATCGAATGCGACACGAGCCGAGATTGGGAAGGCGCGATCGAACTCGCTATGCAACGAATCGCTAGCGTCGTAGGTCCGTCGAGATCGCTATGACGGTTGTTGCGGCGGAACTTTCTTCGCGGCCATTTGCACACCGCGATTGATCTGTTCGAAGATTTTCGCAACGCTGAAGGGCTTCGCGATGATGCCGTCTGCGCCCGCCGCGATGGCGCTCTTTACGATCGCTGCGGTGGTGGTGCCAGTGATCATGATGACGACGGGCGGCGGCTCGCCGGCAGTCGGAGGTTCAGCGCGAATCGCCGTAAGCACTTCGAGTCCGGTCATTTCGGGCATCTGCACGTCGAGGCAGGTTACCTGCGGACGCAGTCTGCGAAAGCTTTCAAGCGCTGCCTTGCCATCTTTTGCATCACCGACTACGTTCAGATGACACATGCGCAGCAGCTGTTTCAATAGTACCCGCGTGACGTCGTCATCGTCGGCCACCAGGACCCGGAGTCCCTTTAGCGAAGCATCTTCGAACGAAGTGGCCATAGTTGATTGCCGTGAAGTCAGTACGCACCGTCGGCCGGTGAAAAGCTCGAAGAATCCACCGCCCTGTTCGCCACGGCGAATCATGTCAGCGCCGACAGGCGATTCTAGCGCCGATCTCAAGAAAAACTTAGCGAACCTTAGGGCAAAGCATCGTTCCGGCAGATTTGGGATCGTTGGGCAACCGAAACTATCAACCCCGCAAGGGCTGTAACGGCAGCGCAGCTCGGAACTGGAGGCGGCCTGGTTTGTGAATACCGCCAGCAATTGACGGGCAGCCGCACACGCTGCGGATCGCGATGCGAACCGCAGCGTGGGTGTCGCAGGGCTTTTACCAGCGTCCGCCTTGTCGTGGTGGGCGCGCTTCGCGTTCGCGCGCTTCGTTCACGCGTAACGGACGGCCGCCCATGTCGAAGCCATTCATGTGCTGAATGGCGGTTTGTGCATCGTTTGGTGCCATTTCAACAAAGCCGAAGCCTCGAGGACGGCCGGTTTCGCGATCGTTCACTAACTTGACCGACTGCACTGCCCCGTGTTTTTCGAATAAAGCACGCACATCGTTTTCGGTGGCGCTGAACGGAAGATTCCCCACATAGATCGTCGTCATCGTTTTAATCACTCTTAAATATTTAAGACAGACAACCAATACCAGCCCAAAGCACGCACCAATCGGGCTGCAGCCGATACTACGCCGCGGCTTTTTGGCTGGCAATTGCCAGGAAAAATAGGCTGAAATCGTCTTTTCGCTTGCCGGATCGGCAGGGTCCTTGCAAGTAAACGCGAGCGCGAACTCGTGGCCGGCCGGGTTGATTCAGCTGACGAGTGAAAGAGGCGGAACGGATTGGACCCGATCCAAGTAGGTCGGGTCAGTTGGCGTTTGAGGGCAGCGCGTTACGCGCCGGAGCTCAAAGGGCTACGGCTAAGTCGAGGACTTGTTGGTGTGAGCCGACCAGTAGGCTAAATCGACCGGCGCTCAATCGGGCTCGAGGTACGTGTAGCCATGTAGCTCCAGCTCGTAGAAACGCCGCAATGCTTGGCTTTCGACCAGGCTCATTCGACCCTCGCGCACCGCGCGCTCGCAGTCTCGGGAGAACTGAGGGAAAAGCCGGTCGGCATCGTATTGCATGTAGCCCAACACCTTGGCCGCCGTGTCGCCCTTGACCACCTCATCGATCCACCAGCCGCCTTCATCGTGCAGGCGAATATGAACCACATGCGTGTCGCCGAACAGATTGTGCAGATCGCCTAGCGTCTCCTGATATGCGCCAACCAGAAAGATACCAAGGTAATACTCTTCGCCCGCGCGCAATTCATGCAGCTCTAAAGTCCGCTTGACCTCGCGCTGGCTCACGAAATGATCGATCTTGCCGTCGGAGTCGCAAGTGATATCCGCCAGCACCGCATTGCGTGTCGGTCGCTCGCCAAGGCGATGAATCGGCATGATCGGAAAAAGCTGGTCGATGGCCCAACTGTCGGGCAAAGACTGAAAAATCGACATGTTGCAGAAGTACGTGTCGGACAGAATCGATTCGAGCTTGTCGAGCTCTTCCGGCACCTTGCCCGTTCGCCGGCAGTGATCGCGAATCTTCGCGCATGTGGCCCAGTACAACCGCTCGGCCAAACCCCGGCACTTCAAGCTCAGCAGCCCGAGGTTGAACATCTGCAGCGCCTGCTCGCGCGCCTGGACGGCATCGTGATAGCACTCGACCAGACGCCGCTCACTCACTCCGCGATAAGCTTCGAAGAGATCGTGCACCGGCTGCGGAATATCGTCGCCGTCGCAATCGTCCGTCAACTGATCGGTAACGCGGAACTGATCGAGCGCTGATGAGCCGAGGACATTGCAAATCAGCACGCTATGGTGCGCCGTGGTCGCACGGCCGGATTCGCTGACGATAATCGGATGATCGATCTCGCGTGCATTACACACACTAGCGATGCGGTACACGACGTCGCTCGCGTACTCGTTGATGGTGTAGTTCATCGAGGAATCGTAGTTGGTGCCGCTGCCGTCGTAGTCGACGCCCAGGCCGCCGCCGATGTCGATGTACTTGAGGCCGGCGCCCAGCAGCTTCAATTCCGCATATACGTGCGCCAGCTCATTGATGGCATCCTTGACGCGACGAATGTCCTGCAATTGGCTGCCCGGATGGCAATGCACCAGTTCCAGGCAGTCGAGCATGTTGTGTTGCTTGAGGAGCGTCACCAATTCCAGAATTTCGCTGATGAACAAGCCAAACTTCGACTTCTCACCGGCGGAATCGCGCCAACGTCCAGCCCCTTCGCTCGCCAGTTTGACGCGAACGCCGATGCGCGGCCGCACCTGATACTTGGCCGCATGTTTGAGAATCAGATGCAGCTCGTCGAATTTTTCGACGACGGGAATGATCGTGCGTCCGAGTTTGGTCGCGAGAATCACGGCTTCGATGTAGCTGTCGTCTTTGAAGCCGTTGCAGACGATCATCCGATCCGGCGCGTCTTCAGTCAGGGCCATGACGGCCAACAATTCGGGTTTCGAACCGGCCTCAAGTCCGAAGCCGTATTCCTTACCGCCGCGATAGACTTCTTCGACAACCAGCCGCTGCTGGTTCACCTTGATTGGAAACACGGCGCAGTATCGACCTCGATACTCGTTCTCCGAGATGGCCTGGGTGAACGCCTCGTGCAGGCGCTTTAACCGATGCTTCAAAATGTCGGCGAAGCGGATGACCACCGGGGCCGTGAGGTCCCGGGCTCTGAGCCCCTCCATCACTTCATGCAGGTCGATCTCGCTGCCGCCGTTGCCTTTCGGCCGCACAACCACATTGCCGCGCGCATTGACGCCGAAGTAGTCTCTGCCCCAGTTGGAGACTTGATACAGATCGAGAGAGTCTTCGATCTTCCAACTGTCGGGCGTGGCGCGCTTGGTTGGAATCTCTTTGGGATTGTCCATGGTGCAAGAGTAGCAAGAGAAATTGCTGCTGGTTAGCTGTTACACATTAACCAGATAAATGACGGTGTTGTTCCGCCGGCGTGATGAACAGCTAGCCGCTGCCCTTGGCGACTCCCCGCTGCGGATCGCGGATCCACTCGCTCCATGAGCCGGCGTAAAGTTTGGCGCCTGTATGTCCTGCAACTTCCATCGCCAATAACGTATGGCATGCCGTGACGCCCGATCCGCACATCGCAATGGTGTGATCAGCGGCAACGCCGCCTAGACTTTCGCGGTAACGCGCTGCTAACTCCGTCGCGGGCAATAAGCGCGATTCGGCATCGAGATTGAGCGCAAACGGGTGGTTGCGAGCGCCTGGGACATGGCCTGCAACCACATCGAGCGGTTCGACGTCGCCACGAAAACGTTCAGGCGCGCGCGCATCCAGGACTCGCCAATCCTCGCTCTGAACCCTCTCTTGCACCTGTGCCGCACTCACCCATAAATTGTCATTCCGGGTTGCCCTGAAAGAAGCCAGTGCGGGCGTCGGCAACTCCGCGGTGGTGGGAAATCCAGCAGCGACCCAATTCTGAAACCCGCCATCCAACACTGCTACGCTCGTATGCCCAAGCCAGCGGAGCAGCCACCAAAGCCGTGCGGCGAACATTCCATTGTGAGCGTCATAGGCAACCACCTGCCGCCTTGCGTTGATCCCCCAACTGCCGAAGATTTGTGCGAGGCGTCCGGGATCCGGCAGCGGATGCCGTCCCGTCAAAGATGTAATAGGGCTCGAAAAATCGCGATCCAGATGCGCATAGACGGCGCCCGGAAGATGAGCCGTGCGATACGCCCGCTCGCCAGCGCTGGTATCTGCCAGGTCGAATCGACAGTCGACAATCACCGCTTGCGGCAAAAGACGCATAAGATCGGCGGCGGAGACGAGCGTGGAATGCATGATTTGCCCCGGGCGATGAAGGTCCGCATTCTGCCGCATCAAGTGTTACGGATCACGCACTGCAATGGTTGGCGCTTTCGCCTCACCCGTAGGTGCACTATATTTCGCGCACCAACAGGAGCCTGTATGGCCATCGACATCTACTGGGGAAGCGGCAGTCCATTCGCGTGGCGCGTACTGCTGACGCTGGAGTACAAGCGCATTCCCTATCGCTCGCACTTGCTGCAGTTCTCCAAGCAGGAGCATAAATCGCCGCAAATGCTGCGCCTCAATCCGCGCGGGCGGGTGCCCGTGCTGAAAGATGGCGACTTCGTGTGCTACGAATCGCTGGCGATCATGACTTACTTGGATCGAAAGTATCCTGACCCGCCGATCTTCGGCTCGGCGCCGGAAGAGGCTGGAACGATTCAGCGCGTGATCTGCGAGTATCAAGCGTACGCCGAGGACCAGATCAGCAAAATCATCAACGCGATTTTCTTTCAGGGATTGGAAGGCCGTGTCGAGGAGATCGCCAAATCGGTTCAGGTAGTCGCCCAGGAGGCGCGCACCATCGAAAGCCGCCTGTCCACGTCCCAGTGGTTGGTAGGAAACAGCCTCTCCGCCGCAGACATCGTGGTATTCCCCGGCATTCAGCTGCTATTGCGAGCGTTGGAGCGACGCGAGGCACATGAGCTTCGCGGCCGCTTCGTGCCGCTCGACGCCAATTTTCCCTCCATTGCCGCGTGGATGCGTCGGGTCGAAAATTTGCCGGGGTACGATCGGACGTACCCGCCACATTGGCGCGGATAGCGCAGCGGCGACTGGCCACTGGCAAGCTGGCCAGAAAAATCAGCCGCGGACCTGAACGCTTGCCGCTCGCGGGGCGAAGCGAACTCCGATCCGACACGTCTTCGCCGTACTCTTGCCCGTAGGCCAGTCGGCCAGTAAGCCAGTCGGCCGCAAGCGAACTGGCTGCCGAAGCCGACTGCTATCCGCGCCATTTTTTACTACACTGCGCGCCTTCTCTCCTGTCGATGTTTGAGGTGATTTCGAAAATGGCACAACACTCCGTTCACGTGGTTTTCCCGGGCAAGCTCGTCATGGTGGGTTGCGGCAGCATCGGGCAGGGCGTGATGCCGCTCATACTGCGTCACATCGGGATTACGCCGGATCGGATCACGGTGGTGACGGCGGACGAGCGGGGCGAAAAAGTCGCAGCGGAGTACGGAGTCAAGTTCGTCAAACAGCCGTTGACCAAAGAGAATTTTCGCGGCGTGCTCGAGCCTTTGGTGTCGCGCGGCGACTTTCTGCTCAACTTGTCCGTCGACGTCTCGAGTCTCGCGCTGATTGAGCTCTGCGCTGAACGCGGCGCGCTATATCTCGATACGTGCATCGAGCCGTGGCCGGGCGGGTACACCGATCCTTCGTTGTCGCCGTCGCTGCGCTCGAATTATGCGCTGCGCGAAAAGGCATTGGCATTGCGCGACAAACTCGGCGCGACGGGTTCAACCGCCGTCATTACGCATGGCGCGAATCCCGGCCTCGTCTCGCATTTCGTGAAACAGGCGTTGCTGAATATCGCGAGCGACACGCAGGTCGATGCGGGCAATCCGAAGTCCCGCGACGAGTGGGCGGCGCTGGGTCACAAGTTGGGTGTCAAAACGATGCATGTCGCAGAGCGCGACACTCAAATCACGAATGTCCCCAAGCGATTGGGCGAATTTGTGAACACCTGGTCGGTGGATGGCTTCGTCAGCGAAGGCATGCAGCCCGCCGAATTGGGCTTTGGTTCACACGAGAAGGAACTTCCGCCGAATGGCCGCCGCCACGAGTTCGGCCGCGACAGCGCCATTTATCTGCTGCAGCCCGGCGCCAGCACGCGCGTGCGTACTTGGACGCCGTTGGCCGGCCCTTTCCATGGCTTTTTGATTACGCACGGCGAAGCCATTTCGCTGGCGGACTACTTCACCTTCAGACAAGACGGCAAAGTTGTCTATCGACCGACGGTCCACTACTCGTATCACCCGTCCGACAGCGCTGTCGTGTCCGTGCATGAATTTGCCGGCAACAATTGGCGCCTGCAACCGAAACAGCGCATCTTGATGCACGACATCACCGAAGGCATCGACGAACTCGGCATGCTGCTCGCCGGGCACAAAAAGAATGCGTATTGGTTTGGTTCGCAGCTCTCGATTCACGAAGCGAGAAAACTGGCGCCGCACAACAATGCGACCAGTCTGCAGGTCACCGTCGCGGTGCTCTCGGGTCTTGTGTGGGCGATGGAAAATCCAAATCGCGGCATCGTCGAGCCGGACGAAATCGATTTCCGCCGC
>WUUC01118985.1_pt1 | contig 29478 bp, 31 predicted proteins | sample 6278441 | NCBI WGS metagenome assembly WUUC01 (sample SAMN13675441, study PRJNA597444) | soil metagenome | isolation source: soil | place: USA: Washington | collected 2017-10 | reverse complement strand
TCCTGCCTGATGAAATCCAGCGTCTCCTGAAGGTCGTCCGGCTCAGGGATCACGTTGTAACCACCGCCGCTCTGCGAGCCGAGCACACCGCGGCGCTGCATGCGCTCGACCAGGTGACCCGCATACCCGAACGGGACACGCATCTTGCGTTGAATCATCGCGGTGCTGCCGAACTGACTCCTGATGAGCAGCTCGGCCACCTGGAGCTCATCCTCCAGCGAGATCTGCACCGCGGCCGGCTCGGCGACCGGCGGGGGCGGGCCCTGCACGAGCGGGGCCTGCTGCGGCGGAGCCGGCGGGCGGTTGCGGGCCGGACCCCGGTCAGCGTTCATGACCTTCATCGCGCCAGCCAGGTCGGCCGGCAGATCACGCCGAGGGACGGGCCTAGTCTCGGGGGAGCCGTCCTGCTTCTGCCGGTACTGGCCGCCCTGCACCCGGTATTCGACGCCGTCCACCTTGTACGGCATGCGCATCGTCCGCCACGGCCCCATGACCGTGTCAAACACTTCGGGCGTCACGTCCTTGTCGGTCTTGACCAGCATCAGCGCGGCGACCGCGCCGGCAGCGGAGCCGGCGGCCGGGTTGTCACCGCTGTACGTGTCGATCTCCAGCAGGAACGCGGCCGGGTTGCTCGGGTTGAACTTGCCCTTGCGCAACTGCTTGACCGTGACCGACTCGTCGTAGTCCGGCAGTTCCTGCGCGATCGAGCGGACCAGCATGACGGCCTCGCGGTACACGTCGATCTCGTCGCGCGGGGGCCGGCCGGCCGTCTCCCAGTCGATCTCGCTGTACGTCTCACCGAGCTCGAGCAGCACGTCCATCCTGTCGGTCGTGACCAGGTGCCGAACGAACAACAGCGCGTACTGGAAGTCCGCGCCGAGGCCCCGGTCCGGGTCGACGTCGGTGATCAGGTCGGGGTGGGCGGGGGTGCGCTGCTGCGGCACCACGGCGGCCGTCGTCGGGGCGGGCTGGTTGCGGCTCCACCGGCTCGGCTTGCCGGCGGTGCTCCCGGTGCCGGCCCACCGGTAGAACCAGGGCTGCTGCGCGACGACGACGAGCGTGAAGCTCGTGGCCAGCATGACGCAGGCGGCGACCAGGCCCTTTTCCTTGCCGAGCGCGGAGGCGAGGTAGCCGGCGCTGGCAAGCGTCATGACGACGCCGATCAGGGTGATTACGGTCCGCCAGATGCGCATGTTCGGCGGGATGCGGTCGGGTGGGGCCGCCCGGTTACGGGTCGGCTGTCGGGTGGGGGTGGTGGTCACGGGCGTTACCTCCGAGGCTGGCGTGTCGGGTTATCGAGGTGGTTGACTCGTTGCCGGTCATACTCAGCACGACGCCACGCGGCCTTGTTGCTCAAACGCAGCACCGCGGAGTTTTGACCGCAGAGAGGCGCCGACCCAATTCGGCCGGGTCGGCGCCTCTCTGTGCCCCTATCGGAGCATCAGGCGAGTCAACCTCCCGATGGTTCCGACAGTACTCGTATGCAGTTATCGACGCAACACGAAGCTAGGGTTGAGTTACCGCCCACCCGATTCCGACACACACCACGACCAGCCCGACGATCCCGAACAGGTCCCACAGCAGATTGCCCGCGGCCCCCGTCGCCTCCGACAGCCAATCCAGGAAGTACTCCCAGACGATGTGCGCGCACCACCCGATGACCAGGAACACCACGGCGAGCACCATCTGACCCGTCGTTGGGTTCACCGCAGCACCCCCTCATTGACGAACGGGATCAGCACGTCCTGCACATGGCACGGCGCGCCCGGCGCGCACGAACACACCAACACCCGGCCGGGCAGCTCACGCCGCGCCTGCCGCTGCGTGCTCGTCCACACCCGCAGCCGGATCCGGTAGTAGTCCACAACGTCCTGCGGCGTCTGGATCAACTTGTAGAGGTACGCCAACGAGTCGTTCGGGTCCGGGCCCAGCGGGTACAGGTCGCCGATCTTCAGCGGGCACGCGAACCGGCTATCGCCGACCGTCTTGAACTTGCCGGTGCAGATCACCGCACCGGCCGGCCGGCGCCACCCACGCCGGCGCTGCACGTAGGTGGCCGGCTCAACAATCCGATTAGCGGACACCGGCGAGCTCCGGCAGCTCGTCCCAGGTCCGACCGTCCAGCTCCCGCCCGGCCGCCTTCGCGCCCATCTTCACCGCGACCGTGTCCCGGTCGAGCATCAGCACCCCGCCCGCGGTCCGGTCGCCGGGCGCCATCGCCCGGGTAACCCCGGATCGGAACGTTCGTGACGGGCCACGCTCTCGGATGCTGGCCGCGCTGGTACCGCCCTTCGGATTCTTGTACGCCCGACCCGTGGCGTACGCCGGCGCGTCGAACACCTCGGCCGGCCTGAAGTCGCCCCACTGCTTGAAGAAAAACGGCACGCCCGCGGTCACGCACTGGTCGCGCAGCGAGCGCACCCAGTCGGGGTGCACCGCGCGAGGCGAGTTCGACTCACCGCCGGTGACCACCCAGTCCAGCGCCCGCCAGCAGCCCACCTCGATGCAGGTGAAACGGTGGTGGTCGCAGGTCGCCGAGTCCCACAGGGTGATCGGTCCCAGTAGCGGCTCAGCCGAGATCCACCGGACCGCGGCGTTGGTTGCCAGCAGGGCCGGGATCCGCAGCTTCGCGGTCGCCTGGTTCTCGACCGACACGGCCAGGCGCAGGTTCGGCAGCGGCCACTCCATGCCGCCCGGCCGGGGCTTCGGCATGTCGAGCACGGCCAGGGCGACCGCGTCGCGGAAGCCGACGTCGTTGGTGATCGCCCGCATCCGGGCGTGCCGTTTGGTGGTGCACAGGAACGTGTGGTGCGGGTTCGCGGCGACCATCGCGAACGTTTTGACCAGGAAGTTGTCCGAGACGCCCTTGTGGAACATGTCGCCGTTGAGCGTCAGGTAGTACGTGGTCGGCTTGCGCCGGCGGAACGGGATCTGGAGCCGGCCGGGCAGCTCGTTGACGCGGCCGGTCCACTCGGTCTTGTCGTTACGCCGGCGGGCGACACCCTCGTACGCGGCGGCGACCGCTTCGTTGGGGTTGGACTTGCGGATCCACGCGGTCGGCGGGGCGAAGCAGTAGTCGCAGCCGGAGCTGACCGGGTCGCAGCCGGTCACGAGGTTGAGGACTTGGTCCCAGTAGGCGCCGGTCATCACGACCACCACCCGGGCGGCTGCGCGCGCAGCAGCAATTGCTCGCCGGCGGTGTACGAGTCGGTGAGCTGCTCGCCGTCGTTGACCAGGGTCACCGTGTGGAGGTGCACGGCGGCCGGGTTACTAACGGCCTGGATGTTCATCCAGCCGCCGTCGGTGAGCACCTGGAAGCCCTGCGCTGCGGCGTTCGGCAGGTCGGAGGCATAGCCCTCGATCGTTGCCGGGCGGGCCCGGAGCTCCCGGAATGCGGGGACCGTGAAGTCCAGACCGGCGACGACCAGGTGGACTGTGCCGTCCGGCTGGTTGATGGTGGCGGAGCTGAGCCGCATCCACCGGCCGTCGGCGAGCAGCTCCACCTCCTCGGGCTTGGCGCGCGCCAGGGTGTGCGCGACCGCGCGGCGCACGTCCGGGTCCGGGTGGCCGCCGTGGTTGGTGGGCAGCTCGGCGGGGTCGGCCGGCAGTAGCTGCGGCTCGACACCGGGGGTTTCCATCGTTGTGGGGGTCATGGCCTCCGCGAAGCGGGTGTACGCGGCCGGCGCGACGAACCGGATGGTGCCTCCGTCGGGGATCGCGGCCAGGTCGGTCGGGTCGCCGGCCGTGTATTCCTCCGCGGTCAGTTCGAGCCCGAACGGCATCTTCTTGGCGAGGGCGTTCATGACGCGCCGCCAGTAGCCCAGTTCGGCGGCCAGGTCGGCGGCCGACGGGGTGCCGTCCACGTCGGTGGCGGTCATCAGGCCGGGCACGAACTGCCAGGGCATGCTGTCGGCGGGGTCGTTCACGGCGGCGATGTGGCCGCCGATAACCGCGGCTAGATCCTGCGCGTAGCCGGCGCCGGAGGCCGGGATGCGGACGAGCATGTGCACGCCCACGGTCGTACCGTTGACGGTCCGCTCGAACGGCAGGGTGACCTGGTAGTCGCGGACACCGGGCATCGCGCCGGCGACGGCCGGGTTTCCGGCGACAGTCGGATTGTCAGACATTTTGTCGGGGCTCCTCGTGCTAGTTCAGGTGGGCTACGGCCTGCATGTCGGCGCGGTGCACCGCGTCGTACGGGCCGCGTCGGGGCAGCTTCGCCGCGTAGGTGTCGGCGGTGTGGGTCATCGTGGTGAGCAGGTGGTAGGCGTACGAGGCGAGCGCGTCGGCCGGAACTGTGCGGACCAGAGCGTTCCAGGTGTGGAAGTCGCCGGTGCAGTGGGCCATGAACATCCGGCCCGACCAGGACACCTCGGTTGCCACCTGGTCGATGCCGTCGGCCTCGGCGGCGCCGGCGGCGCGCATGTCGAACGTTTCGAACCCGGGCGGGTTCTCGCCGATCGAACCGGTGTCGTACATGATCCGCAGGGTCCGGTCGATCCACCGGCGCATGGCCTCCTCCAGGACGGACGGGCCCAGCTTCTCGAGCGCGTTCAGGGTGGCGTACGCGCCGTCCTCGTCACCGCGCCGGGCGGCGTGGTAGGCGGTGTGGAACAGGTCCGCCGGCATCATGCAGGCTCCCAAGGTCGCAGGAATTGGAGCTGCCCGTTCGGCCCGCGCCGGGCGAGGCAGCCCCGCTTGATCAGGGAGTCGACGACTTCCCGGGCGCGGTGCTCGGTGATCCCGAGCTCGAGGCCGATCTTCGCGAGGGCGGGGGAGCGGTCGGTGCCCATCATCTGCACCGCGATGAACCGCATCGCGGCGCGTTGCAGGTGCTCGAATCGTGCGAGCTCGAGCGGGTCGAGCTGCTCGACCGCGAGCTGCGCGTTGGTGGCGCGGCGGGCTTTCGTGCACGAATGGCACTGCTTTTCCTTGCTGCGGTACCGAGCGCCGCAAGCGCAGATGACGGTCGGTCGGGTGCCGTTGTTCTCCGTCGGGAACAGCCACACCTCCGTGTCCGGGTCACCGCCGCGCACAAGGTTGATCAGGGCGGTGCCGACCTGCACGTCGTCGACCCAGAACACGCCGTTGAGGGCGTCCCAGATCAGTTTCACGGCGTTGTCCAGGTCGACCGTGCTGCCGGTTTCGGTGTTGAACTGGACCAGGCAGCCGTAGGTGCCGTCCGGCTCCGGTTCGGTCCAGTCGGGCATGGCCCGCCTGAACGCCTCCTGAACGCGTTTCTCGGCGGCCTTGGTGACCTTCGGGGTGAAGGTGACCTTGCCGACGGTCCGGGGCCGGCGCTTCGGGAACGGGTTGCCCGGCACCACGAACTTCGCGACGACGTACGGCTCGACGATGTTGCGCAGCGCGAGCCACACCCCGCTCGGCAGCAGGGCAGTCCTGGAAGGCTCGACGGCGGTGGTCACGGCGCGGGCAGCATCTCGGGTCGGTACGACACCCGCCGGGCCATCTCGATGCCGCCCTTGGCGAGGGCGTACGCCCAGACGACGGGCAGCACGTCGGACTCCGGGATGAGCGACGGAACGCCGTCGAAGACGACGAGGTAGAACATGCCGCGCTGCCGGCCGGGCAGGGCGATGGTGCAGTTGAACTCGGTGTTGACCAGGTGCAGCACGCTGGCGCGCTGGTCGGCGTTGGCGATCTGTACCGGTTCGCGGTAGATGAGGATCCCCAACTCCTGGTTGGCAATCATGAGGGCCTGCTTCGCCTTGGCGGGCAGCGACTGGTTCGCGGCGATGCGGAACAGTGGCGGGGTCTCCGGCATGGAGAGTCCTCCGGGGTGAGGGTCGGAAAGAGCGGAACGGGCAATGCCTTTTCGACATTACCCGTTCCACCCTATCGGCACAACACGATCGCCCCGGTTTGATCTTCCTAAGCTGCCTGCTCAACCACGATCCGGGCCGGCCGGCGCGGTCGCCACCCGCCCGGCACGTCCAACACCGCCGCGTCCCGCCGATCAACCGGCCCGTGCCAGGCCAGATAGTCCCGACACAGATGCCGGGCACCACCCGGGTCCGTCACGACGTCACCGTCGATCTGGACCGGTTCCCCGCAGTCCGGGTGCGCGACGGTCACCACGACAGCTTCCGCCTCACGCGCCGGTCCCGGCCGGTGAACTTCACGACCGTGGCCTCCTCCTGAAGCCGCGACCACATCCGGTCACCGACCGCCACCTCGAGCTCCTCCGCCGACAGGTTCGTGGTGTAAACCTGCCGCAGGCACGCATCCAGCCGATAGTCCAGCAGGTCGGCCATCTCCTCCTTCGCGAACCGGCTGAGCTCCCCGTCGACCTCGGCACCCAAGTCGTCGCCAACCCACAACTCCGCGGCACGGGCCTCGTCGCGGACCTTCCACACCGGGTCCGGACTACCCTCCGGCCGCAGCCGGCGCAGGTACTCATTGACCGGCCCGCCCCGCACCAGCAAGGGCCGCAGGTGCGGCGGACCGCCACGCCGGCGCATCATCGCCCCGAACTGAGCGGCATGCGAACCCACCGCCGACGCGGCCTGCGTCTTACCGGTGCCGGTGCCGCCCACCAACAGCAGCGTCGACCGGTCCGGATCATCGAGCCAGCCCTGAAGCGCAAGGGGGTGCTGGTCGGCGGGGTCCAGCGACTCCAAGCCGGCGATGCACGCCGCGCGCCGGTCGGTCAGGAACCTCTCCAGCGCCTCCTCCCGCATCCGGGCCTGCGCGGACCGAACCTGCTGGCCGGCGTCCTTCGGGTCGTTGACCTTGCTGTGATCGACCTCGCCAGCCAGCGCGGCAGCCCGGCCTGCGGCCAGAGCAGGCAGAGCGCCCGCCGGAATGGAACCGGCGAACGACTTCACGACGGCGGCCAGCCCCTCGGCCTCCCCGCGGCGCAGTGCGGTTTCGGTGCTCACCACTGTGGCCTTTCCGTACGGATCCGGTCTGCCTTCGGTGCATCCGGCACCTCATCGTTCGTAGCGCCCACAGCCACCAGCTCGGACCGGTTCCAGTGCTCGTTCACCCGGCCCCCGCTGCGTTGCTGCGGCCGACCGTTCGCCCCGGGCTGCTTGCCGTCGCGGATGGTGTCGAGTGCCCGCTGCATCTGGCCCTTCGACGGCAGGCCCTCACCGATGCCGTTGAGCGCCTTTTTGATCTCCTTCTCCGTGTAGCCGACCCGGACGAACGGGAGCACCAGGTCTTTCACTTGATGCAGAGGCCGCGCCGCAGCGACGGGCTTGCCGATCTTGTCGCGCCAGCCGTTCCAGTCCCGGGAGATCCCGAACGCGATGTCTTCCGATGAGGGGTCTTTTGTCAGCGAGTCGACAGTGCCGTCGATGGCCAGTTGCCCATCTCCAGCCCCAGCCGGCCGTACCTGCGAAGCAGGTACGGAATCTTGTTGACCATCTTTACTAACCATCTTCTTAAGGGAGCCCGACTTCCCGGACCCCGGTTCTCCGGACGCCGGGTTTTCCGAAGTCCGGTTTCCCGGGGCCCGGAAACCCGTCTTCGGTCCTTGGGGGTCTTCGTCCCCGGTGTCCTGATCTGCGGCGGTGATGTGCTCCGGGGGCACGACGTCGTCGGGCAGCATCGTCCCGTCCGGGTATTTGACCAGGTAGGTGCCGTCCTCCTGCTCGATCAAGGGGACCGGCTTGCCGCCGAAGACACGGGCCTGGGCAGCCCACACCTGATCGGGGTCCTCGGTGATGTCCGTCGCCATGGCGAACATGCCCTGGCGATCCCGCAGCCGCACGAGGCGGTAGTAGCCGGCCAACGCCAGGTTGCGCAGGGCGGTACGGATCGCCTCGCGGCCTTCCCGTTTCGCGGTCCGGCCGCGCAGGGTCTTGCCCTTGCCCTCGGTGGACAGTTGCTCGCTGCGGATCACGAAGCCCTCAGGCATGCGCAAGATCCTGACCAGCAGGCCAAGCTCGCGGTAACCGATGGTCCAGTCGTCCACGGCGTCGTTGGGTACTGCGGTGAAGGGGCGGGTCCGCTTGCGCAGACCGATCTGGCGCTCTGTCATTGCGTGTTCCTCGGGTATGTGTCCCGCGACACGCGGCAATGCCTCAGTGCCACCAGTGTCCTTTTGTCGGACCCGGCGGTTACACTGGACGCGGCGTTGCCCCGCATCACGAGAAGGTTCTGTAGTTGAGGGTTTGGTAGTAGGTCGGGAGATCCAAAGAGGCTGGCAAAACCACAATCGGATCCCGGTTCAAAAATCCTTTCTCTTGCGGCGTCGGTGGCCTCCGGTACCCCCCGGAGGCCACAGCCGTTTCTAGGGCTGGTACGACACACCACGGTAGTGCGTGCCGTCGCCCGCTCGGCGGAAGTCCCACCGAACGGTGAGGGCGTGTCGCAGCGCACAACACGAGTCGTGATCACTTCTTCTTCCCCTTGCCGGCCGGCTTGGCGAGCCTCACGTACGTGGAGCCGGCCTGCTCCTTCTGGGGGATTTCGATCCCGAGCTCGGTCAGGATCCGCTTCATCTCCGCCTGGTCGTCGCGCATCCCGGCCTTCCCGCGGGTCAGCGCGTACGGCCCGTAGTCCCCGACCTTGGTTTCGGACAGGACCATCTTCGCGAAGTCCTTGTCGGCGCTCGCCGCGCCGAGCACACCGGACGCTTCGAACGCGAGTTGCAGGATCTCGACCAGGCCGGCCGGGCTCAGGGCGAGCTGGGTCTGCGGGCCGGTCTCGCCGGGTACCGCGTCCGGTCCCCAGCAGCGGCGCAGCCACGGGCATCGGTCGCAGGCCAGGGAGACACCCGGGCCGCGTGCTTCGCGGGGTGCGTCGTCGGGGTTGCCTTCAGCGAACCGCACGATCGTTTCGACCCGGTCGATGACGGCCATCGCGGCGGCGTTGTCGAACGGCTCGACGACGGGGTGGACGTCGCCGGTGGTGCGGTCCATGTAGAGGTAGACGATCTGCCGGACAGGCCGGCCGGCCTGGTATTCGGCGACGCCGTAGCCGGTCACCTGGACGCGGTGCTCGTGGAACGCGCCGCGTTCGCCGCGCCGGCGCACACCGTGCAGCTTGTATTCGCGGACGGTTTTCAGGTCACCGACGACGTCGTCGTAGGCGACGTCCAGGTGCCCGACCAGTTCGATGCCGGCGGCGTGTAGCACGACGCGTTTCTCCACGGCGACTTCGGTGCCGGTAAGCCGGGTTATCACCCGGGCCAGGGCGGGCAGGAACCAGTCGTGGATGCCGGTGCCGAGTAGCGCCTGCCGGGCTTCCTCGGCGGGGTGTACGTCGGACGGCTCGACCCGGGCGACCGCGTACGCGTTGCGGCGGGTGCAGCCGCCGAGGCCGGACATGGTCAGTTTCGTCGGGTCGCGGTCTTCCTGCCGGCGGGTGTTCTCCTCTTCGAACGTGATCGCGACGGCCTTGGTCATGAACTCGGCGAGGTCGGTCACCGGCTCACCGCCGGTGCGCCGCGGTGCGTCTCGGGGACGTGCAGTCCGCTGGTCAGTACCCGCTCGGCGGGGCACCCGCAGTCCAGGCGTCCGGTTCCGGCCGGCGCCGGCGGTGGCTCCGGAGCGGCGACCGGCGCGGACGCGGCGACCCGGTCGGCGTCGCGGGCGAGGGCCTCGCCATACAGCATGCCGAGGACGTAGCCGAGGGAGTGGCCGTCACCGGTGTCGACCTCCAGCAGCTTCTTCGCCTTGGCGAGCTTGACCAGGTCGTTGCGGATCTGGTCGGCGGTCACGCCGGCGGTGGTGGCTTTCTCCAGGATGTCCTGGACGGCGGCGGACAGTTCGGATCCGTCGGCGGGGTCGGACATGTCCGCGAGCTCTTCGGCGGTGTACGCCAGGCCGGTGCCGACTTCGGAGGCGTAGCGCCGGGAGCCGCGCATCAGGCAGCGGGCCCACAGCATGTCTGTGGGGTAGTGCCGCCACAGGTCGCGCCACATCAGGCCGGCCCCGATCGCTTCGGTGATCTTCCATTCGACGTCGCCGAGCTTGCGCCGGCGGCCGTCGGTGATCCGGTAGAAGGTCATCGCGGCGCGTTGGTCGCTCTGCTCGGTGACCTTGAACTCGTAGTGGTGGCGGCGCAGTAGCCCGGCCATGAGCTGCGCGGAGATCGATCCTTTGCCGACGGCGGTGTTCCAGTGCACGTTCTCCAGCGCGATCGACTCGGGAATGTCGAGTGCCTGCGCGCGTAGCAGCAGGGAGTGGCAGGCGCCGGGGTTGTGCCGGTAGATCGGCGGGACGATGCCGGTGGCCAGGAAGCGTGCTTCCTCGCGGCGGCCGGCGGGGTCGGTGGGGCCGTCGTAGTGCCCGACGCGCCAGGCTGGTTCCGGGCGCACGTATGCGCGGGGCAGGGTTGGCCGGGCGCGGGCGTCAGCGCGGCGGCGCATGTGCGGAGGCAGGGGTTTCGTCCCCCGGCGTCCGGTAGCGGCGACCAAAGTCACGGCCCTCCAAAAAGTTGGAGAGCACAGGGAAGTGACAGCCCAGATGTCCGTTTGCTACGGTAGACATCAGAGACCGCCGAGAACCCCCTGTCCTCTGCGTGTTTCCATTCCTAGCAACACGGTGAGCTCGCTTTCGGCGCTATGGGAGTCCAGACCCAGCCGGAGCGAGCTTCTTCCGTTTCTAGCTGCGTAGCGGGGCACCGCCGTGGTTGACGTCCTGGGTCGGGACCAGACGCTGCTCGACCAGGTCGTAGCGCCAGCGGCCGGACTGGACGGCCCACAGGATGAGCCGGCCCTTCATGGTGCCGCGGATGTCTCGGGGACCGCGCCGGCCGGCGGTCGCGTCGGCTTCGGGGACGGCCGACGGGTGCGGGGTCTGGTCTTCGCGGCCCAGTTTGGTGGCCTTGGTGTAGAGCTGGAACACGCGGGTTCCGCCGGCGTAGCCGAGCATCTCCATGACTTCGGGGGTGCCGAGGATGGTCCGGTCTTCCAGCAGCGCGCGGTACGCCGGGTCGGCGTTCGCGTAGTCGCGGGCGACGCGGGCAAGGTGGTCGGAGACCATCTTTTCCTGCTCGGGGGTGCGGACCCAGGACCGCTCGACGGGCTTGTCGTCGGCCTGGGCGGTCGTGTCGATGGTGGCTACGGTGCTCACCTTCTCTCCCTTCCGGGGGGTGATGGCATGATCAGGTGGATTCGATGTTACTCGTTAGGGCCTAACGCCACAACCCGAACCGGGAGTGGCAGGTGGCCTCGCCCGAACTGCGACGCCCGACCACCCCTGTTTCGCTCACTGTAGGCGTTACCCCTGATCCAGACAATGCGAAGAAGATCGGCATGTCGCGGCGAACCCGCGCTCACCAGCACGGACGGTCCGGCAAGCTGATCTCATGCAGACAACCACCCGACGCTACACAGACCGGACCCGCGAGCTTTTCACCGCCGGGGCGGTCCTCACCGTGCTGGCCCTGGTCTTCGGTGTCGCCGGCTGCGGCGACAAAACCCTGCCCCTGCCCGCACCGTCACCGGTGACCAGCATCGACCTCGCCCCGTCATGGGCACCCAGCGCCCCGGCGCTACCCGACGACGTCCGCGTCGCGTGGGCCTACCTCGACAGCACCGACGGATCGTCGCGCCGCGGGGGCGACGACGACCCGCGCCCGCTGGACAACCTGGTCGTGCCCGGCGTCGCCCAGGACTACCTCAACACCCTGTCGAAGCGCAGCAGCACCCTGCACCCGGACGAGGCCGCGGTCATGGCCGCCGCCCTGGCCCAGGACACCGCAGCCGGCGAACGGCTGATCGAGCTCGCCGGGGGACTGGACGCCTCCCTCGAGCGAATCACCGCGGCGTGCTCGCTCGACGGGTGGAAGCTGTCACCGCCGGCCGCGACCGCGACCGACGTCGCCCGGTACGCGGCGTGCCTGCGCGAAGGCGCGATCTCCGACAGCGCCAACGCCGCCGCGGTGCTGCACCGGATGAGGGCGACCGCCGGCGGGATCGGCGACGTCCGCGGCAACGACGGCGGGCAGCGGCTCGCGCAGTTCAACTCGACCGCCGACGCCGACGCCGGCGCCGGCCGGACCCGCACCGGGTGCCTCGCCGTCGGCGCGTACTGGTCGGCCGCCGTCCTGGTCGACTTCCCCACCGAACGGGGAGCCATGTTCGGGGTCGCGGCGTGCGCGGAAGTGGCCCGCGGCCAGTTCCCGCCGGACACGCAGCAGGCGCCGGAGAGTATCCCCCCGGCGCCTGCGGTGTCCGCTTCCTGATCAGGCGGGCTGAAGCGCCCACGCCCCCGGCGTGCCCAGCGTCGGGGTCAGCCGGTCCGCCCAGTTCTTGGACACCGGCACGTTCTGGTCGACGAACAGCTGCGCGAACTCGCGCATGCTGGTCGTGACCGGCGCGTTCGGGAACTCGCGCTGGGCGACCCGCACGCACATGTAGCACGCCCGCAGGTTCATGCCTTCCCAGGTCGCGCCGCCGCCCATGCTGAAACTGACGCCAGGGCCGAACCGGTCCAGGTCGCACAGCGTCGGACCGGGGGTGCCGCCGGAGTTACCCGGCACGCGGCCCCGGACCCGCACCAGGTGGATCATCTGTTCGGCCTTGCGCCGGGCACGCGCCTCCAACCCACCCGGGGTCATCTGGCAGGTCTGCAACCCGACGATGTTCGCGTTCAGGCAGCCGCCCGGGTGATGCGCACCATGCAGGTACCGGCACTGCGAACACCCGATCCTGACGACCTTCAGGTAGGAACCCTGCCAGTTCCCGCGTCCCGGCCCGGTCGGAGTGCCCAACGTCCAGCTGTAGTCGTCGCCGTCGTACGGGTTGTGCCGGAACCAGCGCAGCTGCGGCGGCTCGACGGCGATCGGGTAGTCGAAGAACACGCTCCTGTCGATCTTCTCGGCCAGCCAGGCGTGCGCGAGCGCGGTGAATTCGTCCGGGTCACCGGAGTAGCGGATCACCGCGTGCACGTCCGGGTCGCCGTCCAGCAGTCGGTACACCTTCGTGGGCTTGGTCCGCGGCCGGGTCATTCGGCACCGTCCAGGACGGCGAGCTCACGGCGAACCAGTTCGGAGTACAGCTCGATCAGGAACGGAAAGTCCCGGGCCAGGTGGCGGACCTGGACAAGCTGCTTCTCGTAGCGGGCGGCTACCTGCCGGCGGGTCATTCCCGCGGCCCGCGGTGTGGCACCGCGGTTGAGGATGTGGGTGAGCTTCGGGAGCATCCAGTCGACGACCCGCACAAACCGGGCCTCGGCGACGTCGCTGCCCTTGTAGCCCCACACGTTGTGTGCCAGCCAGGGGAACACGCCCTGGAACTGCTGGTAGATCCGCTGCGCGCCGCGGGTCTCCCGGTCGGTCTTCTCCTGCTTCTCCTGATCGGTCAGCTCCCGCAGCGTGTTGACGTCACCGACGCCGGGTTCCGCTTCGGGCAGGTCGTGCACGAACGCGATCTGCGCGATGACACCGACGTCGAGCTGCGGGAAGTACGACCGGGCGAGCGAGCAGGCGACCAGGCCGAGCATGACGGTGTGGTCGGTGTCCGTCTCCGGCCGGATGCCGTCGGGGTGGAACGTGGCCCGCTCGACCCGGCCGAACCTCAGCGCGAGCTCGCCCGCGGCCAGCATCGCGTTGCTGATGTTGGTCAGCTTCGCGCGGCCCTGCCACGGTGCGCAGTGCCGGCAGAATTCGGCGTCGCAGGCGTACACACCGTCCGTGCCGGTCGCCGGCAGGCCGGCGGAGGACAGCCGGTCCAGCACGGTGGTTTGGTCAGCGAAGTGCGCCTCGTAGTCGTCGCCCTCGTAGATGAACTGCTCACCGCAGTTGAGGTAGGCGACCCAGCACAGGACGTTCTCCTGCACGACGGTGACCGGGTTCTCCTTGTCGAATCCAGCAGCCGCTTCGTCGGCTTCCCCGCGGATGCGGAAGTGCGGGCAGCTGCCCTCGAACCCGGCCGGCTCACCGTCGGCGTCGACAATCGTCCAGCACGGGGTGTCCAGGCGTTGCACGCCCGGCGCGTTCATGGTGGGTGTGGTCATGGTTCCTCTCTCGGGGCTGGCGGGTCTTCATCGTCGGGGTCGTACGGGTCGTAGTCCGGGAGAACGCGCTGCCATCGCACCTGCGGGGCCCGTGCTTCCGGCCGGTCGGCGTTGCAGCGGTACGGGCCGCGTAGTTGCCGGCCGCCGCCGCGGGGTGAGGGAACGGACGGCATCCGACCGTGGTGGCCGCGGGCGACGGCGCTCACGCCCAGCCCATCCACTTCGCGTAACGGCCGAACGCGGCGCGGCCTTCGGCGGTGATCCGGTAGAGAGTGCCGTGCTCGGTGTCGCGGACCTTGACGAACCAGCGGCGGGTCTCGCCGGCCATGGCCTGCATCGCCGCGCGGCGTTGGGCGTCGCCGTTGAACCGGTAGCCGGACAGCTCCCACTCGCCGTCCGCGTTGTCGAGCGCCCGGCCGAGCAGGCGAGCCTGGATGTGCGACGGCCGGCTGCCGGTACGGCTACCCGCGGCCGGCGGGGCGGGGGCGGCCTCGCCGGCGATGAGTCGGAGCCGGGCGGCGTGCATGAGTCGGGGGAAACCGGTCGCGGTGCGGCACGAGGTAGTGCCGGCCGGTGAGCCGCAGGTCGACAGCGGGCAGGCGGGGGTGTCGACGCGCGAGCCGGTCACACTGGCCACAGCCTCAGCCCCTCGTTGCGGTCCTCGCGGACCCAGCAGCAGCCGTCGCAGTCGCCGACCCCACCGAGCGCGCACGGCATCTCGATGTCCGCTTCCTGGTCGCAGTTCGGGTGGGCGCACTTGCCCGGCTCCGGATCGGTGCAACTGACGTGCCCGACGTCGCCGAAGCAGGCGCCGGGGGAGTCCAGGCAGTCACGGCAGACGTTGACGTGCTGCCACCTGCCGCTCTGGTAGCCCAGCAGACCGCCGCATTTCTGCTCGACACCGCGGCGGTAGACGACGCTGACGCAGACTGCGGTGACGACTGGGTCGTCGCACCGGTTGAGCGGGACGGTGACCAGCGGCGGCAGCTCACGCAGGCGGCCATTGAGGTGGACGACGACTCCCATCACTTGCCTCCCGTGATCGGGACGAGCGGGTTGGCGATCACCTTGTTGTTGGTGGCCAGCGACAGGAACTCGACGCGTCCGCGACCTTCGATCGGGTGGCCCTCGGCGCACTGGTCGGCGGCGAACGGCACCGGGATCTGCGCGGCGCATTTCTGGTTGAGGCACCACCGGATGGGTGGGCCGTTGCGGCGGATGACCTCGTCGGCGGCGGCCTCTTCGGAGAGGATCCCGTCGGCGTGCTCCCGGCGCGCGTCGGTGAAGGACTGGTCGATGCGGGCCAGGTCTTCGGTGGTGGTGCAGAACTTACGGACCCGTTCGACGCCGTTGTACGTGGTCACGAAGACCGCGCGGCCGGCGTCGCCGGTGGCCGGCACCCAGTGCTGAAGGGTGATGATCACGTCGGGTTGGTTGGGTGTGTCGGCACGCAGGTGCACCTGGTCCCGCAGGACGTATTTGGTCTTCGCCATGGTGTCCGGTGCTCCATTCCTCACGGTCGTGGGGTTGTCCAGTCCCCCACGGCCGACTGTAGTCGTTCCGGCTTAACGACGCAACTCCTAGATCAAGCTTACCCGCTGAACAGGCAGCTCACAGCACTGATAGGAAAACGTGAGGCGCGCACTCGCGCGAGGTTGGCATTGCCGCGTTACCGCCCGTCCCGTACGGTCGAAATCACCTGAACAGAGGAGAAGATCACCATGATGGCCACCGGCCACGCCGTCTCCGGCGCCTCACTCTGGCTGGCCGGATGGTCCTGGACCGCGGTCGCCGACCTCACCGAGCCACGCCTTGACGTCCTCGTCATCGGCGGGCTGATGTGCGCCGGCGCCGCGCTGCTGCCCGACTTCGACCACCCCAACTCCCGGCTCGCCCACTCCGGCGGGATCCTCACCCAGCTGATCGCGCTCTGGCTCGGCTGGCTCGGCAGCCGGATCCACGCCGCCACCAAACTCGACGCCGACCGATCCGACCGCGACGGGCACCGCACCATCACCCACACGTTCCTGTTCGCCACAGTCGTCGGGGTGGTGGTGTCCGGGATCGCCGCCAGCTCCGACAGTCTCGGCGGGTTCGTCGCGACCCGAACCGGAATCCCCGAGACCGTCGCGTCCGGGAAACTCCTCGCGGCCGGGCTGGTCTACGTGTTCGTGCAGCTCGGCGCCGCCGCGATCCGGTCCAACTTCGGTGGTCGGCGCCGCAAGGTGCGGATGCTGCTGTTCACCGGCGCCCGCGTGCACAAGGCCACCTTCATCGCCGTGGCCAGCGCCGTCGTCACGTTCGTCATGGTCCCGGCCGACGTGTGGTGGATCGGGTTCGCCGTCGGCGCCGGCTGCGCCATCCACTGCCTCGGCGACGTCATCACCGCGGCCGGCTGCCCCGTGCTGTGGCCCGTCCCGATCCGCACCCGCAAAATGCGCCACGACCGGGCCAGCGACCTGCTCGTGCCCGTCACCCGCCGCGACCGGGAGACCGGCCAGCAGGTGCAGGTGTGGCAATGGCGCACCTGGCACCTGGTCGGAACGCCGCGGTGGTGCCGGTTCCCCGTCGGATCCCGAACCGAGACCGTCGTGGTGTGGTTCATCCTCGCGCTCGGCGTCATCGCCACAGCCGGACTGGTCTACGCCGCCGGTCCGGGAGCTCAGGTCTGACGCAGTGCAGGGGGCCGCGCCGCCACGCTGCCCCCTGCACCTCCCGTTCGCAGCCGATCCCCCGGTACGGCTGCGGCGCGCGCTCGGCGCGACCGGGTCTTGGCGTTGCCCCCGCGCCGCCACGCACGCGACGGGAGAAACCCCCGCCGACGTGTGACCGGGCGACCCTGTGGTGAGACGGCCAATGCCAAGGTCACCCGGTCAGAGGATGGTACCCCCGCAAAGAGTGACAAGTCCGGCTGTCACGCTCGTAGCCTGGAACAGGAATCGGTACCGCATCACGGGGGAGACACCATGCTGAACCACCAGGATGAGCCGCGCGAAGAGGACCGCGCCGCCGACGACGCGACCGGCCCGGACGACCAGGTCGCCGGCGAACCCGCCGAGCAGGACGACCAGGAAGTCCTGATCGACGCGGTCGTCGCCGAGGACGAAGACGATCCGGAACCCGACACCGGCGACCAGCAGTAACGACGAAACAGCCCGGCCGCCCCCAAGCGGGAGCGGCCGGGCTGTTTGCATATGCCAACACGTCGAGGGGGAACATAGGGTGCTGCGCGAACTGAATATCTGGTTGAAGAAGGACGGCGTAGACGTCGACCTGGGCAAGGCGTACAGCGACGACGTGCCCCGCCAGGGGGACCTGCTCGGCCACGGCAGCGAAACGTTACGGGTGCTGTTCGTGTACAAGATTCTGACGCAGCCGTATTCCCCGCGATATTTGCGCTGGCAGTCGGGGAAAGAATTCGTACCGATCTGGGTGGACGTGTTCGTCGAACGCGTAGACGGTCCGTTCGAGCCCAGAACCGGCGGCCCTACTTGAGCAACGCGGTCCAGGTGGCCGGGCCGACGATGCCGTCGGCGGTCATCTTCCGGGCCTTCTGGAACTTCACCACAGCCGCCGCGGTCGCCGGACCGAACACGCCGTCGGCCTTCGCCGGCACCCCGATCGCACGCCGGACGAGGGCCTGCGCCAGAGCGGCCCACGTCTTCGGGCCGACGACACCGTCGACGGGCAGCTGCGCCCGCTTCTGGAACGCCGTGACCGCCCGCAGGGTGCCGGGCCCGAACTCGCCGTCCACCGTCCCGGCCGAGTAGCCGAGCCGGTTCAAGGCGCGCTGGAGGATCCGGGCGGCGGCGAGCACCTTCGTGGTGCGCCGCAGCGCCGGCATGCGCGTCATCCCGCCCTTCGCGGTCTTCCCCGCGACCGCGGCCACCGGGACGGTGACCTTCGGCGGCTGTTTCCCGCCGCGGTAGTAGCCCCACGCCCGGGTGTCGTTCTCCGCCTGCGGGGTCATCTCGATGTCCACGTGCACGTGCTGCGTGTGCGCGTTCTTGCCGTGGTAGGTGTACGCGCGGGACAGACCACCGGAGTAGCCCTTCGACCGGATCTTGCGGTTGTAGATGATGTTCCGCGTGGACGGGTGGCGCATCGCGCACGCCACGAACCGGGCGACGTCCAACCCGCTGTTGTCGTAGTCGCGGGCGTCGACCACGTCACGCCGGTTCGGGTTGTGCTTCGACCCGCCGTTCTCGGGCCGGCCGGACGACGCGTGGTTGGTGTCGCCCAGCCAGCCGTCCGACCGTGTGTCGCGGCCCGGGTGTTCCCGGTTGGCCTCGTTGAGCAGCACCACCAACGACCGGGCGGGGGTGGCCACCGGTTACACCCCGGCCGACGGCGGTTCGGGGGAGGTGGCCCCCTCGATCGCAGGGGCGACACCGGTGGGCTGCGCGAAGCCCTTGTACGACGCGATCGCGGCGACCATGGTCAGCAGCACACTGGTGACGCCGGCACGCACGTCGGACAGCTGGTCGAACGCGCCGGTGAAGAACGCGGTGCCGAGACCCACGACGATCGAGTAGACGAACGTGACGACGGCGCGCCGGCCGGACGTCCAGGTGGGCTGCTGGATGACGGGCAGCACGAACGTCGCGGACAGGAAGCCGACGATCAGGTTCCACATGGTCAGGTCGTCCATGATTCCTCCTCTTGGGGTGGACGGGAAAACACGAACGCCCGGACCCATGCGGGCCGGGCGGAGAGTTGAGGCTTGCTGTGTCGGTCAGCGGGCGGTGGGTGCGGGCTGCGGCGTCTTCAGCCGGTCGAGCACGCACTTCTCGATCGCGGCGTCGGACGCCGTCGGGTCCGCGGCGAGGCACCGGGCCGTGTAGATGTCGGCCCTGATGACGGTGGCCACCACGTTGCCGGTGCGGCGGGCGCTTTCCTCGTAGCACTCCCCGCCGGCGGTGGTGCAGCTCTCGATGCGTTCCACGATCTGTTTGTTCTGGTTGTTCAGCAGCCGGTTCGACACGGCCATCAGGGTCAGCGCCGCAACCAGCACCGCGACGGCGACCAGCAGCGCGAGCACCCTGCGGTTCTGCCGGTGCTGACGCTCGACCAGGCGTGCGCTCTCGATGGCGCGTTGTTCGCTCTCGATGGCGCGTTGTTCCTTGTCGGCGCGGACTTCGTCGGCCAGGGCGCCGGCAGCGTCACCTAGGTTGTTCAACATTTCGGTCAGGTGCGCCGGAAGCATCGCCGTCATCGTCACCGGTTCCTTTCTCGTTTCGGGCCTCATCAATCGCCTGGTTGAGCAGACGGACGGCGTCGTTGACCATGTCGACGACACGGGTGAGGCGGTCGTCGCCGCCGGTCGGCTGCACACGGGTCCCCACCATCAGCGGCCTTCTCCCGTCCCACGCCGGTGCTCGTACTCACGGTCGCGTTGCTGCTCGCGCAGCAGCTCGGTTACATCGGACAGGGCGTTCGCCGCAGCCAGCAGCGCGGGGATCGCTTTCTCCTGGACGTCGGCGTGCATCGCCCGGTTCTCGGCCTCGAGCCGGTCACCGCGGGCGACCTCCCGGGCGAGTTCCTCGCCGCTGCGCGTCAACAGCTGGCTGAGGATCTTGAAGAGGACCCAGCCGAAGGCGAACACCGCGATACCGAGGACGCTGTATTGGGCGAACGTGTCCCAGCCCGGCGGTGTCCCCTCCGCCGCCAGCCAGGCCGGCAGATCGGTCACCACACCTCGATCTGGACGTGCAGTTCCGCGCCGGCCACGGTCGAGCCGATCTGGTCGACGTCGACCGTCACGGTCGCGCCGTCCGGGATGACGTTGACCGAGAAGCCGGTGTTCTTCGCCGAGGCGGTCTGCGACGCCGCGATCGACGGCCGGTTGGCCTGCGTCGTGAAGATGGTGGTGCCGTTGACGTTGACGTCGACCAGGATGCTTGCACCGGTCGGCGCGGTCACCACCCGCGCGCGGACGCTGCGGATCGACAGGGGGGTGCCGGTGTCGTTGGTCCAGATGAACGTGCCGGCGGCCACGGTCAGCGTCCCGGACCTGGTGATCGACACGGTTCGGCCGAGGTTCGGTGCTCGCCACGACCCGTTGGCTTCCATCCGGGCCAGCACGGTGCCGCTGGAGTTGACCTGCTCGAGCAGGTTCGCGGTCTGCCCGACCTGACCGGTGACCCGCACCGGAATGCTGTCGGCTTTCGCCGCAGAGACCCGCAGCTCACCTTTCTCGTTCAGCGAGGTGGTCTTCACCTTGACGCCGGCCTGCCCGGCTGCCGCGGACGACCAGGCTTGCAGCACGTCCACCGACTGGGCTTCAGCGGCGTTGACGACGATCCGGGACGCGGCCGGCGCCGCCGGCTGTTCGAACGTCTTCGTCCCGGCGACGGTCTGGTTACCGGTGACCTGCACCGTGCCGCCCACGCCCGCGACGGTGACCGGTGCCCACAAACCGCTGCCGTCGACCCCGAGCAGCTGGCCCGGCACACCGGCGGCGCCGCCGGTCACATCGGTCAGGCTGGCCAGGGTCGTCAGGTGCGGGTTCGGCACGGCGGGGGAGACGTGCGCCTCGAGCTGCGACCGGACCGGCCCCAGGTACGAGCCGAGGTTGATCGGAGACATCAGTGACCGCGGCCCGGACCCGGCCTGCGCCCACAGCTCGAACACCCCGTCAGGGCCGTAGAAAGGCGGGATCTGCCCGACGGCCTGCCCGTCCGCGCCGGTGGACGACGACACCGACGTGACGGCCGCCCCGGCGATGTCCTGCAAGTCCAGGTAGCGGGTGCCGCCGTTGCGGGAGTCCCAGAACGTCAGGACCGCGCCGCTGGTCGCGAACACGTCGTTGCTGCCGTCCAACTGCATGGTCCAGTCGGAGATACCGCCACCGAACATCAGTCGCGTCACGACCGCCTCCTAGTTGTTGTTGGCTGGCCAGGTGGCGGGGTGGATGGTGATCCAGGCACCGAGGTTGAAGCCGACGTTGTAGTCGACGAGGGCGACCACGCCGGTGGACGCGGTGAGGTAGCAGCGCATCGCGGTACCGCCGGCGAACGCGACGAGCGACATGTCGTGCAGCGGCCGGTACGTCGAGGGAATCGTGAACAGGTTGGAGTCGGTGTCGGCGGCCAGGTTCGCGCCGGTGCGCTGGATGCGGGCCTGCATCCACACGAACCCGTTCCACCGCTGGTAGTTGATGAACCCGTTGGTCCAGCCACTACCGAACGCCCCATCGACGTACGTGCCGCGCTCACCGGTGATCTGCAACGAACCGCCGATGTTGTCGTACATCCGGGCGGTGTCGCCGGCGTAGAACGTGCGCGCGTTCAGGCCGGTCCCGGGCGGGGCGCCGGAGTCCCCGTCGTACTGCCACGAGTTGATGTAGGCGGCCCGGTTGGTGACGTTCGCCGCGGTGATCGTCGCGGCGGCGTTCGCCACCGCCACGACAGCGAGGGGGAACTCCCACACCCCCGACGGGCCTTCCGACTGTGTCGGCGACGGCGCGACCGGCGACGCCGACGGGGTGCCCTGGATGACCTGGAACGTTACGGTCCAGTCGGCCCGGTTCAGACGCAACACGGCGAGGTCGACGCGCGGCTGGCCGGAGCCGTTCGCCGCGATCGACCGGGTAATGCCGGCACCGTCGGTTTCCCACCGGTAGCCGCGGATCATCGCCGCCCGGTTGGGGCGGACCTTGATCTGCCGGCCGGAGCTGTCGCCGTACACCAACGCCTGCGTGGAGGCGGTGCCGATCAGGCCGGACGCTACGGCCGTGCCGATCAGCTTCTCGTAGTTGGCATCGACCACCGAGCCGCCGCCGGTAGTCGGAAAAGACAGTTCTGCCACGACGATCCCCCGATTCGTGGGCACGCCGACAGCCACCCGGCGCGGCTGCGGGGCGGTGCGGGTGGTTGGGTGTTAGACGGGCTTCTTGACGGCGGAGTTACGTTCGATCCGGCCGACCCGCCGGTCGATGGCCCGCAGCGTCCGGTTCAGCCCGGGTTCGTAGCTGGTCGACTGCGAACCGATCGTGGACGTCACGACCTCGCCGGCCGTCGGCCACGCTTGGATGTGGACGAGCCGGACGATGTCCGAGAGGGCCTGGCCGGTCCAGAACTCGATGCTGACCCGGTCACCGAGCCCGTAGTGCACCCCGAACCGCTGGTCAGGGCTGTCGGACGCGGAAGAGCTGAGCCTGTTCGACTCACCTTTGTCGGCGAGTTCGGCGTTCGCTTCCGCGGTCAGGTCGGGCACCGGGTCGTTACCCGGGCGGGCCAGGTACGTTTCGATGCGCCCCCACGAGGTGACGTCGGCGCTGTTGGCGACCTGCATCACGTACTTGTCGGCGCCGGCCGCGACGTCGTCGGCGTTGAACTGCCCGCCGACGATGACGGTGTTCGCCTCCGGCATCGCCTGCTCGTAGTTCAGGTATTTCAGGTTGCCCAGGCCGAACCCGAACCGGACCGCGGTGGTCAGGTCCCGCGGCGCGTACACCTCGAACACGATCTGCTTCGCGGACATGTCCTGGTAGGTGCGGAAGCCCAGGGTGCCGCCCCGTTCGGCCATGTCCCGCGCCACGGTGGACACCGGCACGAACCGGGCCTGACCGAGCGTGGACGACACGGTCACCGACCCGGGCAGCGACTGCGTCGGCGCCATCACCAGCTGCGGCACCCGCCGCTCCGTACGGGCGCCCGGCCCGAGGTTGGTGTTGACCAGCGCGTACAGCCCCGATTCGGTGGTGCCCGACCAGGTCCAATAGTCGGTGGTCTGCGTCTCCGGGGTTTTCGACGGGTCCGGGTAGGACACCCGGTATGCCAGCCACGACAGGTCGTCGGCCCAGGTGACGGTCAGTTTCCCAACACCGCCGTTCTCGCCGTCGTCGGACCGTTCGTACTGCACCGACTCGATCGGGCCGGCCAGCACCGCGGTCGCGTTGCCGAGCACCCTGCGGACGCAGACGATCCGGTTGCCGGGTGCGAGCTGGTCGCGGATCCACGCGTAGCCGGGCGCGACGACCTGCCCGCTGCTGGGTTCGTTGAACCGCAGGGTCAGGTCGATGCTGATCCAGTTGCTGATCGGGTCACCGACGACGTTGAGGTTCCGGTCCGTGACCAGCAGCACATATTCGGCGTACATGTCCGACGCCGGCGGCGGTGCGTCGTCGGGCAGCGGCACCACATCGCCGGGGCCGACAACGATCGGGTTCTCCGCCGCGTACACCGAGTTGTACGCGGCGACCGGCTTCGGTGGGTCACCGACGAGCTGCACCGCGTAGGAGTCTTCGTAGTCGACGCCGGCGGTGCCGGCGACGGTGCGCAGGTGCAGCGGGAAGTCGCGGCGCTGACCGACCTGGTAGACCACGCCGGTGGCCTTGCCGGTGGCGTGCCACCAGATGAAACCGAGCCACGGCCAGCCCTGCGCCGCCGGCGTCCAGGTGCGGACCTCGTTGTAGAGGCCGGTGATCCAGTTGGCGCGGGCGGTGCCGTCCAGGTCGGCGGGCATGCCGATGACACCGAGCTCAGGCCAGATGCGGGGGCGGACGTCGGACATGGTCTTGCGGTACGTCTTGAATGTGGCGACGAAGCTCGACGGCGCCGGCAGGGTGGACGGGTTGACCACGGTGCTGCCGGTGCCGGACTCGACGTACATGTCGACGCCGAAGAAGTCGCCGGTGCCTGGGTCGTGGGTGCTGTACGTCCGGCTGCCGACCTGAATGAAGTCGACGTCGTCTACGTAGATCGCGGACCCGGTGGTGGGGTTGGATGCCATCGTCGCGCCGAACGTGCACGACGCTGCCCCCACGGGTGCTGTCTGGGTGGCGTCGAACTGGGTCCAGGCTCCCGCGGCCAGCGAAAGGGTCTGCGCGGACGTGGAGATGTACGCCCCGACCGAGTCGAACCAGTCGATCGACGCCTGCACATTGGACCGCGCCGCGATCGACTTGATCCACATGACCAGCCGGTACTGGGATCCGGCCACGACCGGCACGTTCGGGCTGCTGCGCACATACGTCTGCGTCGGGCTGCCGGTGGTGGTCAGCAGCCCGGACCAGGAACCGGTGTGTGCCTGCGTCACGTTGGCGGCGAACGTCCCGCCGGAGGGGGCGCCCCACCCGCTGAGGGTGCCGGCCTCGAATGTCCCGTCGCTACTGCTGAGCGAGCCGCCGCCGGATTTTTCCGTCCACGTCTTCGTCAGGACCGGCCCGCATTTGATCCGGGAGCGGATGCCCGCCGGCAGGCTGTTGATCATCGCGAGGAACGCGTTGAAATTCGCCTGGTACGTCAGGGCGGGGACGTCGCCTTCCGGCTCATGCCGGTCGGTGATGTAGAGCGTCGAGATCCACGACGGCATGTTCTGGAGCTGCGACTTCACATAGTTCAGACCGTCGGTGTCACCGTCGACCTTGGTTGAACAGAACGGGATGGCGTTGACTTCCTGGCAGTACAGGAACCGGCTGTCCGTCCAGTTCGGCAGCACCGGCAGGTCTTTGCCCACGGCGACCGTCTTGGTGGACGGGAAGATCCGCATGATGTTGTTGCCGGCCAGGAACGTCTTGTAGGTCGGCAGGTCGGTCGCGTTCATGCTGGCGCCGATGAACATGCGTCACGCCCCCTCGTAGCGGGCCCGGAAGCCCATGTCGATGCGGGTAGAGGATTCGGCGCCGTCGACCTGGAAGTTGACTTGGTTGGCGCCGGTGGCGAGTGGCCACAGCACGGCGGCCGGCCAGTCGAGCGCGCCGGTCAGGTTGATGTCACCCGGGCCGCGGACGGTGGGCCGCTGGGTGGTGATGTTGATCTGCTGGCCGGCACCGAGCGGGTAGGTCACCGCGAAACGCTGGCCGAGCGTGATGTTCGTTGCGGTCAGCTTCGTCATCGGTCCGGTGACCACCCACCGCGGCCACGCCTCGATCTCGCCCGGGTTGGTGATCGTGGTGTCGCCCAGAACTTGGCTCGAGCCGACGGTGATGAACGGGCTGAAGAAGTTCGACGCGACCGCCTCGGACCGGCTGATCGTGGTGTCTTCCGTGTCGGTCCAGTAGCCGTCCGGGCACCACAGATTGAGCACAGGGTTCGCGGACAGCCAGTTCTCGCCCGGCTCCCCTTCGAACCCTTCCTTGTAGTACGCGTAGATCATTCGCTTTTGCCCGTTTGGTCGGGCAATCGTGAGGATCCCCGCGTTCTGTCGGTGCGTGGTGCTCGTGAACGCGCGCAGCAGCCGCCGATACCGGTCGACGAACTCCTGGTGGGTCTCACCCCAGATGTGCAGCGGCCACGTGATCGTGCGGGGCTGCACCCGGATGTAGCGCATCTGCTCGCCGCCGCGGGCGATCGGGTCGCTGACCAGCTCGATCGGGGCGGCCCCCCAACCGCCGGGCCCGTTCGTCGTGAAGTGCCCCAGCTCCGGGCTGATGTTGGTCAGCTGGTGGACCGTGCCGTCCGGGTCGGTCCACGTCGCCGACATGGTGCCGACGTCCTCATAGGCCACCGGCGGCGGCGGGTCCGGCTCGACGATCGTCGGGACGTAAATCAGCGGCACGACGACCCGCCTTCCGGGTGGGAGAAAGGCGCCGGCCCTCCACACCCGAGGGATGTGAAGGGCCGGCAGAAAGGTTGGTTACCGGGCCCGGCCGACGCGGTGCAGCGCCTCCTGGCGGCGTTCGTGCGCCGCCAGGTCTGCGAGGGTGAGCCGGTTCTCCGCGAACTCGATCTGGTAGTGGTACTGCGGCCCGGTGTTGCCGTCGCCGCCCTTGATGACGGCCTCCCACTGCGGCTGCGTCAGCACCGGCTCAGGCTTGCCTGTGCCGTTGAACACCGTGCTGTAGCCGGGCGGCAGCATCCCGCCGGAGTCGTACGCCCAGTGGATGTGCGGCGACGGGCCGGGCTTGCCCTTGTATGGGCCGTGCTGGCGCAGCAACGTCTCGTTGAACCGGTGCTGCTTGCCGTTGCGGATGTTCGCGTTCGGCGCGCCACCCCAGATCAGCTCGCGGGTGTTCTTCCCGTAGTTCGAGCGGATCCAGTTGAAGACGTCCATGCGCGGCGGCACGTCGACTGCCCGGCCGCCGTCGCGGGCGTGCCACGACAGCGACCCGTTCGCGGTACGCGACCCCTTCCGGAAACCGGAGTAGAGCGCCAGGCCCGGGAACACCTTGCGCAGCGCGCCCATCTGCCAGCGGTAGCCGGACCCACCCGGCGCCCCACCGAGCGCGCCGGCGACGAGGCTGCCGAACATCGCGCCCTGGATGTCTTCGGTCGACGGCACCCACACCTTGGCCAGCGACAGCGGGAAGTTCCACCGCTGCTGCTGGCCGATGGCGCCGCCGCCGGCGAATCCCGGGAACGCCTCCTTCGGCAGGCGCCGCTGTCGGACGGCCTCCATGAATCCGGGGCCGTAGTAGTCGACCGCGGCGGCCGGCTGCATGAACTCGCCCCGGGACGCCCAGATCAGGTTGGCGTCCTCGGTCTTGCCGCCGACGATGCCCGGACCGGCGATCTCACCGCCGGTCGCCCAGCCCAGGCTCTTCGACCGGTTCCGGTCGTTGATGACCTGCCGGTATTCCTTCTTCGCCTGGTCGACGTCCTTGCCCTCTTTGAGGGCCTTCTGGATGTACGCAGCCATCTCGAGCTGCTGGAACATCTTTTCGAACTCGCCCTTTTTGAACCCGATCGCGGTCTCGACCTTGGGCGGGATCTTCTTGTACGAGTTGATCAGTTCATCGGTCTTGGTCTTGTTGAGACCGAGATCCTTCGCCAGCTTCCGGATCTGATCGATGTGCCGGTTGCCCTTGGCGACGGCCGCGTCGGTCACACCGTTGAGCGCGACGTCCGCGTCGTACATCCGGTTCGCCGAGTTGATCAGGTTCTCGAGCATGTCCCGGTTACGCAGGCCCGTGGACGTGTTCATCCCCAGCGACGTGGAGTGCTTGTCACCGGCCGCGGTCGCCGACTTGACGGTTTCCCGCAGCGAGATCAGCGAGCCGTTCCACGACTCTTCCGCCTCGATCGCCTCGATGGCGCTGTTGCGGATGGCGTCCTGCACCTTGACCAGGGCGTCCATCTTCTGCTGCGCGGTCGACGACTCGTCGCCGAGCGTCTTCGCAGCGTCCGCGAGGGCCAGCTCGACGGGGGTGGCCAACTGCGCGGCGGTGGACATCTCCCTGGTCGACTGACCGAGGATCCCCATCGCCTGGCTGGTCAGCTTCGCCTCGCCGGCGGCTTCCCTGAGGCGTTCCTGGAGCTTGTAGAGCCGCTCCATCTCGGCTTCACGCTCTTCGTTGTCGAAGATCGAGAAGAAGTTGTCCTTCTGCTCGGCACGCAGTTGCGCGATCCGCCGGTCGATCAGGTCGATGACCTTTTCCAGCTCGACGGCCGAGCCGCCGGCCGCCGCAGCGACGTCCCACAGCGACGCACCGAGACCGGTCAGCGTGACGACGGTTTCTTTCATGTCACCGTTGCTCTCGGTGACCCTCTTGAATGTGTCCGCGATCAACGTGCCAGACCGGTCAGCGTTCTCCGCGGTCGTCTTGTACGCCTTGCCGAGCTCGACGAACCCGCCGACCAGCTCGTCGGTCGCCTCGTTGGCCTGCTTCTGCTGCCGGTAGTTCAGGTACCAGATCGCGCCGATACCCGCGAGCGCGACACCGAGCGGGCCGGCCGCCGCGGTCATTGCGTTCATGCCGGCCGCACCGGCGAGACCGGCGCCCTGGGTGACGAACAGCCGGCCGTTGAGCAGACCGGTCGACGCGGTCGCGGTGACGGTGGCCGCGTTGTAGCGGGCCACCGCGGCGGCCAGACCCGATTGGACCTTCGCCGCGATCAGGCTCGTCGCGGTCCACACTTCGGTGACGAACTTGACCGCCCGGACGAAACCGGTCAGCAGCAGGATGCCGGTGCCGAGCACCGCGATGACCTCGACCACCGCGGTCAGGGTGTCCAGGTCCCACGCGTTGATCCACTGGAAAGTGGCGTTGAGCGCGGAGACCAGCGCCGCGCCGATCGGCGCCATGGCGATGACGAGTCGGCCGATGAACTCGACCAGGTTGCCGATGAGCCGGACCACGTCCGGGCCTTCGGCCTTGGCGTAGGCGAGGAACTCCTGGAACGCCGGGTTCTGTTCGAGGGTGTCCGACCAGCGGGCGAACCTTTCGGTCATGTCGACCAGGCCGGCACCGATCGGCTTCGCGAGGGGGTTGAGCGCCTGCACCAGGTTGGCGACACCGCGGGCCACGTTGAGCGCCGCGACCCACATGCCCTGAAGCGACGGCAGCGCCTCCTGGGACAGGAAGGAGAAGAAGCTGCGCCACTCCGGGAGGGTGAACACCATGGCGGTGGCCCGGAACATGTCACCCAGACCACGGGTGATCTTCCCGAGGAACCTGTCGAACGATGGCAGGTAGGTGTCCACCAGAAGCTGAATGCCGTCTTGCAGGCCGGGCAGAAGCCCCTCCTGCGCGGTGGCCCTGAGCTGCTGCAACGCCGGCTTGAGGCTGTACAGGAATTGCGCGAAGCGGCGGCCGGCTGGCGACAGCGCGTCAAGGGCGTCTTTCATGTTGTCGTAGGCGTCGCCGCCCGCGACACCCAGCCCTTCGTACGCTTGTGCTAGTCCACGGTTCGCGTCCGCCACCCGCTGGGTGCCGGCCTCGATCTGCCGCTGGCTGTTGCGCTGCTGGCGGGCCGCGTCCTTCTGCGCGTCCGCCACGGCGCGCTGCGCGTCCGCGACGCGCTCGGCGCCGTCGGCCTGGGCTCGCGCGGTCGCGGCCTGGGCTTCCGAGGCGCGCCGCTCGGCGGCCTGGATTTTCTTGACGCCCTCGAGCTGGGCTTTGACCACGGCTTCGCGGGCGTTTTGCAGCCTGCGAGCGGCGTCAGCCGCACGTTCGTCCGCGGTGGCCACGCCCTCGCGGGCTCGCTTGACCCGGTCGGTGGATTCGACGCCGTCCTTCGCGGCGGCGGCCTGCTGCTTGGCCAGGTCGATCCCGCGGTTCTTGAGCTCCTCGATCTGGATGATGCGGTCCTGGTACGCCTCGCGCGCCATCCGCTTTTCGATCTCAGTCGCCCGGGGGTTCGTGAGGATCTTGTCCAGCTCGAGCTTGGCCTTCATCGACTCGGTCGTGGCCTTTTGGATCTCGACGCCGTTGCGCTTGACCGCGGTGTCGAGCTCGCGAAGATCTTGAACCGCGTCGCGAAGCGCTTCGTTCAGCTCCTGACGAGCTTCTTTCTGATCTTTATTTGCCCTGGTCAGGGACCTTTCCGCGTCCTCTTCGGACTCGACCGCGCGCCGGATCGCGTCCCGCGCGTCAACCCGAGCCTCAGCGACCGCCTCAATCGCTTCTTTCTCGTTGCGCCGGGCGCGCGCCACTGATTCGGCCGCGTCACGCTGTGCGCGCGACACGCCACGCTGAGCGTCCTCGATGCGCTGCTGGCTTTGGACAGCCGCGTCCGCCGCGTCGACCCGCGCGTCTGCGAGGGACTGCTCCGCGGAACGCACCTGACCCAGCGCGGACGTCACCCGGCTCTGCGCCTGCGAGAACGACCGGGCCGACTTCTCCGCGTCCTTCTGGTAGGCGTCGATCTTCCCGACGGCG
>WUUC01134886.1_pt1 | contig 29529 bp, 21 predicted proteins | sample 6278441 | NCBI WGS metagenome assembly WUUC01 (sample SAMN13675441, study PRJNA597444) | soil metagenome | isolation source: soil | place: USA: Washington | collected 2017-10 | reverse complement strand
TCAGTCATGGACGACAACGCTCCCTCAGAAAATCCTCCCAAGGATTTCAACAAACTCGATCTCACTCAACTCCAGGGGTTCAGCTTCGGCACCCAGTGGACCCAGGACAAATCGTCCCCGCGCGAGATGCGGCGCGATGATCGTCCACGTCGGGATGATGGCGAGCGCCGTCCAGACGGCGGTGGCGGCGCACCCAGTGGCGAGATTCGCCGAGACCGCCGCGCGTTCCGAAAGCCGGCGGGTCCGGGGACGGACGCTCCGGCGGGCGACACCGCTCCGGCCTATCCAGCGGCGGGTGCAGGCGCCCCTCGCGATCCTCGAGAGGGCAGCGGCGGATTCCGCGGCGGTCCTCGTCGCGATTTTCGTGGAGGTCCCGGCGGCGGCGAACGTGGTGAATATCGCGGCGCTGGGCCTCGTTACGGTGGACAAGTTGCCGGCCGCGAGGGTTTTCGTGATGGCGGACAAGAACGTGACCGCGGGCCTTACATCAGCCCGTTTTTCAATGTCACTTTTTATCCCGAAGACACGGGATTCACGGCGTTGGCCAAAGCGATCCGCACCTCCTGCCGCACTTACGAGTTGTTTGAAATCGCTCGTGTGATCGTCGGGAAAAACGATCGGTTCGTGGCGGTGATCCAGCGCAAGACGCCGGAGGGACAAGCACCACAATCGGCCCAAGCAGATGGATCGGCTTCGCCGCAAAAATCAGCCCCGCTGGCGATCTCGATTCCCGACGGACTTCCCTTTGAGACGGAGGACGCGGCGATCGCTCACGTCCTGAGCAAGCACCTCGGCCTTTTCTTCGATTCCGCAGAAGTCGAAATCGATCCACCGAAGGGCAGCTATCAAGTGATTAACAGGTGCGGGCTGACCGGCGAACTCCTCGGGCCGCCGAATTATCATCGCTACAACCAAATCGTCCAACAGCACCACGCGGCCAAAGGCTCCCGGATGCCGTTCGAGGCTTATCGAGCCCGTATCGAAACCGTTCGTGATCCGGAGGTCGTCAACCAGTGGCTGGAGAAGATGAAGAAGGTCACGCGTTACACCTGGAAAAATGCGCCGGAGGGCACCACACCGCTGACGTTCGATTCGTTGGACGACGCTCGAGGTTATCTGCTGGCCAACGCTCGCGAGAAAGTCGTGAAACCGGTCGAGAGCGCCCGCTTCCACGGTAAGCTTCTCGAGCAGCTGCCAACGGGAGAATTGCGCCGAGCGATCGAAGGCACCGTGGAGCGTCAACGCCGTTTCCCGCTCGATACGGCCAACGCACTTCGCGGTCGTCTGCGCCGTGAGGGATTCACGATCTTCAAGAAAGGCTCCAAGGGCATTTCCTACGTTTGTGCAGTGAAGCGGAAATTCCGCGTCCCCGGTCAGACCTTCTCCGACACTATCGGCGCGCTCATCTCATTCATCGAAGCGCACCCGATGGTGAAGGCGAGCGAGCTGCCGGTGAAATTTGCGGGAATCCAGGCTCCGGCCGCGCCCGCCCCGGCCGCGGAAGCTACGCCAACTGCCGACAGCGCATCGCCGACCCTCGCGACCGGCGGCTCAATCGCTCCTTTTGCCCAAAGCCAAGGAGCCGCGCTCACCGCCGAGGATCAGGCGAAATTGCATCGTCTCAACGGCGACTTGCGCTGGCTGGTGACCGAAGGCTACGTGACGGAGTTTATCGATGGCCGGCTCTTTGCCGCGCCGCCGATGACCGAGGCCCGCAAGCAAGAAGTCGAAAAATCCGAGCACGATCCAGAGAATTTCCCCGAAGCGCCTCAAACCGCATCGCCGCTCCCGATGTCGGATTCCGCGGCCCCTGTTACCGAGGCGGTGGCTGACGTTTCGGAGGCACAGCCCGAAGCGCAGAAAGTGGAGTGATCATCTCGCGAAAAAGGCGCGGCGAAACCGCCGCGCCTTTTTTTTTTGCGCCCGGACGAGGCCCGCTGGACCGGCTCAGGCCAGTTGAACCGTATGATTTCCGCCCCGGGAGATTCCGAGAGTCAGGTGCAGGGCGTCTTTCGGGATCCAGTTGGCGATTTTCTCGGGCCATTCGATGGCGAGGCAGTAGGGGCTGATCAAAAAATCTTCGAGCATGAGAGACGCGATGTGAGCGTCGCGTTCCAGTCGGTAAGCGTCGAGGTGCACGAGTGTGCGAGGCCCGCGATAGAGTGTGAAGATGGTGAAAGTCGGACTCGTCACCGCACCCTCGATACCGAAGCCGAGCGCCAGGCCTTGGACGAAGGTGGTTTTGCCCACGCCGAGATTGCCGTGCAGTGCGAGGGTGACGTCTGCGGGAAGCGCGCGGGCGAACTCTGCCGCGAGGCTCTGCGTCTGGGAGGCGTGGGCGGTTTCAACGCCTGCGCGAAGTTTAGCGAAGATGCTCATAACCGCGATGAACGCCAAGATCGATCGAGCCAGGCGGGCATTTGCCGAGCGTCACGAATTGACCGATGCGATAGAGGCGCCGGCCAAACTGCCGTTGCCAACTGCGTTCGAGCAGCGCCTGGTCGACGCTTTGCCGGACCGCGAAAAGAAGTTCGAAGTCCTCACCATCGCCGAGCGCGTGAGCGAGGGGTGGCCGGCCACTTCGCAAGGCGATCGAGCGCGCGGCTGCGCTGATGGGAATCAGGGCGGGATCGAGGACCGCTTCAGCGCCAAGCGGTGTGATAGCGTGGAGATCTTTGGCGAGGCCATCGCTGAGATCGATCATGGCATGGACCTGTGGGCGGGCGGCGAGCCAGGTGCCTTCCTGAAGGCGGGGCGTGAAACGATGATGTTTACCGAGCAGGCTTCCGCCGAGCGTCCCGGTCACGTAGATCCCATCTCCGGCGCGCGCGCCGGCGCGGGTCAGCATTCGCTTGCCGGCGGCTTCACCGACGAGCGTGAGGCTGGCGGCGACGACGTGATTGGCTTGAGCGATATCGCCGCCGACAATGGCGACGCGGTAGGCGCGCGCGCACGCGGCGAGGCCGCGATAAAATTTCTCCAGCCAATCGAGGCGCGTGTGCGGATCGATCGTGAGGGCGACGACCGCGGCGCGGGGCTTCGCGCCCATGGCTGCGAGATCGCTGAGATTGCGTTTAAGGAGCTTCGCGCCGACCGCGCGCGGCGGGATAGAATCGTCGAAATGCCGGCCATAGATCACCGGATCGACTGTGATGGCCTGGGCTTTTTTTGAAGGAGGAAGTATGGCGCAGTCGTCGCCGATACCAAGCGGAGCAGGCGGCGAAACATTTCCGAGCCATCGGCGGATCGAGGCAATAAGGCGCTCTTCGCCCAACGCAGCGACGGTATCGGATTTGCAGCGACTAAAAGGATTCATGGAGTCAGCCACTGTTGAAGCGAACTGTAGGGATCGGCTTCGAATAGGATGAATGCGGCGGTGTGCAGATTGAAAAGACTGTGGGCGATTATGGGAACCGCGATGCGTCCTGTACGTTCATAGGCGACGGCCTGGATAAGACCGAAGATGAAGAGCGGAAGTCCGGCCGAGAGAGTTGGGTGAGCGGCAGCGAATAAAAAAGCGGGGAGGATAAATGCGGCGAACCGGGGAATTCTGCCGCGGAGATATCGGAAGATTCCCATTCGGAAAGTCAGTTCCTCAGCTATCGGAGCGATGATAACCGCGAAGAGCAGAATCGAGCCGAGCTCCCATCCGGGTTTGGCGCCGGTGAACAGTTTTACCACCTCCTGTGTTTGCGGTGTGTGACCGGCCGCATGGAGAAGTTGCGACCCAAAAATGGTGGTCGCCGGAATGAGGGCCATCATCGCCAAAAAGGTGGCGAGCCCGGCAAGCGCGATACGGGAATTTTTCAGCGCCGGCGGCGATGCGGGCGGCGGAGAATGGGCGGCATTCATCTGCGCTTGAAACCGGTTGGATTTCAGAAGCAGCCAGTTGATTCCCAAGCCAAGCAGCAGACCGAGCTGAAGAGAGAAACCGACGATCAGCAGTCCCGTTCCTTCGGTGGTTGGAAGCGCTGGCGCGTATTTGTTGATGATGGACGCGACCATTAACGGGAACAGGACGACTATGCCCAGTACGCGTAAAACAGACAGTCCGAAGACGTAGCCGGGAATGTCCCAATGGCGCAGAGGCCAAGGTTGGGTAGCTCGGGAGCGTGCGGCAGCGCTAAAAAAAAGACCTCTTAGCATGAGAAGTCCTCCTATGAAAAGGACGGCCTCGATGACGCTGGCGACGACGATTTTATCGGACATGATGGCGGCACGCTTTCAGGGGCGCAGGGCTATTTCAAGGTCGACGCAAAGGGATAGCCCACGCAGCCAAAATACCTCACACCCGTCTTGCGGAATTACGAAGTTCAGAGGACGGCTCGCCGGACCGATAGAAGTAGGATAGGTTTTCGCCGCGCAGATGATCCCATCCTCATCCTCTTTTGAAACCACGGATTTCGCTGCTGCGGATCCCATTCCATCCATGGCGTGGGAGACTCTCGCGGCTGGTTCGCGTTGGCTCGATTCCTATCATATCGGCGCGGCGTTGCCCGATTCAGTGGCGTCAAAATGTTTCAAGGCCGTGCAGCTCGGGACGCAAAACGAGGTGGTCATCCGAGGGCTGCGTGTATCCGACGATCGCCGCGCACAGACGTGGCATCGATTGCGGACGGTGGGTGGCGATGCGTGGCTGCGTCCCCTGGATGTTTTTGAGAGCGAAGGCCGACGGATCGAGATCATGCAGGCCGGACCGGCGATTACCTTGCGTGAATGGGGCGCGACGCGGCGGGCGACGCTCGCGGAAGTAGCCGCGATCGGGCGGCAGCTCGCGGGTTTTCTGCACGCGTTGCACGCAGAGAATATCGTGCACCTCAATGTGCGTCCCGAGAGCGTGCATGTGCTCGATGCGAATGGCCCGCGCTTAGTCCTCGGAGGCCTCGAATTGGCCACGACGCTTTCGGGAGGGGACCATGTCGTCCTGCACGGAAATCCTTTTTATGCGCCGCCGGAGTCGGTCGGGCTTTTCAAGCATACGGCGGACCGCGGATTGTTCGCGTGGGACTGGTGGACGCTCGGGCGGGTCCTCCAAGAGCTGGTGCTGGGGCGCCACGTGTTGGGCGAGTTGTTGCATCGCGACGTTTCGCGGGAGACGCAGGAACTGCTAACGCGCGCGGAAAATTTGCTGATGGAGCAGGAAGGGACAACCCGGGCGGGCGCGGTCGAGCACATGCCGATGATCGAGCCCGAGCTGACGCGGTTATTGCGAGGGCTTCTGGCGAGCTGCCGCGATGGCCGCTGGGGTTTTGCCGAAGTGCAGCGCTGGCTGGCGAAGGAGCCGGTGCGTGACCGTTACGATCTTTCGCGCAATGACCGGCTTTTCGAGCGGAAGGAAAAGTTGTTCACGGTGCCGGAGGCAGCCGAGCTTTATGGCGGGAGCGAGGCGTGGGACGAAGGGATGGATACTTTATTCGGGCGGGGAAATCCGTCGGGGCTGAGAGCTTTTCTCACGCGGAATACCGCGCAGGCAAAGGCGCACGAGAAGCTGGAGTTGGTGCTGAAACTGGAGGAAAGCACGGCGCTCAAAAACCTGCCCGAAGACGTGCGCCGCGAGCTGGTCGCTTGCGTGGCGTGGACGCAACTGGCGGCCGGCCTGGCGCCAGCGAGGTGGCGCGGGCAGTTACTCGATGCGGCGGTGCTGCGCTCGTGGTTGCGAGACGACGCGCAGCCGGCGGGTGCGGCCCGCGTGCGTGGAGTAATCAATCATGTGCTCAGCCAGGCCATCGGTGCCGGCGATGCGGATACGGGGCGGTGGCTCACCGTCTATGCGCACGAATTTGAGGCCGCCTTGGCGTGGACGGCGGCACGGGGATATCCGGTGGATTCGCCGACGGTGGAATTGACGCTGTTGCGGAGTCTGTTCGAAACGGAGGCCGACCTCGGGCGTACTCACGACGCGATGAAGCAGTTGTACGCATGCAGCCGGGATCGAGCGGTGGAGGCAATTTTCAAGAAAAACACGCCGACGAAGTATGAACGGGCGCTGGTGGTTTTTTCGGGAAGCGATGCGGCGCGTTTCGGTTATGTGACTCATGCGCAGTGGCGCGAAGAACGCTACGAGGAGTTTCGCGCACGTGCGCAACGGATGGCCGATACGCTGTTCTGGCTACAGCTGGGGCGAGCGCTGAGAGCGGGACCGATTGTTTTTGGAACGTGGGCGTGGCTGGTGCCGTTGGCACTGATTCCGGCGTGTGCGGCGATTTACGCGGGCCGCTGGAGCGAAGCGGTTGCGCTGGGAATTTTACCTGCCGTGTTGGCTCTCGGGATACGAGGACTGTGGAAGCAAGCGAAGCGCCCCGAATTGGAGAAACACCTAGCTATGGGGGCATCGTGGAAATTGTTCGATGGAGCGTCGCGTTGCCGGCAAGAGGCGACGCGCGTGCTCGGCGATGGCGCATCCGGGACGGCGCAGGCAGTGAACGCCGGTCTGGCGGACGCAAACGCGGAAATCGCGAAGCTGGGTTTTGTACCGGCGCGCACGCCGGTGGCGGTGCCGGAGAAACCGGCGGGTACTTGGTTGCTGGCGTTAGCGAGCTGGGTGCTGCTCGCGGCGGTTTTGGGCGTAAGCGGCGTCCGAGTGCAAGATGCGCTCGCGCGGGAGAACGGGTCAGTTGCTGAGGCGGCCAACGATGGCGACCAGCGCGCGGTGAAGGGCGAACGCCGCAAAGTCGAGCCGTGGGAAATCAAAGCGAAGGCTCAGGAAGCAGTGGCGACCGAGGCTGATGTTGCGCCAGTGATTACACCGGCAACGAACGAAAAGCCGCAGGAAATCGTGAAAGTGGCCTGGCCGTTCAAGGTATCGCCCACGGCGTCGACCGTGCGTGTGCGTGGTATCGTGGACGCCACTCCGGAACAAATCGCCGCCGCCGAGGCTGGCGAGAAAGAGATGAAACAACGCTACGACGAGAAGACGATTAACGTGATGGTGGCTGTGCGTGTGCCGACAGCGTCGGGAACCGGGTTGATGTTGTACGACGGCAAGGCGGGCAAACTCACGAGTCGCACGGTGTACGAAATCCCCTTCAACCCGATGGCGCGGACTTGGCTAGAGATCGGCGGGGTGCGCGCGTTTTATCTGGGGGCGAGGTGAACGATTGGTTCACCGAGGTGGCCAAGAGTGGGAGCACGAATACGACGCGCAAAATACCAGAAGCGGTCGGGCTTTTGAATCGCGCCGACGTTCAGGGAGACTTTCCGGTTTTCTTTGGGATCGCTATGGCGGAAGAAAAAGCGAATGACGCGAGAAGGCTGTTTGCTCCAGCGCGTGAGCGTGAAATGGGAACGAATGGTTTCCGGGGCACTCCGACCGAGCGGCGTGTGGCTTACGAATGACAACGTGGAATCAACCATAGAGCGGTTCAGCTTAAGTTGTCGCCTCCCGAGCCGCCACCCTCAAAGCCGTCTACCAACGACTCCGCCAAAAAGGTAAATCCGCTCAAGTCGCCATCGCCCTCGCCCGTAAACTGGTCGAACTACTCACTCTCTTGCTCACCCCCCCAACTTCATCCTTGCCACCTGACACGGTTGCTCCCCGCAAACCCGGCCCGGCGTGAGCGAAAAAACGTCGCAGACAAACGGCCACGGTTTTATTTGAACCGCTCTAAGTCGGCCAACGTCCCGTTGGGGTGAACGCCGGTGACCGTGTCGCTCAGAAGGTGACGTTGCGATGACTGGATTCCGAGCACGTGGCGTGGATTGCCATGCCGGCGATGCCCGAGTTGCCGTACGCGCGCGCGGGAAAATGGCCTAAGCTCGGCCTGTCGTGCCCTGCGATGATGCGGAAGCCCTGTCGGAAGTAGATAGCATCAATCCTCGCTGCCTGGGGCTGCGCATCTGCGGATCGATATAGAGCTAAATAATCCCAGGCGAATGCAGGCCGCGGAAATGAGTTTGCGGGAAGCGGAACGCGTGGCGCTGCCATGGGAGGCCGCGTTGCATCTCGACGAAACCAACGCGTGTGAAACCGAAACGTGGGAGCGGCTGCGATGCGAACGACGTTCGCTGGATCATCGTCGAGCGGGGCCGGCTCGCTGTGACGTTCGCGCGTTGGCCGGAAGCGGTGCGCGCCTGGCCGCGAAGCCTCGCGCCGGAGTCATCGGCGAGGTGTTTCGCGCACGGCTCGATTTTCTGAACGGCTTCGGCGTGTTTTCGAACCGGCTTTTTTGCGTGCGCCACCCCAGTTCATCCTGGCCGACCTGGGTACGCACGCTCCGACTTGTCCCCTCCGCTTACGGATCGGCGGCGAGCGGCGCGGCCATTACGCTGTGACCGTCCGACCTCCACAAAAACATTCTCAGTCGGGGAGCAGATCGGCTGCGATTTGGGTGCCTGCGAGTGTGCCGTCGCTGATCCAGAGTTCATTGCCGCTCGCGCCGGAGTAGGCCGACATGAAGACACGGCCTTCGCCGCCGACGATGAGCCATGGGGCGAAGGATAGGCCGTTGGCGTTCGGGAAAAAATTGATGATTTGCGCGGTTGCTGCAGCGGTCCCGTCGGTGCCGTAGAGCACACCGCCGCTTTCGTAGGTGAAGACGTTGAAGAAAAGCAGTTCGCCTGTGCTGACAATGTGGGGACGAAAGCCTAGTCCGAGTTCGATGAGATTGGGGTCGTCGGGGAGCAGACGGTGCAGCAGTTGCGAGCCCGCTGGAGTGCCGTCGGTCGACCAGAGGTCAGTGCCGGTGGCAGTCTGGACGACGAGCGAGAGTCGCGATCCGACTTTCGGGCCGATGGTGTGGGAGCCGGCGGGCGCGAGGTTCGTGACAATCACGGTGCCGGCGGCCGTGCCATCGGAGCGATACAGTTGGGAGTTGGCGTTGAAGTAGAGTAGGCCGGCAAACGAAGTGAGGTTTCTCACAAACGAGCCCAGGGAGCCCGGAGCGATGTCGCGGAGAAGAGACGTGCCCGCCGCGCTGCCATCGCTGCGCCAGAGTTCGGTGCCGGTCGAGGAAGTGCTGGCGGCGAAATAGAGTCTGCCGTTATGAGCGGTGAGGTTGTGCGGGTTCGAGGCACTGAAGCCGGCGTTGATGTCTTTGACTAAGACAGTGCCCGCGGTGGTGCCGTTAGTTTTCCAAAGTTCGCGTCCGATGGTCGTGCTCGATGAGCCGTTTTTTTTCCTTCCGGACGTGGCGAGCGGGGCATCGGCGCTGAAGAATAATGTGCCGCCGACGGCGGTAAGTTCGGCGGGGGCGGAGGAGGCGGAGCCTGCGGCGATGTCGGCGACGAGGACGGTGCTGGAAACGGTGCCGCTGGTTTTCCACAGTTCGCGTCCCGAGGTGGCGTGGGTGGCGACGAAATAGAGCGTGGAGCCGATCGCAGCAAAATTGCTGGGGCTGGAGCTGCCGGAGCCGCTTACGAGATTATGGACCAGCACGGTGCCGGCGGAAGTGCCGTCGGTTCGCCAGAGTTCGGCGCCGCTGGTGCCGTCATTGGCTGAGAAATAAGCAAGATTACCGATAACGGTGAGGTTGCACACCTCGCTGCCGTCTGCGCCAGGGCGGATGTCGCGGAGTAGCGAAGTCGTGGCGGGCGTACCGTCGCTCGTCCACAGTTCGTAGCCGTGGACGCCGTCGTTGAGGACGATGAGGGCTTTGCCATTTAACATGACGGCCTTGCCACCGGTCACGGCGGCGCTAAAAAGCGAGTCGTCTTCGACCGACGCACGAGAGGACGAAATGACTGCAAGGGAGGCAAGAAGCGCCACCAGCGCGAAGGAGATATTAGTCCGAAGAGGAGAGGGAGTGATGTTATGCGAGTTCATGAGTTTTCGTCCTGAAGTGGGACTGCGAATACCGCCGTCAGCGGTCGCCTGCCTGCGCGGCTTCGCGCCGCAGGGCTTGGGGAAGTGAAGATGCGAAAAACGAAGTCACCGGTGCCGAGGGCGGTGCAAGGTGGTTGGGGACGCCGGCGTGCGCCACGTGCATCTGGTAACAGGACTGTTACTAGATGCCGGAATGGTTCGCCCGCTTTTGTTCGCGCGGTACCTCCCGAGAAACAAATACGGTCGCCGGAAAGAATCTCCGTCGCTGATTCACGTCTTCGGTAGTTCTTAATACGTCGAACTCACCGCGGGAACTATCCGGGCCGCACCGCTTCTGGACGAAGTCGATGGATAGACGGCCGCAGAGTTAGGCGCTAAGATCGGATTTGAAGAGAGGCAGGAAGCGGGCTTTCGGATGGAGCTAGATAGAATGGGGCGACCACGGGATGCAGGTGGGAGTTTTTTTCGCGCTTCCGTCGGGAGGGCCGGTCGTGCTTGTTAGCGGACTTTCATGGGCAAGGTACGTCTTCTCTCCGATCGAGTCGCCAATCAAATCGCCGCGGGCGAGGTGATCGAACGGCCGGCTGCGGTCGTGAAGGAGCTCGTGGAAAACGCGCTCGACGCGGGGGCGACGCGAATCGAGGTGGAGTTTCGCCATGGCGGGCGCTCGCTGATGCGGATCGAGGACAATGGACACGGCATGTCGAAAGACGACGCGCTGATGGCGCTGGAGCGTCATGCGACGAGCAAGATCGCGGAGGCGGATGATCTGAACCGGCTGGCGAGTTTTGGGTTTCGCGGCGAGGCGTTGCCGTCGATCGCGAGCGTGTCGCGCTTCGAACTGCAGACGCGCGAAGCAGGATCGGATGTGGGCACGCAGATTTTGGTGAATGGTGGGAAATTCGTGCATGTGCGCGAGTGCGGGCGTCCGGTGGGAACACGCATCGAAGTGACGCATCTATTCAACTCGGTGCCGGCGCGGCGGAAGTTTTTGAAGACGGATGCTACGGAGGCAGCGCACATCATTCAGGGTGTGCGGCTCTACGCGCTGGCATTTCCGCAGGTCGCGTTTTCGCTGATTGAGGATGGGCGGACGATTTTCAAATCGCCGCAGTGCGCGACGCTCGCGGAGCGTGTGACGGAGATTTTCGGCAAACAAGTCGGCGAGGGCCTGGTCGAGCTGGATGCGGCGGAGTTGGGGATGAGGGTGTCGGGCTTGATCGGGCGTCCGGGGCAGGGGCGGTCGACTCGGCATGAGATGATCGTATTCATCAATCACCGTCCGGTGGACAGCCGCACGCTGAACTACGCGCTGATCGAAAGTTATCACGAGTCGCTGCCGAAAGGGCGGTATCCCTCGGCGTTTGTGTTTTTCGAAATCGATCCTGCGGCAGTAGACGTGAACGTGCATCCGGCGAAACGCGAAGTCCGCTTTCGCAGCGAATCGCAGGTACGGTCGTTCGTCATCCGCAGTGTGCTGGCTCGGCTGCGAGAATTGGGGGCCGGGATTTTGCAGGCGATGTCCAACTCGCCTACATCGACGGGGCAATTAGGCGTGACCGGGGCGCCGTCGCAAGAGACGGCGAACGCTCATCGAAATACGCTGGAGGTGCCTAGTGTTTCCCGCGCGCAGCCGCTGCCCGCGTATATGCCGCACGCGCAGGCGGAGCGGCATGTGATCGCTGCGACGCCGAATGCTGCGGCAGCGGGGTCGAGTAACACGTATGTCCGAACAACGCCGGCGATTGCGTCGAATATCCCGATCGCAGCGCACTCGCCGGTGGCCGGGGGATCGCCGGCGCCCATCGCTTCGTCGAAACGTGCGTGGCGTTATCTCGGTTTGGCACATGGAAGTTATGCGCTTTTCGAAACGAGCGCGGGGCTCGTCCTGCTCGATCGACGCGCTACGCACGAGCGAATTTGGTTTGAGCGGTTACAGGCCGAGTTTCGCGCAGGGGAGACCCCGGTGCAACGGCTGCTTTTCGCGGTGCCGGTCGAGCTCGATCCGATCGCGACGGCGCTGCTGCTGGATCGGCTGGAATTTTTTAATCACCACGGTTTCGAAATCGCGGAGTTTGGGCGGGGATTTTTTCGCATCGAGAGTGTGCCCGCGTGGATGGAGCCGACGGATGCGGAGGCGTTCGTGCGCGATCTGCTCGGGGCTCTGCGCGACGGACGACTTCAGGATAAAAATATCGACGTGGCGCGCGAAGAGTTGGCGCGACTGGCCGTGGCGCGAGCCATAAGATTGCCGGATACGACGAGTGAACACGAAATGCAGTCGCTGGTCGCGCAACTCTTCGCGTGTCAGTCGCCGCTGACGAGTCCGGCGGGAAGGCCGACGCACATCGAACTCGGACATGGCGAGCTGGCGCGGCGGTTTCAAAAGTAAAGAAGCGTTGGTGCCGGCGACCTAGGTTTCCCGGCGCCGGTCGCGCGCGGGTGAATGTCGAGAGCCGCAGCGGCTCTCAGGGAAATTTTAGCGTGACCAACTGACGGGTGGTGGCACGGTTTCTGGTTAGTTTTCCTGCAGTCTGCCGCACTTTTAACCCACTTAAATATGTCTGTTTCCACCAAACCCAAAAAGTCCGCAGCACCCGCCGGCATCGTTTCGGCCACGCCTTTCTCCGCAGCGACGCAATCGGTGTCGTCCGAAGGTGCAAAGTTAAAGCAGGCGATCCTGCGCCACCTCACCTATACGCTTGCCCGCGATGTGCACACCGCGACGCCGCGCGACTGGTGGATCGCCACGGCGATGGCGGTTCGCGAAAGCATCCTTGCGCGCCTGATCGCGACCCAAGGCGTGCACAACGACCAAAATGTCCGCCGTCTTTATTATCTTTCGCTCGAGTACCTGATGGGGCGTCTGACCGAGAATAACGTCTACAATACCGACCACTTCAACGAAGTCGTCACCGCGCTCAAAGAACTCGGCATCGAGTTCAATGAGATCCGCGAGCAGGAAGTGGATATGGGCCTTGGCAATGGCGGCCTGGGACGGCTGGCGGCATGCTTCCTGGATTCGTTGGCCACGCTGGACTATCCGGCGATCGGATACGGCATCCACTATGAGTTCGGTCTTTTCAAGCAAGAGTTCGTCAACGGCCATCAGGTCGAACACCCGGATAGCTGGATGATTTTCGGCACGCCGTGGGAAGTGCTACGCCCCGAGTATTCCGTGACGATTCACATTTACGGACAGGTGGAGAATGTCTTCGACGATCTCGGCAACTATCGGCCGCGCTGGGTGAACACGAAGAACGTCATGGGCGTACCGTATGATATCCCGATCGCGGGCTACGGCACCAAGACGGTGAATCTGCTCCGCCTGTGGGCTTCACGCTCGACGGAAGAGTTCGACTTGGCGGCGTTTAATTCCGGCGGTTACGTCGAAGCGGTGCGCGAAAAAGTCGTCGGCGAGACGATCTCGAAGGTGCTTTATCCGAACGACAAGACCGAGAACGGCAAAGAGCTGCGCCTCGTGCAGCAGTACTTCTTCGTAGCGTGCTCGCTGCGTGACATCCTCCGTCGGCACTTCCGCAACGAGAACAAAGGCAACACCTGGGATAACTTTGCGGATAAAGTGGCGGTTCAGCTCAACGACACACACCCGGCGGTCGCGGTGCCCGAGTTGATGCGCATCCTCCTCGATGAGGAAAATTTTCAGTGGGACCGCGCGTGGGCTATCGTGACACGGGTCTTCGGATACACGAACCACACGCTGCTGCCCGAGGCGTTGGAAAAGTGGAGCGTGCCGCTCTTCGGCCGCGTGCTGCCACGGCATCTCCAGATCATTTTTGAAATTAACAAACATCTTATGGCCGTTGTGGCCGAGAAGTGGCCTGGCGACATCGACAAGATGCGCGCCTGCTCGATCATCGACGAAGGCGGCACCAAGGCCGTGCGCATGGCCAACCTCTCGGTCGTCGGCTCGCATGCGGTGAACGGCGTGGCGGCATTGCACACAGAGCTGTTGAAAAAAGATCTCTTCCCGGAGTTCGATACGCTTTATCCCGGTAAATTCCAGAACAAGACTAACGGCATCACGCCGCGCCGCTGGTTACTCGATTGCAATCCGCGCCTCTCGGCGCTGATCACGAAAACCCTGGGACATACCCGATGGGCCAGGAATCTCGATGAACTTCGCGGACTTGAAAAATCGGCTGACGACGCGGCCTTCCAAAAAGAATTCATGGCGATCAAGCACGCCAACAAGGTCGATCTCGCGGCAGTGATCAAAACGGAGTGCGGTATCGATGTGTCGCCCGAGGCGCTCTTCGACGTCCAGATTAAGCGTCTGCACGAGTACAAGCGGCAGCATCTGAATCTGCTGCACATCCTCGCGCTCTACCGGCGGATTTTGCAGAATCCGTCGCTCGACATGGTTCCGCGAGTTTTCGTTTTCGCGGCGAAAGCGGCGCCCGGCTATGATCTCGCGAAGAACATCATCCGCGCGATCAACCTCATCGGCGCGAAGATCAATTCCGATGCGCGCGTCGGCGGGAAACTCAAGGTGGCGTTCCTCCCGAATTACCGTGTGTCACTCGCCGAGCGCATCATCCCGGCGGCGGATTTGTCGGAGCAAATATCCACGGCGGGCAAAGAAGCTTCGGGCACTGGCAACATGAAGCTCGCGCTCAACGGCGCTCTGACCATCGGCACGCTCGATGGAGCTAACGTCGAAATCGGCGAGGAGGTCGGCGACGACAACATCTTCATCTTCGGCATGACCGTCGAAGAGGTCGAAGCCCTCAAGGCGAAAGGCTATAACCCTTGGGAACTCTACAACGCGGACGAAGAGCTTAAGGCGATCGTGGACTGGCTCGGCTCGAACTTTTTCACACCAGGCGAGAACAACGCGTTCAGTCACGTGCATCATAGCATTCTGGAGGGTGGAGATCCCTACATGGTCTTGGCGGATTTCCGCGCCTATAGCGACGCGCACAAGAAGGTGGATGCGATGTATCGCGACACCGCGAAGTGGGCGAAGAGCGCGATCCTGAATACGGCGCGCGTCGGGAAGTTCTCCAGCGACCGCACGATTCGTGAATATGCGGAACAGATTTGGAGTTTGCCGGCGGTGAAGGTGTGAGGATTGCCGGTTCCTGCGTAGCCGCGCCATTTAAGGCGCAGCTCAACCGGCTCATGTTCAAGTCCGCGCTTCAAATGGCGCGGCTACACGTGGAGCATGGCTACCGAAGATCGGAGATCTCGGCTTAAATCCGCGGCTACAGTTTAGCCTTGGCCGTGAGGCGGTCGTCGCGCTCCATTCGCGGGATGGTTTTGACCGTTGTCCTTGTTCTTCTCGCACTGAAGGTCACCGCAGAATTCGCGCTGAGTCTGCTTAATCGCTCCGAGGTGAATCGCCATGCACACAAAGCGCCTCCAGCCGTGGCGGCGCTGATGGACGATGCGACGTATCGGAAGTCCGTCGCGTACACGCAGGCCAAAGGCGCGTTGGCGCGGACCGAACTTGTCTGGGATGCTCTCGTGTTGGTCGCGATTGTCACGAGCGGCGTGCTGCCATGGCTGCACGCGCAGTTCGCGCCACTCTCACTGACGGGTGTCTGGGACGATGCGCTTTTTCTGATCGTGGCCGGTGTGCTGTTCAGTCTGCCCTCGTTGCCGCTCGATTGGTGGAGCCAGTTTCGTCTCGAAGCACGTTTCGGTTTTAACAAAAGCACGCTAGGGCTGTGGATCTTAGATAAACTCAAAGGACTCGCGCTTGGCTTGGTCATTGGATTTCCGCTGCTGTGGGGCTTGCTCTCGCTCGTAGGTGTCGCGGGACAGCAGTGGTGGATTTGGGGCTTCGCGCTGGTTTTCGGGTTTCAGCTTTTGATGCTTGTGGCCTATCCGAAATTCATCCTGCCGCTCTTCAATAAACTCACACCGCTGCCCGAAGGCGATCTGCGCACGCGGCTGCTGTCACTCTCGGATCGCACAGGATTCAAGGCGTCGACCATTCAGGTGATGGACGGCAGTAAACGCTCGGGACACTCGAATGCTTTCTTCACCGGCTTCGGCAAGTTTCGACGCATCGTGCTTTTCGATACATTGATCGCGCAGCTCTCGCCCGAAGAGCTCGAAGCGGTGCTGGCGCACGAAGTCGGGCACTATAAGCGCGGGCACATTCCCAAGATGCTCGCGGTCGGTGCGCTGATGATGATCGGCGGATTTGCCGCGATCGCCTGGCTCGCGAATAGCGCGTGGTTCAATCCCGCATTCGGTCTACCGGCGGGAGAACTGGCCTCGGCGTTCCTGCTGTTTTCGCTGCTGAGCGGGCTTGCGACATTCTGGTTCACACCGCTGGGAAATTTGTTTTCACGGAAGCACGAATACGAGGCGGACGCATTTGCTCGCGATGCGATGGGTGGCGCGGGGCCGATCGTCGGCGCGCTACGGAAACTGGCGCAGAAAAATCTTTCCAATCTCACGCCGCACCCGTGGTTCAGCGGATTTTATTATTCGCATCCGACCATTGTGGAGCGCGAGCGGGCGGTGACGGCGCCGTGAGCATGGGAGTGGGAGGCGTTATGGCGGAGGAGGAGAGTCGCAGTTGCTGCGCGAGGGTGGCCGCGTGGCGGATCGGCGTGTTTTTCGTTTTCGTCGTCTGCGGGCTCCGGGCGGAGACGCTCACTATCGCGACCTACAACATCGAAAACTATGTCGCGGCCAACCGGCTCGTAGACGGCGTTTATCGCGAAAATTATCCAAAACCCGAGGAGGCGAAGGCGGCGCTCCGGCGGGTGATCCGATCGCTCGACGCCGATGTGCTCGCACTTCAAGAAATCGGCCCGCGTCCGTATCTGGAGGAGCTGCGTCGCGACCTCGCCAGCGAGGGGTGCGATTACCCCCACACGGAGTGGATGGAGGCGGCGGATACGGAACGGCATGTGGCCGTGTTGTCGCGTCGCCCGTTCACAGCAGTGAACCGGCACGCGGATCTGACATTCGCCTATTTTGGAGCGACCGAACGGGCGAAGCGCGGAATGCTCGAAGTGCGTTTTGATTCTGTGCGCGGCGAGCTCTCGTTGTTCGTGCTGCACCTGAAGAGCCGGTTCACCGATCGCGCGGATGATCCTCAGTCTGCGTTACGAAGAGCGGGGGAAGCGGCAGCCGCGAGGGATCGGGTACTCGCGGTTTTCCCGGAGTCGGCGAGCGCGCGTTTTTTTATTGTGGGCGATTGCAATGACACGCCGGCCAGTCGGCCGCTGCGCGCACTAACCGCCCGAGGGAAAACGCCCATCGCGGATGTCTTGGCGGCCGTGGATTCGCGCGGGGAGACGTGGACGTATTTTTATCGGAAGGAAGACAGTTACTCGCGTGTGGATTATGTGCTGGTTTCGGCCGCGTTGAAGCCGGCGGTCGTGGGATCGGCGGCGGCTATTTTCGATGGAGCGGATACGCGCGTGGCCAGCGATCACCGGCCAGTGGTGGTGCGGCTGGAGCTGAAGTAGGCGCTCGTCGCATTCAAAACGGATAGCCGACCGAGAGGTGCCACGCGCCGCTGGGGTCCTGCGGCCGGGGATTTAGATTACGAGCGTACTCGACGCGGATCGGGCCGACGATCGTGCGATAACGAAGACCGAGGCCGATGCTACTAAGATGAATATCGCCGGGGTAGTTGCGCAGACGAGCCGACTCGGTGAGCCAGTCGATAAAGACGATGCCGGACCATTGCTGTGTCAGGGCCTGCTCGAATTCGACGTTGAGAAGCGTGTAGGTTTTTGCTCCGAGGAAAGAGCCGTCGGGGGCGCGAGGGGCGGCTTCGCCTTCGCCGTAGCCGCGCAGGCTGTTGTCGCCGCCCGGGTAGTAGAGCTTGTTGACCGGAGGCGGAACGCGCGCATCGGCGCCGAGGGTGAAAACGGCGGTTTGGGAAAGACCGGCGTGCGCCCATTTGTCGGCGGCGAGTTTGACGTGCCAAGCGGCGCCCCATTCCACGCGTTGGTAATCAACGTCGCCGCCGAACTTGGTGGATGCGAATTCGGTCTGGAAATACAGGCGGTAGCCAGCGTGCGGGTTGATCGCTTGATCGCGGCGGTCGAGTGTGATGCCGAGGTTGATGCTGGCGGCGTTGACCTGCTCGTCATCGGTGCCGCTGGTAGCGAGTGTGTTCTCTTTGTCGCGTAATGTTTCGAAGGTGTAGCCACCGTTGAGCTCGGGTCCTACGCGGCCGATTTTTTTTCGCAGCTGCGCGGTCCCGCCGTATTCCTCGCGCCGAAAGGCAACCTCCTCCCGAGTCAGGCCGAAGAAGCGGAGAGAGCCATCGATCGTCTCACCGAACAACTCCGGTACGGAGTACGTGTAGTCACCGCGCGTGCTTTTCACGGATTGCGCGAGAAAGAGTCGGTCCTGATGGGCGCGTCCGAACAGATTCGTGCGCCTGACTTCGAAACCACCGCGAAACTGCTCGTAGCTGCCGTAACCGAAGAGGACGCTGGCTTCCCACGGCGGTGCTTCTTCAAACGAGAAGACGACATCGCGCGTGGTTTCATTCACGGATTCGGTTTTGACCTCGACGCTCGTGAACGCGGCGAGACGACCGAGGCGGAGGCGAGAACGCTCAAGCGCCGCGGGGTCGAGCGGCTCTCCGGTCTCCAGGCGCACGCGGCGTTTGATCACGCTTTCTCGCATGCGGCTATTTCCCCGAAACTTGATCTCCCCGATCTCCACATGCGGTCCGCGCTGGACTTCGACGGTGGCGACAACCCGAGTTTCGCCAGAAGCGGAAGGTTGTGCAATCGATGCGATGCGGGGCGAGACGTCGGGAAATCCTTTACTATAATATGCACGGCGAGTCGCTACGGCGATGTCCTGTCGTACAGCTTCCGACCACGGTTGGTTGACGAATTTCTGAAAAGGCGCCGCCTCAACAACTGTCGCGTCGGGATCGTCCAACGCGACGGATGCTACTACCCAGCGAGGTCCACTTTCGACGGATACATCGAGGCGCATGGCGCCTTTCGGTTTTGGGAGTGGCGAGGGGCGCACGGTGACCCGCGCGCTCGCGTGGCCTTTGAGCTGCAATGCGTCGAGAATCGCATTTTTCCCGCGGCGGACCGACGCCTCGGAAAAAACATTGGCGCGTTTTCCGGTCCAGAGCCCGAACGCAGGTTGGAAGAAAGCAGCGGCTTGTTTCTCCTCGATGGCTTGCAACCCCTCGAAGCGAACCTCGGCGATGTAGTAACGCACGCCCCGGTCCACGTCGAAGGCGACGATATTGGTGCCGGCTTTGCGCGGGAAGGCGATGTTGAGAGTTTCGTCGAATTGGAAGTCGGTCGTGGCACCGTCGAGGAAGGTGAGCTGGCCTTTCACGTTTGGGTGAAGATAGCCGTCGTCTTCCAACTCCGAGATCAGGACGAAGGCCGCATTCTCCGCAGCGTCGTCGGAGAGCCACGCCACTTTGCCGGGATTGACGAAATCGTCCATCGTGCGGCTGACCTCGCGGTTTTTCAGCAAACCGAGGCCCGAGATTTCGAACCGCGCGGTGGGCGGCTCGTCCTTCTTAGCATGACTCGTTGGGAGCGTAACGATGAACGCGATGACGAGAAGGAGGCAGCTCCCGACGGAGCTCTTAAAACATTTCCGCACATTACAACGATCCTCGCACAGGCGTGTGGGCATGTGCTCAGGGCTTGGTCGCATCGGTAGACTCCGGTTTCTTGGAGGCGAACAAGCGACGCTTGAAGCCGGCGTTGTAGTCGTCGAACTCATCGCGTTCGCCCACTACAGACCAGTTCTCGGTCAGTTTATATTCGACGTTATAGGTCTCCTTGCCGCGCTCGGTGACGTTTTCGCCAGAGGTGATCGTCAAGCGTTCGGCGGAGGAGCGATCGCCAAAAAAATCGGAGAGCAGGCTAGCTCCGAGGTATCGGCCTATGCGCGTCGCGCGCTCGCCGCCGCTGTAGCTGATGTCGGTGCGGGGAGTTTCTCCCGCCATGACCATGAGAAGAACCTGTTCGGAGGAGAGCGGAGGGCTGGAGGAGAACACCAACGCGGGATCGGTGACGGGGCCGGTCAACTCCATGCGAACATCGTATCCGAGTGTCCGAGACTCGGCGGTCAGCGCGATTTGGGGCGAGTAGGGATCGGCCCGAGTCAGGCGCACGGAACCGCTCTTGAGTCGAAGCGCGGCGAAGGGGAGCAGAATGTTGCCCTCGTTGAAAGTGACCTGGCCGATAGCGATAGGCTCGTGAAGCGTGCCGGTCAGATCGAAGGCGCCGGAGATGGTACCGTTAAACAACGGCGTACGCAGTTTGATGAACCGTTCGCCGCCGACTTCGAGCGCGAGCTGCCAGTCGCGGAAGGGTGCCCTGGTGACGGAAAAATACGGTGGACGCGACGCCGGATTGCCGCCGCGTGTGGGGACGAGCGAGCGGACATCGCGAAGGAAAAGCCCATCGTGAAGAGTCACGTTGCCGCCGAGCGTGGTGCGGCCGTCGCCCGCAGTTTTCACATTGAGATCCAGATCGCCGCGAATCAGCAGGCCAGTCTGGCGAGCGAGCGGAAGGTTTTTACCGGCGAGCGTTATGTCGAAGGCGAGCGGCTTCTTGGAGGGAAAGCGGACGTCGCCGCTGAGGCGCACGGGCTGGCCGCTCGCCAATGCGCTGAGGGATTTCAGCTCGGCCTTGCGGCCCGTGAAAAGAATTTCTCCGGTGATCTGGTTAAAGCTGCCGAACGGTGAAATGGGATGAGTCGAGATGTTCGCGACTTTGAGCGTGCCGTCGATTTCGCCGCTGGCCCGCAACGAAAGCTGCCCGTCGAGTGTGCCGGTGGGAGCGAAGGCATCGGGGAGAAACGTGGCGAAAGCGGAAAGATCGATAGAGGGCAGCGAAAGGTTCGCTTCGGCGTCGCCTGCCCAAAGTCCGCGCGGATTTTTGGCGAGTACCGGCCATTGGCCGGGTTTGACGTTGGCGCGCCCGGAGGCGGTAAGCGTCTGGCCGGAGACGAGAATCGAAAAGCGTTCGAGCGCGACATGGCCATCGTCGAGCACGAGCCGAGCATCGAGTTGGGAAATGGGAGGCAGGCGAACGCGCTCGAAAGCGATTTCGGCAGCCTGCACTTCAATCCGGGCATCCGGCTTTTTCACGGAGCCCTCGATGCGCGCTTTTAAGCGTGGAGCGCGCAGCTTGATGCCGCTGGCCTCCGCTTGAGCAGCCCAGAAAGGAGATTCCGGCTCGGTGTCCACGGTAAGGGACCAATTGCCCTCGGGATCGAGCTGCCAGAAAGGCGCGGCCGCGGGCGTGATGAGTAACGGGGCGCTGCCGCGCGCAGTGAGGACAGGGCCATTTACATCCCTGACGAGGAGTCGATCGATGCGCAGGCCGCCGCGCTGAGAGCTCGCGGTCAGCTCGATGCGGGCGTTCTTTCGCGGGGCAATTTCCACCTGTCCCGACAGCTTCGCGGCGCCTTCCAGCGAACCCTTTGGCCAAGTGCCCTCCAGCGCGAACGCATCGAGCTGCCAGGCCGGCCAGGCGCTGGGAAGAAAGTCTCGGAGCCACCCGGAATGGATGCGCGCGGCCTCGATCTTCGCGCGAGTCGCTTCGGACATCGACCAGGCCATAGAGACGTGGGCGTCGCCCCCGACAAGATCCACGTTCTCGATACGGAGGGACGGTTGCCAGCGCACACGCGCAGGCTGGCTCAGCTGGAAGGCAGGGGCATCGGGTAAGATAAGTTGGGCGGCGGCGATGATCGCTTCCTCCCGCGTCAGACGGCCCTGCAGCGTTGCGATGGAATCTCCGGTTTTCGCTTCGAGCTCGAAGGACTCCGCCGCGGGACCGACGCCTGACCATTTGCCTTTCGCGCCGAGGGGCTTGGGTGTTCCGGCCGTGAGATCAACGACCTGCCATTCGCCGGAGTGAGTGAGTTTCGGCCACTGGCCTTCGGCTTTCGCAACGACGCTGAATCGGGAGAATGCCAGCGACGTCGGCAGCCAGCGGGCGAACGCGGCGGGTTTAATTTCTCCCTCGAGAACGGCGTCCGAGAGTGTGCGCTCCCGCCAATTCCAGACGCCTTTTACGTCGGCGTTCGAGCCGTCTGCGAAGACGAGTCGGGCACTTTTGATGGTGAGAATCTGGCCGTTTTGGTCGGCTTCGAAGAGTGCCTGTTTTAGGTGAAATTCTGGAGCGGTGACGTCGACAGCTTCGAGGCGCGCGGTAAATCGAGGCTCACCGTCGGTGCCCGGTTCGACGAGCACGCGGCCGGTGATTTTGCCGCGGAGATTTTTTGCTCCCGGAATTTTTTCGAGATCCGACTCGAGCGAAAACTGGGATGCGCCGGAAAGAATCTGCGCTTCGCGGCCCAGGACGATGGGAGCGAGCAGCCGAGCGGTTGTTCCAGGCAAAGAAATATCGAAACGATCGATACGGAGATTGTTCATGTCGCCCTGGCCGGCCAGTTCGAGGTGCAGCGGAGGAGCCGCTTTGTCCGCCGCGGGTTCACCGTGAGCGCGTATCGCGACGGTGAAGTGCGCGTCTTGCCACAGCACACGAATCTCGCTCGGCAGTTGCGTGTAAAGCTGACCGAGGCCGACGGATTGGCCGGGGATGGCGAGCGTGACGGCGGTGAATTCGGCTTCTTGAGGAAGCCATCCATGCTCGGGAAAAGAAGCGCGCAAACTGGCGGGTTGTTTCCAAAGCAGGAGATCGCCCGTGACCAAATTGTCGCGTGTCTCGAAAGAGACGCTCCATTGCTCATCGGTGGTGGAGGCGGAGAGGGTGAGGCGCTTTTCGGAGTCGTGCCAACGAAGGGTGGCGCGGCCTTTTTGGTTTTTCGCGGCGAGGCCGTCGGCGGTTAACTGGCCGTCGAGGGCGAGCCAGTGCAGAGAGGCGAGCGTGAGGGTTTGTTTTTTGTAGCGCACAGTCCCGTCGGTCGCGTGGGCCTGGGGAAGCCATTGTTGGAGCGTGGCGAGAGTTTCGCCGAGGCGAGCTTGTAGCGCGGGCCAGCCGCCGAGTGACGTGGCCGAATCGGTGACGGAGGTATCGTCGGTAATGGCTCGGGCGGTGTTAGGGGAGAACTCGGCGCGCCAGGTTTTTATTTCGACGACGCCGGGTTTGGAGAAAAGACCGCGGACGAGCCAGACGAAGGGAGTGTCGGCTTCGACGCGTTCGGCGAATACGGTGACAGCGGAGCTTTGAAACTGGACATCCTGCAACACGACGCGGCTGTAGCCGAGGGTTTCGAATCGGTCGAAGGTAACGCCCTCGCGTGCGAGCAGACGGCGGGCGGCGTGAGGCCACCACCACGGTGTGGTGACGAGGGCGAGCACGACGATCCCTGCAAACAGCAACGAGCCCAGCATTAAGCGGCGGACGAGATGCGCGCGTCTGGGTTTCGTCATGCGGAGGCGAGTGAAGGCGGGTCGAGAGCGAGCGCAAATCTTCGGGAGCGAAGATCAGCCGTTGGTTTAAGGGATGTTGCGGAGCGGACACGGTAGCGGGCGGTTTGAGCCGTGCGAAATGCTGAGGTTACGGCGCGGGCCACCGGACGTGGGCTCGACCTTGCGTCGAACCGGTTCGTGTCGACTGAGGGTAGGGGCTGGATGCCGGGGTGAAACCTTGCGGGGCGGAGGGCGGGCGAACAGGGTCGGTTTTCATGCATTGGATTCTCGCGAGCTTGGTATCGGCTTTCTTTCTAGGGTGCTACGAACTGAGCACCAAACATGCGGTGCGTGAGAATGCGGTCTTGCCGGTTTTGTTTTTCGCCAATGTCTGTAGCGCCTCGGTGTGGCTGATTCTGATGGCGGTGAACTGCATTCCAGTGGAGAAGCTTCCTGCGATCATGCAGGTGGAGTCGATGTCATGGGCGCAGCACGGTTTGATTTTGCTGAAGTCGGCGATCGTGGCGTTGTCGTGGATTTGCTCATACTTCGCGGTGAAGCACCTGCCGGTTTCCATCGCGTCGCCGATCCGGGCGACAGGACCGGTTTGGACGTTTATGGGCGCGCTGCTAGTCCTCGGCGAACGGCCAAGCGGGATGGAAATCGCGGGTGTGGCGACGACGCTTACGTCGTTTGTAGGGCTATCGATCGCGGGCCGGAAAGAGGGAATCCATTTCCACAAAGATAAATGGATAGGCTGGTTGGTGGCGGGCACATTGCTCGGGGCGGTGAGCGGGCTGTACGACAAATTTTTGCTGGGACGGCAGGGGTTTGGCGCGGCGACCGTGCAGGCGTGGTTTTCGATCTACCTAGCGCTCCTTTTCCTGCCGCTGGCGGTAGGATGGAAGCTGCGCTGGTGGCCGCGCAACGTGTTTCACTGGCGTTGGAGCATCGTGCTAGTGTCGTTTGCGCTGCTGGCGGCGGACTTCGTTTATTTCAACGCGCTGCGGAATCCGGATGCGCTGGTGTCGATCGTGTCGAGCCTGCGGCGAGGGAGCGTCCTTGTGGCGTTTGCGGGCGGTCTGTGGATTTATAAGGAGAGTAACGGGCGGGCTAAGTTGCCAGCGGTGATCGGCGTGTTGGCGGGGATTGCGCTGACGGTGATGGGGTGAGCGCGTAAATGAGCGGCGTATTACCGAGCGGGTCGCATCTGCGAGAGGCGCGAACGCGGCGCACGGGGAGCAATGTCGAAAGAGCTCGTAAGGTACACGCGAGTAACTGCGCGGCGCGCTCCACACCCCTGTCGTGATGAGTGGGAGTTTTGGCTTTAAGCGGACGCGGTTTGAGGCGGTAGTGGCGCGTATGTTGCAGATGATTTCGTGCCCTGTGATGCAGCCAGATGTGGCATTGCCGGAAGTGGCGGTGCGGGTGGGGCGTTTGAAATTGGCGAAACGGTTGTGGCGGGGCACGGCGGAGGATGGGACGGAGTTTGGGTGCCAACTGGAAAAGCCGTTGCGGCACGACGAGGTGATCTGGCAGAGCGCGGCGGCGCGTTATGTGATCCGGCAAGAGGAGGAGGCGGTGTTGGAAATTTCCTTACAGATGGCGGCGTCGGCTGCGGCGGGGATCGGCTGGGCGGTGGGGAACTTGCATCTGGAGTTGATGAGCGAGCCGGGGCGGTTGCTAACGCCGGATGACAATGCGGCTCGGCAGTTGTTGGAGCGGATTCAGATTCCGTTTCGGGAGACGAGGGCGGTGTTTCGGCCGGGGCGGTTTGCGCGGGGTGATGTCGCGGCTGCCGCGAAAGTGGAGAACGCGGTGGAACTGGGGCTGAGTCACAAGCATTGAGGGTTTAACTGCGAATGGACGCCAACGGACGCGAATATCGGAGGCTGATTTTTAACCACAGAGGGCACGGATGAATACGGATGCGGAGAGAAGAGAGGCAGAGTCGCCGGCGGGGGCGGGAACTGTGCGCGACGAGGGCCTCGCGCTTCGACCGGCGGGTGTGGCGTGGCTCGCCGGGATGCTCCAGATGGCGGATACGTTTTATCCGACGGGGGCGTATGCGCACTCGTTCGGGCTGGAGGGGATGATCGAGCTGGGGGCGGTGCGGGATCGGGAGACGCTGAGGGAGTTTTTGATGGGGTCGGCGCTGCCGGCGTTGCGGCAGGCGGAGCTGCCGGTGGTGATTCATGCGTGGGGGGCGTTGGGCGCGGGAGCGGAGGGTGATAGCGTGGCGGCGGTGGAGGACGGAGTTTTGGACAGGATCAAGAGGATTAACGGGATTGAAGGCGGCGGAGGCGGGAGAGCGGTGGAGTTGGCGGATTGGAGGAAGGTGGGGGAGCTTTGTGTGCTGGCGTCGGCATTGAAGTCGGCAAAGGAGGCGCGGTTGGCGGCGGAGAATATCGGGCGGCAGCGGGTGGAGCTGGCGGCGAAGTTGCACGGTCATGCGCTTGCGGTGGAGTTCATGCGGCGCGCGGAGGCGGCGGGCTGGCCGCATTCGCCGGCGATCGCGGCGGCGTTGGAGGCGCGGGTGCTGGGGGCGCCGCTGGACGCAGCATTGGCGTCGGTTTTTTATGCGAGCATCGCGGGGCTGCTGGCGGCGGCGATGAAGCTATTGCGGATCGGGCAGAATGGGTGTCAGACGTTGCTGACGGAAATGATGGGGCGTGTACCGGAGAGTATCGCGGCGGCGAAGGAGGTGCGGGTGGAGCAGATCGGGTGGTTTAACCCGTGGCTGGATATCGCTGCGGCGCGGCATGAGCGGGCGGCGGCGCGGTTGTTTATTTCCTGATGAAATACGAACCGCGAAGAGGCAAAGATGCGAAGAACGGAGCGAAGAGTGGAAGAACTGCTTTGCGACTTGGCGGCTTTGCGATTCAACCGAACCTTTTATGACGCGTCCTCCTCGTATTGGTGTTGGTGGTCCGGTGGGTTCGGGCAAGACGATGCTTTGCCTGAAGCTATGTCAGCGGCTGCGCGAGCGGTACAGTCTGGGCGTGGTGACGAACGACATCTACACGTCGGAGGATGCGCGGTATCTGAAGGAGGCGGAGGCGTTGCCGCCGGAGCGTATCGTGGGCGTGGAGACGGGCGGGTGTCCGCACACGGCGATCCGTGACGACACGACGATGAACGAGCAGGCGGTGCAGGGACTGGAAAAGGCGTTTCCCGATCTGCAGCTCGTGTTGGTGGAGAGCGGCGGAGATAACTTAACCGCGACGTTTTCACCGGAACTGGTGGACGCGTTTATCTACGTGCTCGATGTCGCCGAAGGTGAAAAGATGCCGCGCAAAGGTGGGCCGGCGATTAAGTATTCGGACCTGCTCTTAATAAATAAGATCGATCTGGCACCGTATGTCGGGGCGGATCTGGGCGTGATGGAGCGCGACGCGAAGGTGCAGCGTGGGGAGCGGCCGTTTATTTTTTGCGATCTGAAGCGGGAGCATAATCTCGACGCGATCGTGGAGTGGATCGAGCGCGAGGTGATGTTTGGCGTTTCCGGATCCCGGAATGGGACACAGCGAACGCGGAGTGTGCACACGGAGAGCACGGAGTCCGGAAGACGGAAAGAGTAGGAAAAGGCAGAACGATCATTTACGCATGAGCGAGTTTTCCGGGCATTTGAAGTTGCGCGCAAAGATGCGCGAGACCGGGAAAACCGTGCTGGCGGGGCAGTCGTTTCGCGCGCCATTTCATGTGGGAAAGGCTTACTGGGATGAAGAAGCAAAGGCGTTGCGCGTGCAGGTCGTGAATCCGACGGCGGGGATTTTGGAGGGGGATAAGTTAGAGATGGATATCGCGGTGGGAAGAGGCGCGGCGCTGCTCGTGACGACGCCGAGTGCGAGCCGGGTGTTTCATATGCGCAGCGGGGAGGCGGTGGCGTCGCAGCGATTTTCGGTCGAGACTGGCGGGTGGCTGGAGTTTTTGCCGGAGCCGCTGGTGCCGCATGATCAGTCGAGTTTTCGGCAGACGACAAAGATCGACGTCGCGGAGGGCGGGGAGATCGTGTTTGCGGATTTGCTGATGCCGGGGCGTATCGCGCGCGGGGAGACGTGGGCGTGGTCGCGGTTGCGGCTGGAATTGGCGGTGCGCGTGGGCGGGGAATTGATTTTGCGCGAGCGGCTGGATCAGAGCGGGGAAGAGATGCGGGCGCTGGCGAAACTGGCGGGCGGGCGTGATGAGAGCGCTGGTGGTGGCGGAATTTTTAACCGCGAAGGGACACGAAGGGACGCGCATGGAGAAGGGGAGGTGGATAATGGGGGGGCCTGTTTCGCGAATGTGGTGATTGTGTCCCGCGCATTGGAGGAAGGCGGTGCGTGGCGGGAGAAAATCGAGGCGTTGCACGGGGCGCGGGCTTGGGTAGGGGTAAGCGCGTTGCGCGGAAATCGCGGCGGGTGGAGTTTAAGGATCGTAGCGGCGGATGGGGCGGAGTTGCGGCGGGTGTTGGGCGAAGCGCGGGAGATCCTGGCGGAGAAATTACCGCGGATGCGGGCGTCGTTGCGGCGGGTGTGAGCGAAGGGGCCGCTGGGCTCTTCAGGGGGCGGCGGTTGGGTGAAGCGCAAAGACGCGAAGACGCTACGGTCGGAGCGAAGAGCTTGTGAGAAACTATAGGCGCAAAAAAAGGCGCTCATGAAATGAGCGCCAGAGAGATGGGTGGTGATGGATCGTGGACGTGCGCCGGAGGTGCGGCTCAACAGATCAACGACGTTTTTGGGCGAAGCGCCAGGCGAGGGCGCCGGCGCAGAGGCCGCCGATGATAAACGTGAGAGGGTTGTCCCAGAGGCCGTGGCCGTGGAAGTCCCATGTGAGTTCGTGTCCGTCGTGGCCGGGGTGGGCTTGCGCGAGCGCGGGGAGGGTGACCAGAAGCACGGCGAGGAAACGGCGGACGGTTTTCATAGGGAGTTTCGGTGTGAGCAAATTTTAAGCAGGAGATGCGCCAGAGCGGGCGGGGTGATTAAAGATGATCAGAACCGTTAGCCGAGTTTGAGGGTGCTGAGGAGTTGTTTGGTGAGGAAGGCGGTTTGGGCGGCGCTGACTTCTTTCAGGCCTTTTTGGGCGAGGACTAGGAGGCTTTGGAGCTGGTCATGGCTGAAGGTGGTTTCTTCGCCGCTGCCCTGGACTTCCACGAACTGACCTTTGCCGGTCATGACGATGTTGAAGTCGACCTCGGCGTCTTTATCTTCCAGATACGCGATGTCGAGGAGCTCGCGTCCACCGACGACGCCTACGCTTACGGCGGCGACGGAATCGATGAGGGGATTGTCGTAGAGTTTTTTCGAATCGACCAGCTTTTGGACCGCGAGGCGGGCGGCGAGGTAGGCGCCGGTGATGGAGGCGGTGCGGGTGCCGCCGTCGGCCTGAAGGACGTCGCAGTCGAGCCAGAGGGTGTTTTGGCCGAGTTTCATTAGGTCGATGACAGCGCGCAGGGAGCGGCCAATGAGGCGCTGGATCTCCACGGTGCGGCCGTCGATCTTGCCACGGGAGATGTCGCGGGATTTGCGCTCGTGGGTGCTGTAGGGGAGCATCGAGTACTCGGCGGTGAGCCACCCGCCTTTGATCCCCTGCTGTTTCATCCACGTGGGCACGCCCGGCTCGATAGTGGCGGCGCAGATCACGCGGGTTTTGCCGTAGCTGACGAGGACCGAGCCGGTGGCGTGCGGTGCGATGTCAGGTTCAAAGGTGAGGGCGCGAAGTTGGTCGGCGGCGCGGCCGTCGAGGCGTGGTGCGGGCTGGGTCATGAAGGAAAGTAGCGAGTCGTGAGTAGCGGGTAGCGGGTACGAAGAGGGGGCGGAGGCCGGATCGGCTTTGGTAGTATCGTACTCTTACTCGTTCTCCGGCTTTTTCGGGGATCGGAGATTCGAGAAGGAGTGGGAGTGCGAGAACGATTTTTAAGAGCGGTCTTCTTCGGAGCGGCCGTGATCCGGGCTCAGACGGATGGTGTGGGCGGGCGTCTCGGATTGTTGCGTCATGTACGCGATGAGTCGGTCATTGAAGTCTTTCGCGGGGTCGTGGCCCATTTTCTTGAGCGCTTGTGTGAGCGCGGCGACTTCGACGAGGCGGGCCATGTCGCGGCCGGGACGAACGTAGAGGATGATGTGCGGGATTTTTTGCTCGAGGATGTCGTAGAAATTTTCCTCGAGACCGGTGCGTTCTTCGACGGCGTCGGGAGTCCATTCGTAGAGCGAGACAACGAGGTCGATGCGTTTTTCGGGGCGGACGCTCTTCACGCCAAACATGTCGGAGATGTTGATGATGCCGATGCCGCGGCACTCCATGTAGCCGCGATTGAGCGGACGGCTGGAGGCCATAAGTTCGCGTTCGTCGAGGAGCTTGATGACGGTGAGATCGTCGGCGACCAGGGAGTGGCCGCGTTCGATGAGGGCGAGGGCGCATTCGCTTTTGCCGACGCCGCTGGAGCCGCGGAGCATGACGCCGATGCCGC
>WUUC01041870.1_pt1 | contig 29553 bp, 21 predicted proteins | sample 6278441 | NCBI WGS metagenome assembly WUUC01 (sample SAMN13675441, study PRJNA597444) | soil metagenome | isolation source: soil | place: USA: Washington | collected 2017-10 | reverse complement strand
CGGCCGGCCACCAGTCCCGGGACGTCGTCATCACCTCGACGACGTCCCGCTTCAGCGCCTCGACGCCGAGGGTCGCGAACTCTGCCGCGTAGTGGAAGTCCTGGCCATCGGACTGTGCGAGGAATGCCTGAGAACGGCATGTGGCGAGCCAGAGGACAAAATGTGCCTCTATGGGCACTCCGTAGGTGCTAAAGTGTCTTTCCTCTCGCAGTGCTGATTCATTCTGGGTGGCTTTGCGATGGTAGATGGAGCGGATCCGGGTCCATACGCCGACAATTGTCAGCACCTGGCCGACGAACTGCGCCGGCTGGATCTGCTGATCGAACTGTGGCTGGCTGGGCGGGCTCAGGGGAGCGAGGCGGTTGACGTCGACCCGATCAGCAAGGGCGCTCTGTATCCCGCGACCGGAGGTCGACCGGCTGCTTGCCGGCCGGACCGATGCCGGGTCGGAACCCGTGGACCTGGCCGCGTGGACGGGCGGTCGGCCGACATAGATGCGCCGGTGGAGTGCAGCCGGTGGCACGGCGTGCCCTTGGCGCTGCCAGCGCTCGGCCGGACCTTCGACCACTCTCCGCTGGAACTGGGCGCGGCGGGAGTTCGACGAGCTGGGAAAGCGCTGGTCCGAACCACTGCTGGCCGAGCCGAGGACTGAGCGGGTGCCATCGTAGGGACAGGAGGGCCGGCGCATGGGACATGCCGAGAAGACAACGCATCGGTCACCGGTGGCCGACGTGGTTCGGCGTCGCGCCGGTACGGATGGCGCCCCGGCGTCGCGGCCGCCCGGGCTCGCCGGTTTCACGGTGCCGGGCATGTCCGCGCTGCAGCGGATCCAGCGGTGCGCCGGCAACCGCGCCACCGAGCAGGTCCTGACCGGCGAAGGCGACGGCCGGCTGCACCGGTGCGGGCCGGTGCCGTGCATGTGCTCGCCGGAGGAACGGCTGGCGAAGGAAGGCTTGGCCATGGCCCGGTACGACGGCCTGTCGGTGAGCCACCCCGCCGAACCCGGCGAGCGGGACGCCGACGAGGTCGCGGACCGGGTGATGCGGATGGGGGACCACGCCTCGCCCGTCCAGATCCCGCCGGTGCGCGACGGCTCGGTTCACCGCTGCGCCGAGGACGTGGCAGACGTCGACGCCGGTGGGGCCGTACGTGCGTCGGAGGCTGAACAGGACACACGGCTGGCGAGCGGGATCGCACAGGAGATGCGCCTAGGCGGGCAGGCGTTGGACGGGGGTGTGCGGCGGTTCATGGAGGCCCGGTTCGGGAGCGACTTCGGGCCGGTGCGGGTGCACACGGACGCGGTCGCAGGACGGTTGGCCCGACAGGCCGACGCGCACGCGTTCACCGTGGGTCGACACGTCTTCTTCGCGCCGGGTCAGTACCGCTCCGAGAACCACGCCGGCCGCCGGCTGCTCGCCCACGAGCTGACCCACGTGATGCAGCAGAGCCCCGCCGGCCTGGCCATGCCAACCACCCTGCACCGGCAGACCCGGTCGGGCAGCCAGCCGCCGACGGCACCTGCCCCGGTGCCGGCGGAGAAGTTCTCGGGCACGCTGGAAGCGGCGTACCGGCGAGCCGGCGACCACCGGCGCGCCGCCGCGATCAGGATGTGCAGGGAAGCCGGCGGGGCCGCCTGCAGCATCGTGCTCACCCAGACCGAACTGAAGAACCTCTACCGCCTCGCCCAGCAGTCGGGAGGGGACGAAGGGAAGATCCGTGCGGGGCTGGCGGGCGCCGCACCCGTCGCGCTCGCATCCCTCCAGCTGCTGAGCGCCCCCCCGGGGCTGCCTCCCGGCGTCCCGATCGGGCCGGTCCCGCCTGCCGGTGTGCCGGGTTTCCCGACCTGGGCACCCCCGCCGCCCGTGGCGACCCCGCCGACGCTGCCACCGGCCGGCGTGGCGGTTGCCGCGACCGAGGCCACCGGCGCCGGGGTTTCCGCCGGGGCCATGGCCGCCGCGACGGCCGCGGCCGTGGCCGTGCTGGTGATCGCGTGCGTCGTCGTAGCCGTCGAGGCCTGGCAGCTCAGCAGGTTCCAGCACGAGCTCGAGGCCAAGGGATACATCGTCCTCGACGATGCGCTGGGGCGCTGCATCAGTGGTTGCCACGGGAGCCCTCAACCGATCCGCTCCTTCCCCGATCTCGACCTCCCGCCGTTGCGGCCGATTCCCGAGTTCCCGTTCCCCGGGCGGCCGGTCCCGATGTCGGACATCGAGATCGGCGGGAGGCGGCGGCCTCGGACGCCCGACGACGATTGGGGTGACCCGGAAGGTCAGCGCAAGAAGGAGAAGCCCCGGGACCGGCCGCTGGACCGGGGCCCCGACACGGACATCGACCCTCGGGCCGACAAGCGGCGCAGGTCGCGCAGATGTCAAGAGCTCTTCGGCTACGCCCCGTGCGTCGACGAGCGGACCCGTGAGGACGTCGCGCAGTCCTTCGCGAACTCCAGAGGTCAGTGGCAGTCCTCGAGCGCCATCACCTGCTACGAGCGAGGAGGGTCCGGTTCCTTCGACGACTGCCTGGGGGGTCCCGGCGAGAACTGGCACTGCGAGATGCCTGACTCGAGCTTCGTGGTGAGCCTCACCGGATGCTTGTGTTGCGATCAAGACGGGACGGTGGGCAAGGACTGGCACCCGCACGAGAGTTCCGGCCCGGGCGGCAGCAGCCGGGGCGTTCGACGCCACGGGGGACCTCGACGATGACCCGGCTCTGACGATGACCCGGCTCTGACGATGACCCGGCTCTCCAGACGTGCAGCCGTTGCCACGACCTGTGTTCGACGGTGAGCGCGGATTCCGTCCTTCGACGCCTCCTAGACCTGTGCCGGGCGTCCGGCCGGCGACGCTTCACATCTGACGATCCAGGTAGGTGCCGACCGGCAGCTCCTCCACATCGAGACGACGTTCGTGTCGCCTGTCATCCGGTGGCCGGTGGCGTCCGGCGATGTCGCGGTTCAGGCGGCAGGTTCGCGGGCACGGGCCACCGTCGTGGCGGTCCGGTCAGTTCCGGCGAGCAGCCAGGACCTGTCCTCGTGGAACAACGGCTCCGTTCCGGACCGGCGGCGGGGTGCAGTCGGAAATGAGAGGTACACCCGGGGCATGGTGGAGTGAGACGCGCAGCCGGCGCAGCAGACCGAGCGTGCGGCGTTCCGCCTGAACATCCGTTCCGAGCAGGCGGTTGCAGTGGAGGTGGATGTAACTGCGGGCCAGCGTCTCGAGCGGCACGGCCAGCATGGACGCTCGGTCAAGCGCGTGAAGTGCTTCCGCGACCATCGCGACGGCGTCGCGGCGGACTGTGAGGATCCGCTCGAGCTCGCTGCCGTGCGCTGCGATGCCGGCCCCACGGCGGTGATTCAGGAGGAGCGTCTGCAGCGTCTGCTTGCCGTCCCGGAAGGCCGCGGAGGTCTCCCTGGGCGAGATGGAGTCGGCAACGCAGAGCCGAGCCACGGCGTCGTCGTCGAGCCCGAGCGTCGACACCAGATCGTCGACGGTGAGCAGGGCCAGGTGGGGTAGGGGCGGCACGGTGCCGTCGCCTCGCCGGAGCAGGTCCAGCGCGGCCGCCGTGGCGGCGCTGTCGGCCCAGAACAGACGCTCCGCGGCACCGGTCGCGGCCTCGCCGCCGTACCGCTCGATCTCCCGCTCGTAGACGTCGACCGCGAACCCCTCGCACTCCCCGGCCCCGACGAGGTCGCCGGCCCACTGCGCGGCTGCCGGGAGCAGCATGCGCAGCCGTTCCGGCCGGCCCTGGAAGCGCACGCGCAGGTGCGGATCCGGGTCCGAGTACCGGACGAAGAACCACAGGTCTGCGTCCCCCGCCGTGATCACCTCGTCGGCGAAGGCGCGCACCGGCCCGGAGACGATGCCGTCCTGCCGAGTCCGGGGCACGTACAGCTTGAGGAAGAGCCAGTCACTGCCGGGCGGCCGCCGGCGATCGGCGGCCTGCGCGAAGACGGGACGTTCCACCGCTCGCGTGGGGCCCGGGGCAGGACGGCGGACGAGCGGCACCACGACCTCGCTCAGGTACCGTCCGCCGGCGCCGGGAAGCCAGGCGTCCCCGGAGCCGGGCAGCGCTTCGTCCAGACAGGCGTGACCGTGGCGCCGTCTCAGGTCGGCACGGAGCTGGTCGGCGTGCGCGGGGTGGTCGAGGTCGAGCAGCAGCCGGTTGTCACCGGCGGCGAGGTAGACCTCGCGCGGCACGTCCCACCGCCTGCGCCAGGCACTCAGGCGCGCGGCGAAGTCGTCGGCCGGCTCTCCTGTCGAGGACGGCCCCGGCCGCGTGCGGTCGAGGCCCAGCTCCCCTGCGGACCAGGGGCCGAGCTGCCAGCTCGCCGGGCGCAGGACGATCCGGCCGACCCGGACGCGGGGCAGGAAGGGCGCGCCGGAGAACGGGCCCCAGTCGAACCCGGTGAGCTGGGTGACGCCGTCCTTGCCGACCTCGTCGAGGAACTGGCAGAGCACCGGGGCGCCGGTGTTGTTCAGCATGTGCCCGGCGGACACCGTGACCTCGACGTCCCGCGCCGGCCACCACAGTCGGAGCCGACCGTCGAGCAGGCACACGGCCAGCTCGTCGGGGCGGATCACGCGGTCAGGCGGGCAGGCAGGGGTGACCCCCACCGGGATCTCGTAGGCGCGAACACCCGGACGGACCGCGACGTTCGCCGCGCGGGGCCGGTGCGGCGCGTACACCAGTTCGGCCCGGACGCCGCCGTGGTCGCGTGCCTCCTCGGCCCGCGCGGTGCGCTCCAGCGCCGCGCGGGCCGCCGGGCCGAGCAGGTCGGCGAACCGGCCCAGGCCCTTCCCCGCGGCGCTCCCGCCCAGGTTGGGTCCGACGACGAGCAGATACCGCCCGCGGTCGAGGTCCTCGCGCGACGCTGCCGCGAGAAACGCGCTCAGCTCCGCGGACGTCGGCACCGCGGCCGGGGTGGGCGTCCAGCTCTGCAGGTCGTCGAGCGCCCGTCCGGACAGCTCGACCTCGATCGACCGGTCCCGCTGCGCGGTGGCAAGCAGGGTGGCCAGGATCTCGGTGCGGCCGGCCCGGGCAGCCGCGCCGGCCGCGGCCCCGGCGTACCCGGCCGGAGGTCCCAGACCGAACCGTGGGTCCAGCAGCTCCAGCACGGGGACGAGCCGGCCGGATCCGTAGCGGGCCTCGAACGCCTGCCGGTACGCGCGCAGGTGCGGCGGCCCGCCCGGCGCCGGATGTAGCCGGAGCAGCAGGTCCACGGCGCGCGCCGCGTCGGCCGCGACGGCGTTCGTGAGGCCGCGACCGGCCAGCGTGCGGGCCGAGTCGACCTGGTAGGTCTGCTGGCCATCCAGCGGCGGATCGCTGGACGTGGGCGCCTGGGTGCCGGCGGCATCGAAGGCGCTGGCCTGCGCGAGAGCGGCCTTGATCCGGTCGGCGTACGGCGCGGCGGCGGGCACCGCGGGTAACCGGTCCAGAACGTGCCGCGACGGGTCGCCGCCGGTCAGCGGCGGGTGCAGGTCGGTGCGCAGGATGCCGTGCCGCCACAGCTCGTCGCACAACCGGTGCACCTTCTCCGGCGTGGCGCCGGGGACACCGGCCAGCACCGCGGCGACCAGCTCCGGGTACGGGAGGGGGTGCCGGGCGAGCGCCAGCACGAACCGCACGGTGCCGCTGGCCCGCACAGACACGTCGGGGGGCGCGCCGTCGGCAGGACCGGATCGTTGCGTGATGTGGACGCGACCGGAGTGCTCGAAGGCGGACGACTCCGCGAACAGCGTTGCGGCTCGGCGGATGTCCACGGTCGACTCCGCCGCCCGCACCACGTCGGTGACCCATTCCATGTCCGGCCGGGTGCGGGTCCTCGGTGGTTCCGCGGCCAGCGCGAGATCGGTGGCAGTCGTCCACGTCCCAAGTGCGACACCCGCGAACAGCCCGTACGGCGTGGGGCGCGTCGACATCCGGATGAGGTACCGCAGGAGCTTGCGGCGCAGCGCGCTGCTGTTCTCGCAGCCGACGGGGGAACGGGCCAGTGCCCGGTACAGCGCCGGGCTGCCGACGGCCAGCGCTCGCCGCTCGAGGGGGTCGTCGGGCAGGAGGTCTGCCGGCTCGGGGTGGACGGGACCGGTCGGCTCCGGTCGGCACAGCTGCTCGTACCGCTGGACGGGGAACAGCGGCGCCCGCACCACGAAGTAGTCGAGCGGCTCGTACAGCGCACGGCTGGGGCTGGTGGTCATGGTCAATTCAGCAGGAACAGCCGGCCCCACGGGCAGTCGGCGGTCGAGACGGCAGACAGAAGGGCGAGCGCGACGCCGGGAGCACCATCCAGCAGGCCCGGTTGGTCGACGCGGCGGAGGTCGGGTTCCAGGCTGACGTAGCCCAGCAGCGAGTCCGGTTCGTAGCCGCCCAGAACCTCGTCCAACAGGTCATGCGCGGCGGTCCGGAAGATCGGCAGCCCGGTGTCCCGAGCGAACGTGCTGACGATGTGCAGCAGCCCGGCCGTGCCGTGGCAGTAGGTGACCGAGGTCAGTCCCCGTGCCGCCGACGGCTTGCGGACCGCGTCCGCCATCGCCCGGACCGCAAACGCCCGGTAGCACTCGTCGTCGAGTGCTCGACCGGCGAGCCACAGTGCCCGGGCGATGCCAGGTGCGCCGTAGCACCAGGTCGTCCGGCCGAGGTGGTGCGGCGGCGGATCGCCGGCGGCAACGACCGGCACGGCGTCAGGCCAGTTCACCCCCCACGCGTCGGTGACGTGGTGGGCCAGCAGCCAGCCTGCCGCCCGGCCGATGGCTGCCTCTCCCAGGGCGGTCCGGTGGCCGTCCAGCGCCGCGAGCGAGAGCAGCGCGAGCGGGCCTGGAAGACCGTGCGCGAGTCCGCAGTTGAGGTTGCCTTCGGGGTAGCGCTCCCGCTGCTCCGGCGACTCCAGCACCGTCACCGGGGTGTGCCACGCCGGCGGGTTCTGCTCGGCGACGATCAGCCCGGCCAGCGCCGACAGGACCGTCGGCAGCAGCGCCCTCGCCGCGTCGCTCGCCCGCGCCAAGAGGTAGGCGCCGACCCCGCTCAATCCGGAGATCAGGTCGAACTCACGGACCGCGCGACCGGACGAGCCGTCGCCCAGCCGGCCGGCCAGGAAGCGGACCCGGGCGGCGACCGCGTCATCGACCGATGCCAGGAGGCGCGTGTAGCGCTCGCCTCCTCGGGACAGGCCGAGCGCGGCGAAACCCAGTCCGGCGCTGCCGCAGAACAGGGACGCCGGCAGGCCCGGCGTGTCCGCAGCCGCGTGCGCAGCGATGGAGAGGTGCTCGTGGCCGAGGCGGTCCCACCCTTGCTGCGGATACGTCGTGTCCAGGGCGCCGAAAAGCACGGCCAGCCCGGCATGTCCCTGGGCGACCGACGGCGCCCGCCACGAGACCGCTTCCGGGAAGCCGGTCTGCAGCGGGGAGGTCGCGATGGCCCGGGCGAGCGTGGACGCGGTGCCCACGCGGTGGCCGAGATCGGCCACCACGTCGGCGGCCCGCCGTGCCTGCTGCTCGTCGTGATCACCGTGTGGCGGGCTCACGGTGTCTGACATCCCGAAAGGCAGGTGAAGCAGTGGGTGCTGTTGCACGACCCGAAGTCCGTGGGACCGCAGGCCTGACAGGTGTCGGGGCAGGTCGCTCCGCAGGTGTCGGGGCAGGTGGCGGCGCAGGTATCGGCGCAGGTGGGGCCCGCGCAGGTGTTGGGGCACGTGTCGTTGCTCGTGTCGCAGGTGCCCCCGCCACGGGTCGGGGCGAAGTCAGCGAGGTTGTGGTCACCGCAGCCGCACAGGACAGTCCCGAGCTCGCCCAGCCGGACGTCGAGGTCCCACTCATCAGGGTCGGCGAGCGCGACGTAGGCCGGCTCGCCGACGCGCGGTTCACCCTGCATCATCGGCTCCGGCGTCGGGCACCGGGCGGTAGCGCTGCTCGACGGCGGCCAGCCGGTCGGAGAGCTCCGCATTGCACGCGCTGAGCTCGTTCACGGCGGCGACAAGGACGCCGACGAGCCCGTTGTAGTCCACCGCCTTGAGACCATCCGCGTTCATGTCCACGACGAGCTCCGGGAACTCCGGCTCGACCTCCTGCGCGATCACGCCGAGCTGCCGCGGTGCGGTCTGTTCCCGGTCGGCCGGCCGGTACGACACGGCCCGGATGACGGCCAGCCGGGTCAGCACGTCGGACACCGGAGTGACGTCGCGCTTGACGCGCAGGTCGGAGGGGTTGCAGTACTGCTTCGCGCACGCTGTGCCGTTGACGTCGAGGTCGAAGCCCGGCGTGTTGGTGCGCACGCCGACCCGGCCGCTCGGAAAGGTGACGGAACCCGCCGTGCCGTTGACGTTGAGCCACAGCTGCCAGTTGGTCTTGTTGTTCGGGGTGGTGGTCCACACCTGGAAGCGCGGCGTACCCCCGGCGTCGTCCATCTCGACGGTTGCGGCCGTGCGCGAGGGGTCGGGGAAGACCCACGCGCCGTTCGTGTCGTTGTGGTGGGCGTTGTAGGTCAGGCTGCTCCATCCCGGCCCGCCGCTCAGGTAGAGCTCGTTCTGCCGGATGCCCGTGGTCGCGGAGACGTGCACCGGATGGGTCGGGGCCGTCGTCCCGACGCCGACCCGGCCACCGGCGCCGAGGTAGAGCCTGCCGTCCGCGACGCCGGTCTCGGCGAAGTTGAGCCCTGGTCGGCCGCCGACGTTCTGGTTCAGGTGCCACCTGGTGACCCCGGTGCCGTCCTCGAAGCTGAGCAGTTCCTGTGCGGCCCCGGTGCCTCGGATGCCAACCGGGCTCCGCGGCGAGGTCGTGCCCACGCCGAGCTTCGCGCCGATGCTCTGGTCACCGCTGACCCGCACGTCGCCGGTGAACTCGCCGGCCCGCTGGTCCGTGGCCAGACGGGCTTCGATGACCGCCCCGCCGGTCGTCGGCCGCCGTGCGTGCAGTGCCGTGCCACCGATGCTCTCCGCGGTCACGCCGACGCCGGTCTCGCTGGCGCCTGCCACGCCGGTGCCCTGCGTGCCGGCGCCGGACACGCCAGGGGCGGTACCCCTGCCCTCACCGATCACGCCGGCGCCCTGTGCGCTGGTGCCGAACACCCCCGTGCCGGTGCCCTCGCTGTAGCCGGCCACCCCGGTGCCCTGCGCGCTGGCGCCCCGGACCGCCGTCCCGCTCGGGTGGTCGGCCTGCCCCCGGACCCCGAGGCCACCCGCCGCATTGTTGAGCCCGTACACGCCGGCGCCGCCGAGCGCGGCAGGCGCTGGAGCCGCGGCGCTGCTGCTGCCGACGACCCCGGTCCCGTTACCGCTGTCACCCCAGACACCGAAGGTCATCGGCGGGCTGGCCAGTCCGGGATCGAACCCGCTGGCGGTGGTGTCCTGTCCAATCACTGATGGCATCGGTACTCCCGGTGTCGTTGTGGCGTCGACCCTGTCCTCAACGTCGACGCGTTCGGATCGCTAGGCCGGCAGTGGCTGCGGAGCGCTCGACTCGAGCCAAGCGATGCCGCGCTCGGCGGGCTGCCCGTGGACTTGCGGATGCAGGTAGCGCCCCTGCTCCGCGGGTGCCTTGTCCTCCTCCACCGCGAGGGGGTTGGCCCGTGCCCAGGCGTCGCGGCGCACCCCGGTGACCTGCCAGCACACGTCCATCCGCGGCTCTCCTCCGGCGATCGAGAAGCGGTTGCCGGTGAGCGTGCGGCTGATGTGCAGGCCGGGCGCCGGTCTGCCGATGGGGGTGAGCTGGTAACGGAAGGTCTCGTTCAGTGCCTCGAACCAGTCGGGCAGCTCGACGATCACCTGACCGTCGGCGTCGAGGCTGGCCACGCCGTCGTAGAGGTTCTTCATCTCCGGCGACTCGACGAAGGAGTGCGTCAGGTAGCGGTTCGCCTGGTCGAGTGGATGGTCGATCTTGAATCCGCCGCCGCCCTTGGTCAGCACGCCGCTCACGCGGACGTTGCCCTGGAAGTCGCCGGCCAGGCTCTCGCCGCTGGCCCTGATGCCGATGGCGCCACCCTTGGCTTGGACGCCGACGCCGTCTTCGCTGACGCCGTAGACGCCGACGCCGTTCCCGGAGTTCTGGCCGAAGATGCCGGTGCCGGTTTCGTTGCTGAAGCCTCGCACGCCGTCGCCTTGCGCGCTGTGGCCTTCTACGCCGGTGCCGTTTCCATTGCAGTTGCCGGCCACGCCGGGGCTATTCCCGTCGGTGCAATTGCCCCACACGCCGGTGCCCTCCGCGCTTAAGCCTGACACGCCGAAGCCGCTCCCGAAGGTTCGGCCGAGGACGCCGGTGCCTTGGGCCACGCCGAACACGCCGACGCCGGCGCCCTTGTCGCTGGTGCCGAGCACGCCGGCGCCCTGTGCGCTCTTGCCGGTCACCCCCGGCGCCACGCCGTCGCTGTAGCCGAGCACCCCGGTGCCCTCCGCGCTTCCGCCGGCCACGCCGAACCCGCCGCCCTCGCCGAACACGCCGACGCCCTGTGCGCTGGTGCCGCGCACCCCCGTCCCGCGGCCCTCGCTCAAGCCGGAGACGCCGTTGCCCTGCGCGCTGGTGCCGAGCACGCCGACACCGTCCGCGTCGTCCGCCTGACCCCGCACTCCCATCCCACCGCGGGCGTGGTTGATCCCGTGCACGCCGGCGCCGCCCGGTGCCTCGGGGGCGTCCGCCGGGGGCGTCCGGCTGCTGCTGCCGACGAGCCCGGTCCCGTTCCCGCTGTCACCCCACACCCCGAAGGTCATCGGCGGGCTCGCCAGTCCGGGGTCGAACCCGCTGGCGGTGGAGTCCTGGCCGATCACCGAGGGCATCGGTCCTCCCCATGCGCGCGTGCGTGTGCCATCTGCGACCTCTCCTAGCCGTTGACCCGGAACAGGTTGGTGCTGTCGACGGCGCCGTTCACGGTGGCCACCTTGATCGTGACGTCCTTGAAGGAACCGGGAGACGCGAGGCCCGCCGGCACCCGGACCAGGACCCGGTTGTGCGACGGCGTGCCGACCATCTCGGCGTTGGCGGTGTCGAACTTCACCGAGAGCGACGGCCAGTTGAAGTTGTCGCCCTTCAGCTCGACCGTGTCGCCGGCGACGCCGTTCGGCGGCGTGAAGGGCGGAACCCCGAAGGTCGGCTTCAGCGGTTCCCGCGCCGCCCGGAAGGTGTCCCTGCTGACCACCTCCCCGCCCGCAGTACGGACGGTGATCGGGACGTCGACGAAGGTGCTCGCGGCCGGTATCACGTCGGGCGGGACCTTCGCTTGGAGCTGGGTCGCTGACGGGGTGCCCGCCAGCTCCGCCGGCCGGGAGCCGAACAGCACGGTGACGCGGCTGGCGCCGCCCACGGTGAGGTTGGTGCCGCTCAGGGTGACGGTCGCATTGATGAGGCCGCTGGGTGGGCTGAAAGCCGGCGTGGCGAACGCGGGGAGCAACAGCACCCGCTCCAGCAGGGCGACACGCCGTTCGAGGTCGGCGACCGTGAGCAGTCGCTGCCGCGCGTCGATGACCATGGTCGCGTCGATGGCCGGGTTCTGCCGGCGCCGGCGGAGCTCCGCGAGCTTGTAGAAGCCGTGGCCGTCGACCGGCGGCGGCAGCACTGCGTTTTCGGCGACCCGGACGGTCCAGGCCGGCTTGACCCGTACGGAGGTCCGCATCCCGACGTCCTGACTGTTGGCCAGATCCGGGTCGTTCGCGCCGTCCTCCTCGACCAGGAACACGTCGAGGAACACGGTGTCGAGGCGCGGGTCGGGCTCCGCCGCGCTCGGCGTCGTCAGGGGCTCGGCGCCGGGCTGGCTGCTGTACTTGACCGGCGTCGGGTTGCTCACCTCGATGCCGCCGACGACGCAGGGCGCGGGCCCGCCCGCGATCCGGAAGTCCTGGGCGGCCTCGGCGGCCGGCAGCGCCCGGACGGCGAAGCTGTCGCTGTCGGGAGGGACTCCGCTGCCGACGTAGCTGGCGAACAGGGAGCGCGTCGCGGCGAGCGCGAGGTCCTGCAGCAGATTGAGGTCCCGGTCCAGGATCGGCACGCCCTGCTCGACGTGCAGCCCGACGTAGCCCTTCTGCTGGCTCGCCAGCAGGAGCTTCAAGGGTGATACCGAGAAGTCACCCATGGCTACGCCCTCGCTTCCTCGTCGACGTCGTGCCGCGGCGACTCCGTGACGAACACCGCCCGACCGCTGATGGGCATGAAGTCGGCCAGCACGCCGCGCAACCGGGAGATGCCGGCCTCGATCTGCCCGGCGTCCGACGTGGTCGGCGTGAGGTAGAGCCCGACGGTGTCCCGCGAGATCCGGTCGTCGTTCGTCCGCACTCCGCCGTGACCGGCGTCGTGCGTGTAGGTCTGGAAGTCCGTGAACATGCCCCGGAGCGCGAGTTTCCCGGCGTCGCGGCTGTTGACGGTCGTGGTGCCGGCGTAGCGCATGTCGAGGGTGCGGGTGGCGCCGTAGACGGTGCTGGTGTGGGCCAGGCTCTCGTTGGACCGGTACGTCAGCAACGTGGTTCCGGAGCCGATGTCCTGCGCGAGCGGCGCGCGCTCGGAGTACGGCGAGGTGGTCACCTGCTGCACCGGGCCGAAGGTGAGCGCGCCGGTGTCGAGCAGGCTGCGGAACACAGACCAGCTACCGCCGCGGGTCGAGCTCCAGAACAGGTCGATGCCGCCGTCCGCCGTGGGCAGCGGCGCCGGCTCGCGGTCGTCGACGTCGCCGGTCTTGGGCAGCGCCCGGCCGGGCGACCAGTCCACGGCATCCGGGGCGAGGCTCTGCTTGCTGCGGCAGGCCACGGCCCAGCGTGCCGGACGGGCCGGGCCGGTGGGCGCCCGGTGGGCCCAGAACAGCCAGAGTGGCGCGACGGTGTCCGACGGGTGGGCGACCACGACGAGGTCGCCGTCCGGGCCCGGCGTCCCCGTCGCGTCCGTGGGCAGCGTCGCGCCCGAGCCTGGTTGCCAGGCGGTCCCGTCGTGCCGGTTGTACCTCACCTCCCAGGCGGTGCCGCTCCGTTCCAGCCAGAACAGCCACAGCCCACCCGTGCGGTCGACGGCGGCCGTGGGCAGCCGGCGCTCCGTGGCCGGGTCACCGAAGAACTCCACCGGGGACCAGTCGCCGTCGGTCCGCGTGCGGACGGCGATCCGCCACCGCCGGTCGGGCGCGGGCTGCTCCGGGTCGTACGTCTCCCAGAACAACCACAGGCGACCTTCCTGCCGGGCGACCGTGGGGTGCTTGTCGATGCCCGGCCGGTCCACGACCGGGTCGCTGGGCTGCCAGTCACCGTCGGCGAGACGCTTGGCCCAGATGTCCCAGCCGTGGCGTCGGGACGTGTGATAGACGAACAGCCGCGACCCGTCGGCGAGGGGTGCGCAGACCGTTCTGCCCTCGTAGGTGTAGTTGTGCGAGACCTGCACCGGGGCCCCCCAGTTCCCGTTGCTGTCCCGCGAGATCGACCAGAGCGTGAGCCGCTCGGGCTGGTTGGTGCGGGCGACGTTGTGGACGAATTCCTTGGTCCGGCTCGACCATCCGGTGACCCGCGCGACGGTCGCCTCCAGGGTCGGGATGATGCCGATGGTCCGGTACAGCCGCGGCGCGTGCCGGATCTCGTTGCGCTGCGCGGCGACCGGCAGGGCGAACGTGGTCGGCCAGCCGATCCAGTCCGCCAGCAGCGGCAGCAAGTCCCCGTCGACCCGGTCGAGGTCGCACAGGTCCAGCGACGCCCGGATGAGGCTGTAGAGCTGGTCGAGCTGGCCGCCGGGCAGGTCGAGGAACCGGCGCAGCATTCCGCTGTCCCGCAGATCGGCGGCGTCCCCGCTGTCGAGGCGGGGCGTGCGTACCGCGTCGTACCGGCGGTAGATCTCGGGTAGCAGCCGGTACATCAGGCCCGCAAGGTCGTAGGGCGAGGTGGCCATGGCCGCAACGCGGTTGTGGCGGTCGGGCTCGAACTGCGGCGGCGCCCCGCGGAAGGGGAAGAGCGTGTAGTAGTAGACGGTCTCGCCCTTCAGCCCGTCGTCCTGCGCCGACCGCACGCCGCTGTCCTCGTCGACCACGACGACCTCGTCGCCGTCGTCGGGGCCTTCCGGGTGGGTGCCCTCCCGGCGGACCACCCGCACGCCGGGCAGGTCGTCGCCGTCCGGGTAGTCCCAGGCGAGGTCGATCCGGTTGCCCGCGGGGTCGGCGGTGGCGGTGATGTCGACGAGGCGCATGCTCACAGCACCCCTTCGTCGGTGACGATGACGTGCAGGCCCGCGGCGTAGTCCGTGTCGCTGGGGATGACGGGCACCTCGTTGGCGCCGAGCTCGATCTTCCCGAGGGGGTCGACCGGGGGGTCGGTGCGGTCCCCGCGCCGGAACTCGGTGATGTTGACGAAGACCACCCCGGGGACACTCTGGCTCTCGTCGTAGAACCGGCTCAGATAGACCGGCTGGCCGAACTCCACCCGCTCGAACGCGAGCAGACGTGCCGCCGCCTGCTGAACGCGGGAGACCACGTCGGCACGGACATAGAAGCTCTGCACCTCGATCACGGCGGTCACGTAGATCGGTATGTAGTCGACGTCCTCGATCTCGACGATCTGGCTGAGCATCCGCTTGTCCTCGAAGAAGCTCTTGAGCTCGGCCTCCAGAACGTCGCTGACCTTGCCGCCACCTGCCGGCGCCACGAACAGGCTCACCTGGTTCCGACCGGTCGCCACCGCGCGCGCCTTGGCCACGCCCGTGCGGCTCAGGGCGATCTGCTCGTAGTCGGCGGCGGTGACCGCGCGCTGCAGCGAGCGGAAGACCGCGGGGGCGTGCCGGACGGCGCGGTCGATGCTCTCGCGCTCCGCGCCGCCGCTCGCCGGGTCCGGGTTGGTGACGGTGGCGCCGAGGAGCGCGAGCCGGGGAGCGTCGAGGATCGTCGTGATGGCGCCGCCGGGCACGTTGCCGGCCGCGCCGCCGCCGACCCGGTAGGTGGCCCGTATCGCGGCGCCTTTCGCCGGCCTGGCGCCGAAGGTGCCGTCGCCGAACACGACGGTGGCCCGGTCGTCGGCGTCGATCCGCACGGCGAAGTCGTGCTGGGCCGCCTGGCTGAAGGCGAGGCTCTCGCGCAGTGTCCACGACTCCACGACGTCTCCCGGGAGTTCGGTGACCACGCTGACGTCGTGGCCGGTCCTCGCCGCGCCGGGTGGGCGCAGGATCACGCCGGGATGGGGGATCGGAAAGCGCTGGTCTGCGCTGCCGTCGGACGTTCCCAGCAGCTCCCCGGCGAGCAGTCGGCCCTCCTCGACCGGCACGCCGCCGTGCACCCTGCGGCCGGTGGCGGTGTCGACCTGGACGGTCGAGAAGTCGATGGTGAGCGGCGCCTCCCGGGTGTACTCGAAGCGGACGCTGGGTCGGTCCTTCTGGCTCCTGGTGGCGAAGGCGTCGCCCTGGGTCACCGTGACGGTGGCGGTGACGCTCGCCGGCACCGCGAGCGAGAGGGCGGTCGCCGCAGGGACGGCCGTGCCCAGCTCGTACCCGATCAGCCGCAGATGCTCGATGACGCTGCGGCGGGTCCGGGCCGTACCGAGGAAGCTCTCGTTCGCCACGCGGTCCTGGTAGAAGCTGAGGATGTCGCCGAGGTGCGCGAACAGCTGCAGCAGGACGTTGCCGAAATCAGCCTCGTTCTCGTAGTCGCGCCATTCGCGTAGCTGCTGCGGGATCCGCTCCCGCATGGCCCGCAGCAGGCTCTCGTAGTCGCGGGCCATGTAGTCGATGACCGGTCGCCCGTCGGCCCGGCTGATCTCAGCCATGGGGATCGCCTGCCGGCGGCCTCATCGGAACTGCACCCGCACTGCCTGGCGGGTCAGGTCGCGACGTCGCACGTAGGCGACCTCGACGGTGAGCGCCTCGTCCCGGGTCTGCACCTCCACGCCGGCGACCGCCAGTTCGTCGCCGAGCCACCGGGTGAGCGCCTGTCCGATGGTGAACTCGACCGCGGCGGCCATGATCGTATTGCCGGGATCGAACACCAGGTTGAACAGCCCACAGCCGAACTCGGGCTGGTTGACCCGTTCGCCGGGCGAGGTGAAGAGGACCTGGATGACCCGGCCGCGCAGGTCCACGTTGGCGTCCGGGTCGGGCGTGATCGTCCCGGCGGGCGTCACGCCGAAGGGAAACCCGAAGCCGGTCGTCACTGTCGTGTGCCTCCTGTCCGCCGACTGCCGGTCATCCCGAGCAGGTGAAGAAGTCCTGACCGCGCGCTGTGACGGTCGCGCTCTCCTTCCCGCCCTCGATGCCGCAGGTGTCGAAGGCGTCGCCGTCCAGCAGGACCTTGTCGGCCTTGACGGTCAGCAACTTGCTCCCGGCGCCCTCGCTCGGGACCCCGTCGCCGACCCCGGTCGCGGGGACGAACTTCAGAGTCCCCGGATTGGGCGCCGGCGAGGGCGGCTCGTAGTTGCTCCCCGCCGCCGGCTCGTGAGCCGACGCACCATCCGTCCTCAGCGTGCTGCTGCTTGTGACGACCGCGAGCGGTGCTCCGCCGACGGTGACGAAACCGCTCAGCCCGCCGGTCACCGCGCCCTTGTACGTGTAGTCACCCGTGCCGGTGTACGCGACCGGCGGAGTGCTGGTGTCCGACCCGGTCACGCTGTGCGTGTCCGTTCCATCGACCGGGTCGCCCTTCACAACGAGAAGCGGGCTCATCGCTCAACCCTTCTCCAGCGCGATCGACTTGCCGATGATCTGCACGGCGTGGCCCGACGCATCGATGGTGAGCGGGGCCTTGGCGGTGATCGTCAGCCCGTTTGTCGTCATTTCGATCGCGTTGCCGGTGGCGTCCGTGATCCGGATGCCGTCACCGGTGAGGGTGATGAGGTGGCCCCGCTTGCCCTCACGCAGCACAATTCGCTCGGCCCCGTCGGCGTCCTCGAACTGCAGGGTGTGCTTCTTGAGGGTCTTGAGGGTCTTGCAGGTCGGCACGGTCTGCTGCTCGCTCGCCTCGGCGCCGTCGGCGCCGTTGGGCCGTGGGACCTGGTTGCCCGCAGCCGGCCTGGTCCAGAAGGTCCCGACCCACAGCGGGAACTCCAGGTCGCCCTCCTCGAACTCCACCCACACGCCGGCCTCGCGCTCCGGGACGAAGAACAGGCCCTGATCGGCGGCGCCGCCGTACGCCGCGCACGGGCTGGCCCAGCCAGTGACGACGTCCGGCCCGAGCACGCTCGGCACGCGCAGCCGCAGCCGGCCCAGGCGCGCCGGGTCCTCGTTGTCGACCACCCACCCGCGGTACTTGCCGAAGAACCGGTGCTCGACCCGTTCCACCAGGGACGCGACGACGCGTTCCAGCTCGGGGGCGGTGGCCGACGTCGCCTCAGACCTCACAGGGCACCCGCCAGGGCTCCGGGCAGGCCGTCGTCGTCCGCCGTGAACCGCTCGTCGCCGGTCGGCATCAGCGCGTTGCGCCGCACCTTGAAGGACTGCCGGTAGCCGTCGGCATCGAACCGGTGGGTTACGTGGGTGACGTAGTAGACGCCGCTGTGCGTCTCGCCGATGCCCTTGATGGTGACCGGTGCCCGGGGCTTGAGCACCGTGCCGTACTGGTTGGCGACCACCTCGCCCTCGCCCGTCACGAACCACTCGCCCAGGTTGTGGAGGCCCTGGCAGAGCGCGCTCATCTCCGGTGCGCCGGTGGCCACCGTCTGGGCGACCACCACCTGCGCCGCCGCCATGCCCGGAGCGCGCAGCCCGGCCGGACCGGTGGCGCCGAGGACCGGATCGCTCGTGGTGGACGCAGTCGCGTCGAGCAGGTCGCCGCTCATGTGGTCGATCTGGTACATGGCGACGTCGGCGGGCGTGAGCGCGTCGACCTCCAGGCTGAACCGGCTGACGGTGGTCTCCTCACCGAACTGCACGGCGAGCACCGGCTGCGGTCTGTCTGCTGCCCGCGGCGGGCCGAAGTAGCCGGTGTCGCCGTCGACGTAGCACTCGAAGCCGTTGCGCAGCGCGAGCCGCTTCAGCAACTGCAGGTCCGTCTCGCGCTGGATGATCGTCGACACCTGCTGGTCGTGGACGACGGCGGTGCCGGTGACCTCCGGGGTCAGCCCGTAGGCCTGGAACAGCTCCGTGGCGACGTCGCTGTCGCGCTTGTCCGGCCAGCCGCGGAGGTGGTCGATCCGGTCCATGAGCACTCCGGCGTCCATCCCCCAGATCTCGAGCACGCACTGCTCGGGCGCGGCACCGAAGTCGGGCCGCACGTGGGTGACGTAGCCGGTCAGCAGGTGCGCGGCGTCGCCCTCCAAGCCCGCGGTGATGACCACCGGGCGCCAGACCGCGAACCGGTCGTCGTCCAGGTACGACCAGGTGCCGTCGGCGCGCAGCAGCAGTGCCACGGTCAGCCGGAACATCCCGGTGAGCTCGTCGTCGAGCTCCACCTCGAGCGTGAGGAGGTCGTCGTAGAGCTCGTCCACATCGGCACCGTCGAACTGGACGCACAGGTTCTCGTGCGACATGGCGATCGCCTATCCACCGGCCGCGACAGGGACGACGATGGGACGGCCGACCTGGCCGCCGTCGGCAGCCGGCCCGACGGTGAAACCGGCCGCATCGATCACCGCGGCCAGCGCCGTCGCCTCGAGGTTGCCCCTGTTGTAAGTGACGACCACCGCGCGGGAGATCCGCTCCACCGTGACGGTCACCTCGGCGCCGTCCACCGCGCGGCGCTGCTCCTCCAGCGTCGCGCTCTCGACCACCCTGACGTCCTCGACGCCGACCGTGCCGGACACGGCGCCGACCAGCACCGACCACGGGGGCTCGCCCTGGCGGACGGTCACCGGGAACAGCGTGGTGACCAGGGCCTCCTGGCCGACCAGCGCCAGCGGCGACAGGAACCCCGGGTTGGCGTCGCAGATGCGCCAGTACTGCAGAGGCTGGCCGTAGTACCTCCAGGCCAGGTGGTCCAGCCGGTCGCCGCTGTCGACGGTGTGCATGAACGTCCCCGTGACATCGGGCAGCGGCCGGAAGTCCTTGGCGAACACCATCCGGCCCCGCACGTCGGGCACGGTCACGTCGGTGATCCGGCGGTATCGCGACTGCTTGCTGAACACCCGGCTCACCCCGGTAGGACGACGTCGGCCATGTCGGCCGCGTTGGCGAGGTTGAGGACCGACATCGCCTCGGTCATGGCCTTCGAGTAGAGGTACGGCTCGCTCTTGCCCTCGATGACCGTCAGGCCGACCGCGACGGTGGCCCGTACCGGGTTCAGATCGGTGCTGAACTCCGTCTCCGTGATGTTCATCGAGTTGATGTTCACCGGGAGCACACGTTTGCGGCCGAAGACGAAGAGGACGAGCGGCGGATTCTCGCCACGGGTGTAGCTGCATCCCTCGGGCTTGCCCAGCAGCTCGCCGAGCAGGCTCTCGCCCTTCGGACAGGCCATCAGCTCCAGGGTGGACAACTGGGGTGCGATGCCGAAGTTCTCGGTGATGGTGTCGCCGTCGTCGAGCCGGTCGGTGGCGTCGAGCCGGATGTCGAACCCGAGGGTCTGCTCCTGAACGGTGACGAGCTGCTGCTTCTGCAGCTCGAGGAGGCTGCCGATGCTCGCGTGGAACTGGCGCAGGGTGCGCGATGGCACGGCCGGCGTCTGGTGGGAGGAGGTCGTGGCGCCGGGGACGGCGAACGTCAGGGCGCGGTTGCGGCTGAGCTGCACGGGGTTGAACTGGAAGACCACGAACAACGGCGGCAGGCTGAGCCCGAACTCGACGAAGGCGCCGCGCAGGATCCTCGGTTTGTTGGGGAAGCCGTTCGTCACGCCAGCACCCCCACACCTCCGGCCCGATCGCGGCGGGAGAGTGCCGTCCGCGCAGGTGATGCCACCGTACGAGCGCCTCGGCCACGACTGAATAGAGCCACATTCCCAGTTAGGGACCAGGCAGCGGCCTGGTACCTCGTGGTCCCCGATGGCGGATCACGGTGCGGTCAGGAGTCCTCGGGACCCGCGGTGGGTGCTGGCGCGCTGTGGCACGACCGTCCGCCCGTGGATCGCCGATGCGCCGGTCGAGCGCCGCCGTCCTTGGTGCCTGCGGACTACTTCCGATCCTCGCGGGCGGGGACAGGCGAGACCCCCGTCCGAGGCTTCCCGGTCAGCGGCGGATCGATCGTCCACATGCCGTCCTTGGCCTGCACCACGATCCTCGCAACGGTGCTGCCCTCGAACGCGGCCCCGGGGATCGGATCGGTTCTGACCGGTGACGGTGCGTCCCAGGCCACCTTGATCTCCGCGACCGTGCGACCGGGCATGTTGATGTGCACCTCGACATGTGAATACCCGGACTGCTTGGCCTCGATGAGCGCATCGCCGGCCATCTTGCGGGCGAGGTTCGGGCGCGCGGACTCCACCGCGTTCTTGAGCGACAGCGGTCGCGGCGGGTTGCCGATGGTCCCGTCTATGCCGGGATAGCTGTGGCCGCTGGCGGTGTCGCCGAAGAGGTGTATCTCCTCTCCAGTACGTCGGGCCAGCTCGACGGCCTGCCGGATCTCGTGCTCGGGCCAGGGCATGCCATAGGGATTGGACGATGTCTTCTTCGTGAACCGCCCCTCCCAGTGCAGCGTGACCTTCGAGTCCGGCACCCTGCGGGCGAATCGCAGCCTCGGCTGCAGCGGGTCGTCCTGGGCCCGGGCCGCGCCGTGGGCGCTGCCGCGGGCCTCCGCTGCCGCCTTCTCGTAGCGCTCCAGGAACTTCTTCGCCTGACTTTCGATCAGCTCGGGTTTCATGCGCCCGAGAACCGTGTCCGGGCTCTTGCCGCTCTCCCGGATCTCTGCGGACCAGAGGTCCAGGCCCGGTCGGAGACCTTCCGGGAGTGCGTTGCGTGCGGCCCTCTCCACGGGCCCCATCGCAGGGTTCGGCGCGGGGGGCGCCGGTGGCTGCGTCACCGGTTCGGTCGGCAGCTGGGCGTTGGGTCCGGCCGGGACGAGGCCGGGGCGCGAGAGTCGGGCAGCCTGCCCGACGCGCTGGCCGCCTCGATAGGCCCGGCTGCCCAGCATCAATGTGGTGACGTTGCCGACCCCCGCGCCGAGCTGCGCGGATCGCGCCTCGCTACCCAGCCTGGCCCCTGTGCCCAGGCGCTCGCCGGTGATGCCCTCGATCAGCTGGCTGACGCCGATCGCGTCGCCGGCCGCGTCGAGCATCGTCTCGGGTACCGAGACCTCGTAGCCGGAGTTCTCGATCTCCTCACGTCGAGCCTGATAGGACCGGACCCCGCTGTAGCCCGCGATGCCGACCAGGATGACCGTGGCGGCGCCCGCCGTGATGACGTTGGCACCGACGAAGAGCCCTACGACCGCGACCGCCAGCAGACCGGTCGCCACGGTCTCGCCGAACGCGGCGATGGCACTGCGTCCGATGATCTCGTTACGGTCGATGGTCTCGTGCTCGACCGGTACCTTCTCGGCCTCGGCGATCCGCTGCGCGAAGCCTCCCTGCAGGAGGTCCACCAGCACCTGCTGCACGGAGACGGAGGCGTAGTTCACGTCGGCCATGTGCGTCGTTCCCCAGCGCAGCAGTGCACCTCCCAGATCGTCGAGGACCCGCTGCAGCGCCGGATGCCCGGTGACGAGAATGTCCTTGCCCTGCGAGGTCAGCGGGATGACGTACGGAAAGCCGCGCTGGGAGTAGCCGAAGAGCTTCGTGGCGGTCGCGATGAACTCGTCGAACTTCTTCCCCTTCGCCTGCGCCACCTCCGGCGAGGACGCGGCGCTCTCCTTCGCCGCCTCCACCTTCTGCCGAGCCGACGCCTCGATCTCCTTCCCGAGCAGGCCCACGTCGATGTCGGCCCAGACCTTGGCGGGATCTGCGGTGGCGAATCCGGACCGGGCCCGATGCGTGTCGAACCAGTCCTGGAACCGCAGCATCGTCTCGGTCGCTCGGCGCCGGTCGGCCGGCGGAAGCTTGGCGTTCTCCGCCTGCCGGTCCTTCATGAAGCGGATCCACAGGTCGATGCGTTCTGCTACCGGGTCGGCCGGTCGCGGCGGCGGCCGCAGGCTCTGCGTCCAGACGTCGGGCGGATCGGTCGTGAGGAAGTCGGGCAGATCCCGGTGATCGCTGATCCAGCGGTAGTAGCGGGCGATGGCGTCCGGTGGCCCCTCGACGCCTCTGATGTAGGCCGTGAAATTGGCGTGGGCGGTGGCGACCGTCAGCGACATCGCCGTCCGGGCGTTCGCATACGCGGGCGCGATCATGCCGGGCCCGGTCACAGCCACGCGCGGCCCCCGGAACAGTTGAACCGTGACGAGCTGGTCGGCGATTCGCTGCGCGGCGTCACCCGCCCTCAGGCCGGCGACGGGGATCACCACGGTGCTCTCTCCTTCGCCGATCACCACCGTGCCGTCCGGCCGGATCCGGTAGGTGCGCGAGTACCGGGGCTCCGGGTTGGCGTCGGCGGGAAGCCCGTACACCGCGACGACGACGTCGTCGCCGGCCCTCAGCAGGCCCGGAGCCGGGGCCCGCTGGATCCACGCCTGCCCGTACCGCCCCTGCTGGGCCACGTGGACGAGCTCGTGCGCCAGCACCTCGGTGTCGGCGCCCAGGCCCAGGACGACATCCGTGCCGACGGTGAGCGCACGTACCCCCAAGGCGGCCGTCACCGCGGCGGCCTGAGCCCCGGAATGCACGCGTACCCGGGAGAGGTCCCATCCGAGACCAGCGGAGTGGGCGATTCGCTCGTCCGCTGTCAAGGGCACGCCGGCACCGTGCAGCGCACGCAGGTCGGCGACGGCATCGCCGGGCGCCGCCGTGACGGCCTCGGGCGCGGTGGGGCCCGTCGGTGCCGAGCCGGTCTCCGCCTCATGCTCGAGTGAATCCTCGACGGCCCCCAGCATCAGGGGCGAACCCCCGTGCCAGCGTTCCAGCGCGGTGTTGCCCACCGCGCGCGCCGTGGCGGCCGGCGCATCCGGATAGGAGTCGGTCGGAAGGACTCCCGGCACGGGGCTCGGCCGGGGGTGTCCTGCCGGTTCGACCTGGTGATCGCGAGCGCTGGTCATCAGAATCGGAAGCCGAGGCGGACGAGGGTCTGGTGGACCTGCTGGTTGTCCTCCGCCGCTGGGCGCAGCACGTTGTAGAGCGCCTCCAGCTGCACGCGGTCGACGTCGAGCCGCAAGCCGCCGCCGGCCTCCGGGCCGCGCTGCGGGTCGGTGCCGCTCAGATCCCAGTTGTAGCCGCCGAAGACTCGCCCGTACAGCGGCCCGAAGATGCGGAAGTCGAGTCCGCCGCTGAGGCCGGCCCGGACGAACGCCTCCTTGTCCGTGAACGGGACGTCCAGCCGGGCGCCCGCGCTGAGCGCGCCGCCGGCCCACTGCAGGACGAGGTCGTAGCCCACGGAGGTGAGGCCCCGCCCGCCGGTCGGCCCGAATTCTGCCCCGAGCGTGAGGGTGGGCCCGTGCGTCGGCTGCAAGCGCCCGTACGCGAGCGCGCCGGAGGTGCCCTGGAAGAAGGTCACGACCGGCGGGGGGTTCCTGTACTGCACCGTCACGGTGACCGGCTTCGTGTACCCCTGCAGGAAATCGGCGACGGTGTCGAAGCTCCCGCCGATGTCGATGCATCCGGAGCTGCCGGTCAGGATGCCGCCGTGCAGGAAGAAGCCGCTGCGCTTCGTGACGTCCCCGATGGGACCCTGCCGGAGCTGTCCCCGGGGGATGAGCGCGACGCGGCCGGTGCCCCAGTCACCGGAGTGGATGGGTCGCCCGTGGACGGTGACGCTCGTGACGCCGACGACGCCGGCGACTTCCATCTTGAGCCGCTCACCGAAGTCGAAGCGCTCGATGGCCGGCGCCCGGAACGTGTACGTCCCCTCCGGGATCGGCCCGAAGTCCTTGACGCCGACGAACCGCTTGTCGTTCATGTACGTCGCCGTGCGCGGATCCGCGCCAGTCGTCTCGGCGTCCTCCGTGCGAAGCCGGACCGGTCGACCGGACTGGGCGCTGAAGCGGAAGAGCTCGGCGTCGTCGCCGCGCACGATGAGGTCCTCGCCGTCGAACTCCATCGTGACGGTGGTGAAATCGGTGGCGCGGGGCTTGTCCGCTTTGGCCAGGAAGGCGTTGCCGAGCGCGCGTCCGCTGGACCGGCCGGTCTGCGGCGTGCGGGCCGGCACGGGCGGAGCGGTCCCGCGCACCTGCGTCGGCGGAAGGACGGCGAACTGGTCGCCAGGCATCAGGTGCCCCCGACGTCCACGGGTTCGGTCCACAACCGGCCGATCTTCTCGAACTCGCGGCGGGTTCCCCGCAGGACGTGGTCTCGGTCGATCACCCCGCCGTCGGCGGCCGCGAGGAAGGCCGCGGTGAGGACGATGTTCCTGATCGTGCCGCCGGCCACGGGGAACTCCCGGGCCAGGACGTCGACGTCGACGTCGGGGGCGACCCGGGCCGCCGCCGGGAAGTGGGTGCGCCAGATCCGGGCCCGACTGTCGGCGTCCGGGAACGGGAACTCGACGATGAAGCGCAGTCGCCGGATGAAGGCGTCGTCGACGTTCTGCCGCAGGTTGGTCGCCAGCAGCACGACGCCCTCGTACTGCTCCATCTCCTGCAGCAGGAAGCTGGTCTCGATGTTGGCGTACCGATCGTGCGCGTCCGAGACCTCGGTGCGCCTGCCGAACAGGGCGTCGGCCTCGTCGAAGAACAGGATCGCGTTGCTCGTCCGCGCCTCGGTGAAGACGCGGCGCAGGTTCTTCTCCGTCTCCCCGATGTACTTGCTGACCAGGCCGGAGAGGTCGACCTTGTACAGGTCCAGCCCTAGGTCACCGGCGATCACCTCGGCGGCCATGGTCTTGCCGGTGCCGGGTGGCCCGCTGAGGAGCGCGCCGAGTCCGGTGCCGCGGCCGCCCCGCGCGCCGAACCCCCAGCCCGCAAACACGCGCTGGTGGTGGCGAACCTGCGCGCAGATCTCGCGCAGCTGCTGCACCTTGTCAGCGGGGAGCACCAGGTCGTCCCAGCCGCAGGCCGGATGGATCGCGACGGCGAGGTCGGAGAGCCGGCCCCTCGATTGTGTGCGGCACGCCGCGTACACGTCCCCGAGCGTGAGCGCCCCCGGCCGTAGCTCGCCGAGCTGCCCCCGGTGTGCGGCGGAAGTCGCCGCACGGATGGCGGCCGGGGTCAGTCGGAACCGCTCGGCGAGCTCGGCGGCCCACGGTCGCGGGTCTTCGACGTGGTCTGCGAGGGCGGATCGCCACAGTGCGGCGCTCCGCGACGGGTCCGGGAGGGGGAGCTCGACCTCGTGAACGGGGACGGAACCGATGGTGACGGCGCCTCGCCACGGCTCCACGCCGGCGAGGAAGGCCAGTCCGCCCATGTCGGTCAGTGCCGCCTGCAGCCCCGCGAGCAGCGGGCGGCCGGCGTCGTGCGCGAGCTCGTCGGCACCGCTCAGGCAGATCGCCGCGTGCTGTAGGCGAGCCTCCCGTACGGCGACGTTGATCAGCTCGGCCGCCTGGGCGGGCGGGTCCCCGACCGTGCGCAGGTCCACCGTCAGCAGGCCTAGTCGCAGCCCGCCGCTCACCTGCCGGGCCATCGTCCGCTTGCCGACCCCCTCGGGCCCGTACAGCGCGTACACCAGCGCCGGCCCGGGCCTGTCGGAACACAGACCGTGGCGGGCGGCGATCCTGGCGAGGGCGATCGCCGGTTCGGCGGTGGGTGGGAACGCGCGGGGCGGATCCAGCCGCGCGTGGCCGGCGAGCCGGGCGTCGAGGCCGTCCCCCCCGAGCACGAAGCGGCAGATCCGCGGGTCCAGGGCGAGGAAACGGGCCAGTCCCGTGCTGCCGGACGGGCTGGTCGGGTCGGGCACGGCCCGGAGGATGCCGAGGCGCAGCAGGGGCGCGGTGTCGTCGAACAGGTGCAGAACCGACCACCGCTGCGCCTCGTCGGGGCAGAGCAGGTCGAGGACGAGGTCGACGCTGGGCCGTCTCCGGGTGATGTCGTCCTGCAGGTAGGCGTACAACCGGTCGTACTTGCGCCGCAGCTCCGGAGCCAGGCAGATGACCACGGCGCCCAGCTCGATGGCCGACAGGCCGAACAACCCCTGCAGGGTGGGGAGGGCGAGTGGAGCCCCGGCCGCCAGCCCCTCGCGCACCCGGTCCTCGATGGTGGCCGAGAGCCGATCGAGGCCCTCGTCGAGCTCCGGGACCGGAGGCTCGACCGGGGCGCCCGTCGACAGCAGCCAGTCCACCTCGTCCCGGGAGATATAGACGGTACGTGCCGCCTGACTCTGCGGGGACAGCTCCACCAGCCGCGTCGTCGCCGTCAGGAGGCGGCGGATCAGGAGGTCCAGCCGGCGGAGCTCGTCGGTGAGGTGCGCCGTCGTGTCGGGATACCCGCAGCTCGTCACGGTGTCACCTCGAGGACGAAGGTGCGCCGGAACAGAGCCGAGACGTCCACCCGCACGTCGTGGAAGCCGGGCGCGAGCCCCGCCGGGAGCTCCGCGGTGAACGTGTCGGCCTCGAGTGGCTCGTCGACGAGGAGGCGGTGGTCGCCCACCGCGACGTCGGCGTGCCAGCCGGCCAGGTGAGCGCCGGTAAACGTCAATGTGCTCCCCGCTCCACCGGCGGCCGGGGACATGCCGGAGACCGTGGGCCGCTGGAACGGCGCGCGCAGCTCGGGCACGCCGATGCGGCGCACGCGTCCTGGCAACGGGCGGCTGCCCTCCGTCCGGCGATCCAGTTGGACGGTGGAGACCTGGTAGAGCACGGAGAGCCGGAACGGCTGCGAGAACGTGCTCCAGACCCGGCTCAGCTCCTCCGGGTCGACGGCGCTGCCGGCGATCTGCAGCTGCTCGCGTGCGCCGAGCAACCCCGGCTCCAAGTGCGAGGGCGGCACGACCGGGTTCTCGTAGAGGACCCGCATCGCCTCGCCGAGGATCTCGTGCGCACTGGCGTTGCCGGTCACGGGGTCGTTCGGGGCGTACGGCGTCAGCAGGTAGAACAGGTTCAGCGACAGCGGCGCCGCCACCAGACGCGCCGGAGCACCCGGCTGCACCATCCAGTCCTGGTTCTTCAGGAAAGGGTTGTCAGTGAGCTTGTAGAGGAACAGGTTGATCCGGCGCGCGCCGGCCGTCTCGTCGGGCGCGAGGACGGTCACCTCCACCGCTGGCGTCAGCTGCATCTCGGAGACCAGCAGATTGCGCAGCGATGCACTCACCATGCCGATGGCGGTCGAGGCGCTCATCGCGGGATCCTGGCGCGCAGACGACCGACGTGCCGTCGCTCCCAGAAGGCCGCCGCACCGGTCCGCTGCGCCGGCGCGGCGACCACGGCCGGTGGCGGGGGCGGCCCGGCGGCGGTCGGGGGGGACGATCCCGCGGGCGGCGCGTCGGTCGGCGGCGGAGCCGCGGGGGAATGCCCACGCGGTCGCTGCGGCACCCGGTCGGGTGCGTATGGGTGTGCCGGTGCCGGTGCCGGTGCCGGTGCCGGTGCGGCGGCTGGGGGAGATGACGCCCGGGGCGGCGCCCCCGGGTCCGGAGGTTGGGCCGGCGACCGTGCCCGTGGGGTGCTCCGGCTGCGCCGGCCCGCCGGCGGGTAGGAACTCCCCGGCTCGGGACCGTCCCGGACCTGCGCCGCCTCCGGGACGCCGACTGCCACCGTCCGGATGTGCGGCGTTCCTGGGATGCCGGCTGCCTCTCGGACATCCGCCGGCGTGCCCGGTGGGCCGCCCCTAGGCGAGCCGCGCGGTGGGAGGTCAGGCGTCACGGGCGGCGGACGCCGGGGTGCACGCTTAGGCGGTTCCGTACCGGGCACCTCCCACTCCCGATCGAGACTGTCCCGGACCTGCGTCGCCTCCGGGACGCCAGCTGCCTCTCGGACGTCCGCCGGCGTGACCGGTGGGCCGGCCCTCGGCGAGCCGCCGGGTGGGAGGTCAGGCGTCACGGGCGGCGGCCGCCGGGGTGCCGGCGCGTCCGCGGCGCGGCCGGGGATGCCCGGCGTCGCCCCGGGGCGGGGCGGCGGAGTGCTCCCGGGGATGCTCACCACGGCACCGCCCAGCGCGCCGATGGCCCGGTCCGGCCCCGGGGCGGGACCAGGGGGCAACGGGGCGCCCGGCGCCGGACGCGGGGCGGGGTCCGGCCCCGGTCCCGGTCCCGGCGGCCCGGCCCAGGCGGGCTCCGGCCGGCCGCCGGGTCCTGCGCCACCCAGGGGAGGCGGGCGGCCCGGAGGCGACCGGCGGCCGTCGTCGCGGACGGTTCGGTGCGGCAGCACGTCGGGCCACGGGTCTGCCGGGTCGTGGACGACCTGCGCCTGCCAGCTGTGGGCGCCCTCCTGCGGGGGCGGGGCGCCGTGGCTGGTGCGCAGGTACACGAAGCGGCCGCCGTGCGGCTTGACCGGGAAGACGATCTCGGCGCCGTCCTCCGGCACGCCGAGGAGTTCGCGCACGCCGCTGCGGTGCCGGACGGGCCGGGCGCCATCGGCGAGGATCCCCCGCAGGTACCCCTCAGTCGCCATCGTTGAGGGCTCCGATCGCTTCGGCGAGCACCTCGATGTACGCGTGGCGCTTCTCGCGGGCCATCGTCATGATCTCGCTCTCGGCCCAGTGGTAGTGGAAGGCGAGGTAGTGGACCTCCTGGTAGAGCCGTGCACCGTCGGTGCGCAGCTCGCCGAGGAAGAAGCGCTGGATGTCGAACGGGACGGTGAAGGCCCGGTCGCACTCGGGGCACCGGGCGTCCATCGTCTGCGCGACGCTCGGCGCGACCTGCCGCATGCGCTCCTCGATCTCCGCGCGGGCGAGCGTCGGGAGGGCGGCGATCGTCTCCATCCCGGGGTAGTCCGCCCCGAGTCGGAGGACGCACCGGGCGAGCAGTGCGGTGAGCGCCGCGCCCTCGTTCGCGTCCAGCAGTCGGGCGAGCTCCTCCTGGTCGGCGCCGGTCGGCAGTCGGAAGGCGACCTCGCAGTCGTCGCGGCCGGCCGCGGCTGAGGACAGGGTCATCGTGTGCACTCGCCCGGTCTGTGGGCGCGCCTCCACCGGTACGTCCGAGATCGCGAAGTCCATCGAGACCCGTTCACCGCAACCGGGCCACGGACAGACGAGGGTCGCACCCACCCGGTCGCCGAACGTGGCCCGCCGCAGCTGCAGCATCAGGTGGAGGCGGTCGGCGACGAGCAGGTCCCGGGTCACCTCGGGTGGCACCGGTTGGATGTCGCCCAGCCGGTGCACGCAGCGACTGAGCACCTCGGTCACCAGCGCCGCCGGCCGCGGGTGCCGCACTTCGGCCAGCAACTCCTCCTCGCGGCCGGTGAGCACGGCGAGGTCGAAGTCACGGTGCAGCCGGCCTCCCGCGTCGACGTAGCCGCCCGGCAAGAGCCCACCGGGCACGTGTCACGTCTCCCTGGGCTCGGGGATCGGTTCGCGGACCCATCCCTCGTTCTCCAGCTTGATCGTCGAGATCATCACCGCATTCCCGCCGGCGTCGAGCTGCGGCAGGGCCTGGTACTCCGACACCCAGCAACGGAAGACGTTGTACGCCAGCACCTTCTGTCCCTGGTGGTTGAGGACCTCGATGCTGATGTTCTTCCGGAAGGTGGCCAGCGACATGGCCGCGTCGCCCTGGAAGTCGTTCACCTTGTTCGCCCACGCCTCGAAGGTGGTGTCGTAGGTGACGCCCGCCTCGAGGGTGATGGGGTCGTACTTGGTCTTCCCGGGGATCTGCCGGGGTCCGCTCGGG
>WUUC01017551.1_pt1 | contig 29569 bp, 19 predicted proteins | sample 6278441 | NCBI WGS metagenome assembly WUUC01 (sample SAMN13675441, study PRJNA597444) | soil metagenome | isolation source: soil | place: USA: Washington | collected 2017-10 | reverse complement strand
TGGCCGCCCACGGCAGCGTCGGACGGGTCGTAACCGCAGGCGCGGTGGGACGCCGCCCAACTAGCGGTTGTACCGGACGCCGCGCATCCACTCTGTTCCGTTCCTTCGAGCGCCGTCGCGCGGTGCCGGTGAACCTGGGCGTTAGGCGCTTCTTCTTGGGTGAATTATGTGGACATACGAAGAGATTGAACAAATTAATCCTCCGGGGAAAGGGCAGAGAGCCTCAATTCTTTCTCATCTAATTAAAATTGGGGCTGCATGGTCTAGTCTTCTTTGTGAGACCTCTAATGATCTGGAGGAGTTAGGTTCGCCTTGGGTTTGCTGTTTCGCTCAAATTCCATATCCAATAACTGTTGAGAGTGGTAAATATGTGTTGCGCGGACAAAGCGCAAATGCTGTCATCCATCTTGATTTCAGATTGTTTGCTATCGAAATAGATCAAACCTTTCAAATACGGGTAAGCGAGATAAAACCAACTGATATTTCTTCATACAGAGATGCTACTGTCGTAACCCAAGTTAGGGGTTTTATCCAACTCTGGGGACGGCGCGTTTTGTACTACGATAATTATCTCTCCTGTTTGGATAGTAACGGGCTTAAAGATCAGATAATTAATCCACGAAAATCAGAATGGGTTGTCACTTCTGGTTTATATAAAGGCAAAACAATGACTTCAAGTGTCTTTGAAGGGGAAGTATCTGATCGTTTAAGACCTGAATTGCTTTTTGCAATAAAGCGATTTCTTCCTAATTACAGCATAGTGTCCTTACACGAAATGCCGCCAGTCCATAATGCCTTGAACTACTTTTTGATGTCAGCACCGGGACGAGTGGCGTATGGTGAATCACCTATTCCATTGCTGCCAGCCATACTTCGCACAGTTCCGCCGAATCAGCTAAGACCTATATCAAAGCATCAAATTGATCGGGCGTTGCAATTTAGTCTGAGAGAGATTGATAAGTATCTGCATCTGCTTCTTGCTATGCATCGTCTGGCTAACGATGGAGAAACTGAACTTGCCTTAATCGGGTGTGTTATGGCTATCGAATGGTATATGAACTCATTTTTACCGCCTAAAGATAATTGGCAAGCCTCATTAAGAGAATGTTTGAAAGAAGAACCTTTCAAGAGTCTCCCTGAGAAGTTGAAGCAAGACCTAAGAAATATTGCTCTGATACGAAATGAGTTTGTTCACGGGCAACCGCCAGATCGTAATAATTCGCAAACGTCTAATGCTTCTACTTCAAAATCAAGAATCAATATTAAGAATGTTGTGGAAACCGGTTTGGAATTATACCGAGAACTGAATTTCAGGCGAACAAAACAGTGAAATTACGGGGGCTTTCTGAACGAAACAATGCGTCTAACAACTCATTCAACCGGAGCTCGAAGAGCGCTGCTTTCATCCGCGAGACTTGGCTTTATCAGCGGTTCTCGCGCCAGGTTAATTTGGGCGTTAGGCAAAAATATAAAGAATACAACTCATCGGAAGCAGTCCTTGTAAAATACGACCGTAGTACAGCTTTACTACATTCGTTAGGCATCTTAATGACAGGCCAAATCTATATGGCAGGACGCCCTCGCAGTAGCCCTATTCATCGAGACAAATCCATAATCTGCAGCGATCTGGCAATTGTCCTCGGGCAAGCTTGCGCAAAGCTAAGCGACGGTGCCAAATATGCAGTCATAGACCAAGCTCTACAGCTATGGTCAGCACACGATGGAAAATATGAAGGTTGTCGGTATTGGACGAAGGAGGCGCTTTTTGCAAAGCGCGAGCATCTTCGCTACAACGGACAAGGCCTAACAATACCTCATGAACACAGGTTAATTCATGAGCACATTGTTCCGAGGAAAATTATCAGGGACTTGCTCCTCACGTCGTCAGCCCCGACCGCCACACAAATAGAATCGCTTCTTGATCTGTACTGCGTAGGGGCAATCATCACGCGGCCTCAGGATGATCAACTGACCCAAGCGGGCCTGCGCGATTCTATGCCCCATGGTTGGCGTCCGGGGGGGGACATGTGGGCTCGACACAGGGCGTGCGGTATTCAGATTGTTGACCGACTCGACAATGACAAACCGATTTACTGAAGCAGTTAAAAATGAATGCGTTAGTCGGCCTGCGTTTTACGGCACTCACTCAATAAAAAATGAGTTGTCGATTAAGGGATTTAGTTTGAAGTCTCGCTGAATGACGCGCATCCCCCGTTCCTCAAAGCGTGCTTCCATCTCATTCTTAATCGTTTTCACCTCTTCAAATAATTCAGGCATTAAGTAGAACTGATGCTTCTCCAACCAATCTATTGTACGATTATAGTTCTTGGCGTCCACATCTTCCGATTCTTTAATTTTACGTAATTTGCTGACTGCTTCATCAATCAAGGAGCGTTTAATTACAGGCATCAAGTCAGGCACGAGGTCAATAGTTCCGTCCTCCGATACCACGATCGCGAGGCACTCATTCTGGAGCCGCTCCCGTGCCGTTTCTACGTATCGGATTGCCGAGTTGTAGCGTGCCCCCCGCTCGGGCGTACCCTTGTCTGTCGCCAAGCCATCAAGTATGACCCCGACAGCGTGACACCTGCCGCTCGGCTCTACGAGCACTGCCCCGTCGATGGCGGTGAGCATTGGGATTTCATTTTGCGTCACATGAAAAGGTTCAACAACCGTGCTCTGTTTCGAGAGACGGGCAGCCTCTTCCTCGGCCGCGTTTGAGACAACTAAGATTGTTCCGTGCTCCTGCTCGGCGGCCGATATAGCTAACGACCAAAGTCTTTCGACATCGTCTGGCCTAATTCCGCTAAATATCCTTCGTAGATCCGACTTGAACTTCTTCTCATCGATTAGCTTTGCTGGTAGCTGCGGCTGGCCGTAAATAACAGTCATCAACTCATGGCCGGCGTGCTTCAACTCCCACTTGTGATGCTTAATGAAGTTGATGGTGAAAACGTCCTCGGCCCGCGCGTCGTATGTCCCGACACCTTTACCCAAACCATATATTCTATTGCCGTTGCTGAGCAGCCACATCTCACCCCGGGACATTTCGAGCATCTTTCGCGCGGCTCGGTGTCTTCGCAAACTCACAGGATTTTTGAAAGTTACCTCCACCTTTACATTGGCATGATCAGGCTTCACTAGAAACATCCTGCCGACGCTCTCCTTTCCTTCATAACGTAAGGAGGCGATCGCGTTACATGAATCAAATAGGTCGTGGTGTGGCATGCCTGATACCCGCCACATTGGGTTAATCATCAGCCTTCGTCCGGCCGCACGCACAAGTTCGTCGGCACCACGGGTAATGACACCCAGCCCCTCTCCGGCGTTGGGGTCAGTCAGAGCTTTAGAGCACGCTTCTAAGAACTCGGCGATAGCTGATTGAAGTAAAGAAGTTGCAACAGGATATCTCTCTTTAAGTTTTTTAGTTACGAGCGAGTAATGAGACTCAAAAGCTTCGCGATTCAGTTCTAGTACGCAGCAAACCAAGTAGTCCTCGACGAGCGTTGGCATTGAGCAAAATGAAGTTACCCCGCGGTGCTCACCGTACCTTTGTAGGACCTTCTCAATCGCGTCCTTCAGCGCTTTATGTTTTATCCACTGCTCGCGTTTATCCTGCACGTATGGGTGGGTGTGGATGATGTCATTTTCATCATCTAAGGTCGCAAATGACTCGGCAAACACCTCTACGTCCGAGAAGTTTCTAGGCTCATACCAACACTCGTCTTCGGGTTCAACGCAGATAGGATGGCGGTCCTCCCGCTCTTTCGTTAACACACCTACTAAAAAGACTTCCGGCTCAAGCTTCTTGTCCAAGCTGTTGAAAAGTGCTTCAGCCGTCGTCTGCACGGATAGACGGAAGTGCTGCTGCCATGACCACATAAAGAACTCAAGTGTGTTTCTATTATCGTTTTGATGACCTTTGCTCATAGATGTTCGCTCTAAACATCACACTTGTACAAACGGATGAATTATCTGCTGTCTGAAGCGTCTGTCTGCGGACTTAAGTTAAGCACATTTATCAGGAGGTCACTTAGTTCGCGCAAGTCATCAGGAGCGTCGTTAACAACCCATTCCGTAAGCATCCTAGAATGCTCTGTTTTATCGTAGCTTACCAACCCCTTGGATAGCTCAGAGAATAGATCCCTGAGTAGCAGAGCGCCATGCACCATATCAGTCCAGGAGCCTTCACTGGGTATGCCAAAGGGGCGGAAGTACTTGGCGTCTTGTTTTTTCAAATCGAGCCACTTCCTTACTCGCTGCTCGCTGATCCTACGCTTGCTAAAGCCTTCGATGCTGTTGACCACTGCTGCGATCCCGGCAGGATTCAACAGATAGTTCTCGTAAAGGCGTTTGGTAGTGAAGTGCATTCGGCCACGGCTCTGTCGCTTGAGGTCCTCTAGATCCCTTTCAGATCGGTCTTCCCTGTCAAAGACAAAGCCGACGAGAGGAGGAACTAGTCCCCCCTCGAGTTGGCTTAGCCGTTCGTAAATGGCAATGACGTTCTTCGAGTCCTTCCGATTAAAATCGCCCGTGTGCTGCACGCGTAGAATGGCAGTTCCCAATAGCGACTCATCCGTCAACTCCCTCAGGATGATCGGGAAGCAAACCTCCTCAGTCTCGCCTTCAACCCAGAGTACACGGTCATAGCCGAACACATCAGAGAGGCGGGCGCCGATTGCCCATAGGTACTTTTGCTGTTGCTCAGCTTCCCTGACATTGACCTTCTCGAAAACGCTTTCAGCGCCCTCTTGCCTGACCAGAGTAATTGTAATTGGATCGGCGGAGGTTATAACCGTAGGCGAGTGTGTTGCGATAATGAGCTGATGCTTAGCTTTAGTGTATCGTCGCAAAATCTCGATTAATTTTCGCACTGCGCCCGGGTGAAGTAGGCCCTGAGGCTCATCAATGATGATTGTTTGAGGCTCCCTGGCTGTCTGCATCTCATATAAGATAGCTAAGACTTGACCAATCCCAGCCCCCGACTCCTTTAGGCTGAAGGCGAGTTCGTTGCGTGAAATTGCGCGTTCGTCGTTCCAGACAATGACCTCACCTTGGTTGCCACCGCCCAACTTCCGTGTGCCAACCTGCTTTATGTCTGGCAGAACCTGCCGCACCAGCCGGTTGAACTCAGCGAACTGATCCAGATTTCCTTGAAGCAGATTTATGACCTCTGCCAGGTTCCTCGCATCGGGGGCGAGAGTGTGATCATTCCCGAGTTCGACCGGTCCTGAAGGAAAACGCTCGGCCTCGAAACGATAGACATACCTATTGAGGCGGCGCCCCATCCGTAGAATGAAGTCATCACTGTATTTATTACCGCCTCCGCTGACGGTGATATGTCCGGAGAAAGAGAAGTCCCGCTCGTACGGCCTCACCATAAAATTGCAGTAATGACAGGAAGTGCCGTTGTGTTCAGATGCCCGTTCGAAGCTAGGGTAGATGTACGGATCGTCGGCGATATGCCAGTTGCCTTCCTTACCGCTGCCGAAGGCCTCCCGCTCCATGCGGAAGGTGTAAGCGTCGTGTGAGAAGAACCACTCGCCGAACTGAGTGGCTGCGGAATCATCAAATTGCTTGAGTTTCAGCTCCTTCCAGACAGGATCAGAAGAAGCCGGTAGCGGCAAGCGAAATTCCGTATTCCCTTGGGCTGGGATCAGAAGATCAATGACTTCATCTCTCGTAAGATTGAAGGTGAAGTCAACTATGGAAGTTGGTAAGGGAATCCTAGATGAAGTAGGCATCGTGAGGATGCTACGATGCGGGTTGACCGCGAATCTAAGTGACAGCGCTTCAAGAAGCGCCGTCTTGCCGGAGTTATTCTTCCCGACAACGATGTTGATTCCCGTATCTAGGTCTAGCCGTGCTGAGTCACGATAGCCTTTATAGTTTTTGATTCGGACGTTTGAAAAATACATGGAGCGGAAACGATAGCATTATATGTAAATGAGTCCTCTTAACTTTTTATAAGACATTGGATGGCTCGGTATTCACTGTTGCTTCTTTGTCTACCGATACCTAAAGTTTCCAGCCCGATTTGATTTCGTCCAAGAGCTTGTTTGCGTCTTCAATGTCCTCGTCACCCTTACTCTTAATTGTTAACCGCACCTCAATCTGCGGGTCGGCACCTGCGAGTGATTTCATAACTTGGGGGATATGATCTGCAAGGTCTTGCAACTCGCTAACACTGAGTACAGCCAGCGTAGATGATCTACGTCCGGATGGTGTAGGAGTAGACTCTTGTGGTTTAGGCGTCTCAGTTCTAATCACTATGCCGACATTTCCATCGACTTGGAGAGAAATAATTGGTCCTGCTCCATTCGATCTATGCAGGAATCCTTGACCTAGCGCAGCGTTAAGGCTGTCGAGAAACAGCTTCGGGGGCCAAGGCTTGCCGCGTACAGCTTTTACCTCAGCATATAATGCCGTCACCGTGGTTTGCGGCTCTGATTCTTTTGACCATGCTTCCGGCAGCGAGGTTGGTAGAAGGTCAATTGATGCAAGTGGTGTCGGGGGGCGATACAAGACAGCATCGGCATCTAACTGTATTTCATTTGGAGCCTCGCCAAAGACACTGTCCGCACCAAAAACAAGCCACAAGCTTCCATCTTGGACCGCCTTGGATATGGCTTTTTTTACAATTTTATATTCGACTTTTGGGATTAGCCTAAGCTCTGGTGGATACCCCGACTGTGTCTCCTCCTCGAAGCTGTGAGTACCATCGAACCACGAAAACATCGTCGATAGCTTCACCCCGCTATCATCCTTTGGCCATAGTCCACGCAAAGAATCAGGGAGAACAGCTTTCGAGCTTAGCGTATTCAAATTAGCTTCCGCTGGTAGCCAAGCCTCTGCGATCTTTTCCCAATCTGCTATATCTATGTTTGAACGCCAAAACCATTGCTCAGAACCATCAGAGCGCTGGCATCGTACGGCTAAAAGACCGCGCCTTACTGCGTCCTCTATCGTACTCAACACGGTGTTACTGCTAAGCAGCTTCGGTAGACGATGTTCTTTACCGAACTCTTGATAAAGATCTTTAACGCGAATGCTCGCGTCTCCCGCTGACCAGACAGGGTAAAGGCCATTCGGCATAATAGCCTCAGCATCAATCTTCTCCTTGAAGAGCCTAAGAGAGGGCTCTTGAAGCAAAGTCGCGAGAAGCGATTGTGCTCCAAGGGTTATCTTTTTCGCCTGCACTGATCCATCCTTATCAATATAAAGAACCAGTTCGTAAGCGTTCTTAACAGCAGTCAATGCCTCTTTTTGCGTCTCACGCTCACGCTTCTTCACGGTCTCTTGTTGAAAGTGATCAAGTTCCTTGAACTGATTCGAAGCCTTAATTTCCTCCCACGCAATCCAGTCTGCAATCTGCTGCTCCGCCTGACTCAGCCCCGTCACACTTGGGGTCACAATCAATAGGGCGTTCTGATATGTGCGAGTATCCGTCGGAGTAGTGTGAGTGCGGATGAACTCCACAGCCTTGGGATTCTGCTGGCCTCCTACTATACCTGCGTAATCAGCCCCAAGTAGTACGATCCGGAATAGTCCGTCATCCCCCACATCCGCTGGTGATGTAGGCAGTTTGTGGAGTTTTATGCCTTCATCAGAGATCCCTTCGTAAAGCGGTGTGCACTTCTTTTGAGCTACATCATCAAAACGGCCTTTAGCATGTTTAAGCGCTTGCCGCTGATAAGCGTCATGTAGTTGGGTGAGATTTGGCTTAGGACCAAGCCGCCAATATTTAGGAACCCCTGTGCCCGCCTCAGTAGTCTCACAATCTTCCAAATACCAGGACTTCTTCGCCCATGCGACAAGCCCATTGTTCAACACAGCAGGCATCTCACAAGTAGGCGCTAACAGCCATCTGAGATCCGAAAGCTCTGCCTCTTCACCGATAGGCTGCGAGTATATAAATGACGCAAGGCATGCAGCTTCGATCTCCCGACCTGTTAGAGTTGCTGCATCCGTCTCCTGAACTTCTCTAACGCGAGGAAGCTCAGTATTAAGATTCGTTGGCCATTGCGGATTTCGTGTTTTATCTGAGTCCTTAGCAACTTCTGCGAGTTTACGTAAAGCTTCACTTAGTCCCTCTCTATCTGGAGCATCAAGAAAGATCTGTGGCCCAATCAGGGGCGACTCGTCCCAGCTTTCGGCATCGCGGAGCGCCATAGCGAATGTTTGGAGAACACCACGGGTTCTCTGGAACTGATCAAGTTCCGTCCACTTCCCAAAGAATCGCTCCAGCAAGTCAGGGTGGAACGGATATGCGCTAATAAGCCTTTCTTCTGAATCTGGTAATTTCGCTCTTATTGGATCGACAGCCTTCATACGATGCCAAAAAGCTATAATGTGCTTATGACGATCGGTATTACTCTGGGGATAGCGAACGAAAAGTCGTCTACGTAATAGCTCGGCTAAATCATCCTTTTCCACAGGAGATTGCAAAGACGCTTGCCGGTTAAGCCCATTATTGCAGGCGCTAAGGATGCCTCGTCCGGTCTCGTCATTCTTCTGGGGATCAGTTGCTAATAAAGAGACGACGAGAGACGATCGTTCTGAAGCCTCTATCGCCTGTGCTAGGCGCTGGAAAAAGTTCTTTAGTCGATCGAACCATACCGGCCCCTTGTCTTTACGATCGCTCGTTGGATCAGGCGATGCGGCATCATGAGCCCACATTAAGAACTCATCAATGAGGATGAGCGCTCCAACTCCTTGCCCTTCAACTTCACGCAGTATGGTTTCCCATAAAGTGTCCGACGGAGGTACGTCATAGTCTTGCATCGACTCCTCCCGGTTCAGAATGTCGATTCCTCTTTGACCGAGAAGCTGCCAAGCAATTAGATTCCACGGCATTCTAAAGCTACGTTTTTCACCGTCCGGTGCCTTCACTTCGCAACCTGATTTCCAGTCAACCTTGTCAAAAGAAACAGCAGCCACACGGGCGTTAGGAGGCTCAATCAATTGTGCATCGTTCAAAATCATTCCAACCGGCGTTTCTTGTGTAGGCAGATCCTTCCCAAGAGTCGTCATGTAGTAAAGCGTGGTTAATGTATGTGACTTACCGCCACCGAATGTTTGGGCTACGTTGATGATAGATTCCCCGCCAGACTCTTTAGCTAATCGGCGTAATACTACTTTACAAAACTGCCGGAGGTTCTGTGTTGCGTATGTAGTGCTAAAGAACTGAATGGGATCACAATAATACGGGGAATCTCCAGGAGAGCTGTTGACTACCTTATGGAGATCAACAGCGAAATCACTAGCGGTGAGATTCCGCTGACGAATCTCTGGCCGGAGAGCGCAAGTTTTGCTCCAAGGCTTTATGACCGATACTTTATTCATAGCAATTTCCTAATGGCTAGTACGATTACACCTCTTCAACAGGACCGAACAACGACTGCTCCTTCATTTCATTTCCCATCACCACTGTTCGACGATTCATCTTTACTTGCGTTGCAAGGGCCTCGACTAATCGCCGTTCTGTGTCCCGTCTATCGCGAACTGCGAGTTCCCGGACGGCTTGCAACAATGGTTTGAAAGCCCTTTCGTTAGCAAGCCCCCACCTCTCAAATAAATTCTGGACATCGCTTGTACGGTTCTGTTGGAACAGGAACATCAACCGATGTAATCTATCTATTAGTGGGGCAAACTGCCCAGCCTTGCTCTCTCCGAGAGTTTCTCGACATCCACGTTCCTCCCAGTTGAGAAGCCAGTATTCATTACCCTTTCCCTCACGGTTATCATCTTCAACAGATTCGCCCTCTTCTTGTCTTTTCCGCGGGCGACCCCGTTTAGTTTGACCACCTTGCTCAAGTATGTTCCACACCACCTTAAGCTCTGACTCATTCTTTCCACATGCATTTGCGTAAAGAATACATGCTCCGGCCGGAGCAGGATCAAGGCCAAAGGAAGCACGATGAAGCAAGTAATACTGTGTTACAGGATCCAGCTCTAGATTCTCGCCGCGTCCCTGTGTCTCCTGCTGGATCTCGTGGAACCCAGGAAGTTCGCCAAGGCTGAACTGGAGCACAAGCTTTCTTACTTCTTTCAAGAACTCGGGCACCGTCATAATCCCACCAGCAGTTTTCTTGACAAAAGGATGTGCACTGTAAGCCTCTAGGGCCGGGCCAAGGGCTGCCCATATAAAATCAGGACCGCGAATACCGAGATCAAAGTAATATTGCAGAATATTCCGGCCGCCTAGTGCCTCGCGTGCGTCAAACAATATCTGCTTCATTCGGTCAACAACAATTTCTTCCCAACCTGAGGGAGCCGTTTTTAGGCGCTTGCGACACACTAGCCAAACTGAGGAGGCAAGAGCGGCTGAGTTATTACTTCGCATTCGACCTGTTCGTTCCGTTTGAATCGGCCAACTAGCAGAAACAACGAAACCGGCTCTGACCATTGCTGCAACCATAGTTTCCCATGCATCAACCTCTTTATTGGCAAATACCACGACTAAACGACCTGAATCGTCCAACTGACTCCACATCAGTTGAAAGGCACGGAACATACCCTCTTCATAGGCAGCCTTCGCCGCTTGCTTATCGCCGCCGTGCCGCGATTCGTCTTCAATCAACTCTCCGTCCTGTGCTTCGTGATTCCACTTCGGTGCTACGCCTCCACTAAAAGCTGAGTCCATTTCATCAGAAAAGCCATACGTGATTCGTTTCTGCCAGATAAAAAAGTAATCCATTAAATCCGAGTAAGGGATCGCGTCATAATAAGGCGGATCCGTAAAAATAAGGTTGCGGTTCTCTTTGTCTCCAGTTAGAGCACTCGAACAACGGACTGTCGGCTTACTAGAAGTATCTAAGTTTGCGGCCAGAAGCTTATCTATGACTCGACAGGCAACCTCCAAACCACCGGAGTAAAATCTTGCTGACTCTGTAAATGGGTTTGCCTCGGCAAAATCCCATGTAATGGGAAGTGCGTATCTGCTGAATGTGTGTAGGACTTCATCATTTACGCCACTCCATAGACAAAGGGTACTCATGTAATCCACGAACTTGCCAAAAACGATAGTCAGCATTCCAGCCATGGCAGATGACAAGTCTAAATTATGTACTTTCAGCAACTCGGCAGCTTCCCGCGTATGTTTCACAAACACACCGAGTGCCAATAGCTGTCTGCTGGTGAAAAGATCCTGCCACTTCTTCAGCCCATATTTCTGAACAGAGAACGCTCTAGAGGCACCACTCCCACCGCCAGCAGGAGTAGGCTCATCAGGAATGCCAAATGGAATTTCGTTAAACACTGCACTAAGATCTTCGATTTGTGCATCTGCTGCTTTCAATTCAACATCAGTCGGTAATCTATAGCGTTTGACAATTCTTTTACTTCCAGGCTTAACAGCCTCTACAACTACCGCAGTCATCTGGGCACTAAGCAATCCCTGTTGCCCTTGGCGGCGGAGGTCTTCAGTCGTTAGGGAGATCATTCCAGGCCGTCCACTAACAGGGCTCCAGACACCCGAGCGGTTCATCGTGCCGACCTTTAGGAAATCTTCAAAATTCTCGGCGGTTACTTCCCACTCTTTGAGGAAGGGATATTCCTCGACAATCCGCTCAGGATTCTTCAGATCAGTCTCTTGTAGAAGCCGGAAACTTACTCCAGAGTTATCAGAATTTGGAATTGGTAGAAGTGCTACTCGACGCCCTTTCTTCCTGCTCAGCCAAAACGTCTTGAGTAAAGGTATTCGACCAGTTGTTACTTTATCCCGTGCAGTACGCGCCCAAAGGTAGGCAACGGTCGGCTCGCCTCCGACCAATGGATAACGGGTGGTAAGATCAGCCTTGGCGCGCTCAAACACCCATCGTCCCCACGCACGCACATGCCAAGCCAAATCAGCCTCCGGTAGTTCCATTAGGGCGAGTTGTTTGGGGTCGGAAAAGTGCGTTTTCTTTTTTCCTGTTCGTTTCTTAATCTTCCCCATCAGGAAGTCTTCAACGAAATCAGGCCACTCACGGACGAACTTAGGTAGCGGCCATGTTTTGCCTGCAAACTGCTGGGGATATTCGAGTGTGCATTTAAGGATGTACCAAGCTACAGGATTCAAGTCCGACGCAGTCACTTCGCATCCAAGGCGCATCGCCTCAAGAGGGATAGCACCACCGCCTGCAAAAGGATCAAGCACTTTCGGAGCCAGACCGCCGTGGAACTGCCTGATTGATTCGCGAAACTCATCCATCAGGGGATCGTCCTCTTGTCCCCACGCGAGCACTCCCCCCTCGACCATTTCTTTATCTTCGATTACGGTATTTCCCTCGTTGTCCCTTTCTTCGACAACTTTTCTGACAACTTCTCCCCCGATCTTAGCAAGGAGTTTCTTCCTTATTTCCGGGTCACCCGGATCAGGGAGAAGTGTTGCCAAGAGCGCTGCACGACAGGCAGCCAATGGCCGCCTTGCTGGCCATATATGCAATGTCGATAGATGTCCATAACGGACATTCTTCTCATGTACGCTGGCAATCGACGCTTGTTTTAATGGGAACGCAACCTCTATCAGGCGTACTTTATCGGTCATAGTTTCACTCGACAGATTTAGAATACATTAAAAGCGAGGGCTTATAATTAGTTCGCACCTTATTCGGGCTCTGCTTCCCGGATAATCTCGCCTATGTTCAGCGTGAATGTTTGACGAGTTTGGAAAGCTAATCTGATTGGATCACGAACACGATATAGCTTCGGATCAGTAGCACAATCCACAACAACGTATAGCCAGTACTTATCACGAATGTTGGCAGCCGTCGGCCATTCGTTATCAGTTAAATGGACAGGACCTCTGCCACTTCTACCTTTCACTTCGATTACTACCTTCTCGCCGTTTGCGCGATGACTCTCTAAGTCATAGCCTCTTGCGAGGTTCGGTGCGGACACATCAAACACGCGCGCATGGTAATGGTCAATCTCGAAATTACGCGCTATCCGCATAGCTATTGCTTCAATGTTCTTATCATAAGTGTCACGAGCTTCTGGTGAAGGGTCGGGAACAACGATAGAGATAGCGATTCGTTCGAACTTAACAATGTCGAGAAGTTCAGGTTTATGCTGTTCATATAGCAGTGCTTCCGCTTTTTCGATTTCTAAAGCTGCTTGCTGTCTCCTGATGTCCTCGAGTTCATCAGTCGCAGATTTGTCTCCCTGCCGTACTCGACGCGCAATTTCACTCCTTGTTTCTGCGAGATTTCCGCTTAGAAAATCGAAGCCACGGGCTAGGTCATCAAGGCGGCTTTCAGTTTGAGCCATCAGTGCTGATCTGAGGTGCTGGAGGTATTTGCTTTCGGCAAACATGCGCGCGTGCGCACCTGCCCGTTGCGCCTGCTCTTCAGGATTAACGAGGAGATTCCCGGCCCTCCATGTCAGCGAGCGAGGAGCCGCTTGAAGTGCCAGTAGATGATTAGGAGCGCAGAGATCATAATTGCCAGTCTCATCCCATCGAATACCGATAAGGTGACGTTCAAATAGTTGGCCATTGCCAGATTTGCTGCGTAGAAGAGTAGATGGCTCACCTAACTGACAGAAGTATAGGGCAACATAATAAGGACGCTCGGCTGCTGGGTCACAAAACACGCTCCCACGGTGGGCATCAGCCTGGAACTTTCGAATAGTCTCTGAACAGATCGTATCGAAAATAGCTTCTCCAGGCCTTAGAAATGCAACGCGGCTCGGATCTACACCTAGATGCTCGGTGTCTCGTCTAACTGTAAGGAAATCGGGGAAGTCATCTGATAAGCGTGAGCGTAGATTGCGAAGCCACCCTCCCGCCCCTCCATTTACCGAAAATCGAGCTGCGCCGGTCACATCCCCGTCTATGTTTATGCCTAGATGTGGGGCTGCCTTTGTGACAAAATTCTGCACATAAGCAGGCAGAAGACGATTAAACCGCTCCACCTCGACTTCACTATTCAGTTGCCCCAGTCGCCTAGCGACATCGCCATATATGGAAGCAGTCTTTCGCTGTTCCTCCACAGCAGCCCGTAATCTCTGCGTCGCGAAAATGGAATCAAGTTTTTTGTGGGCAGATTGTGGGTCGTAAAGGGCATCGCGGAGCAGGTCCCGGAGTGAAACATTCTCTAACTGTTGACCAATAATGTCGAATACTTTGTCGCTGCAAAGCTCCTTCCTAGCCTCATCTAATTTATTCAACAAGGTGACAAGGACATCCCCCTCCCGAGTTCCTTCAGCTACCAGGTTAAATATTCGTACCTCGGAATGGCGCTGCCCGAACCGATGAAGCCGTCCCATCCGCTGCTCTAGTCGAGCAGGGTTCCATGGAATATCAAAATTAACCATCAACCAGGCAAATTGAAGGTTAATACCTTCGCCAGCCGCATCCGTCGCGACCATGATTCTTGCGTGTGGCGCGTCTGGGTTCTTTACGCCTTGTTCGCGACGAACGTCCGGGGGCATAAAAAAGATGCGCTGCTGCTCACGTTCTTCCACGTCCATGCCGCCGTGTATGGAAGCGACCTGATCTGTATATCCTAATGCGTCGAACCGTTGACGTAGATATTCGAGAGTATCTCTGTGTTCGGTGAAGATAAGAAGTTGTTGATTACGAAACTCGGTAGACTCGATCAGCTCACGCAGTTTAAGGAACTTCGTCTCCTGCTGTGCTTCACGGATCCGCTCACCTAATGCCATAGTTCGGTCGAGGTATTCCAGCTCTTTCCGAATTTGTTCTGCATTAGTTGGTCGAGCTAACCCCAAGGCAAAATCTTCTATGATTTCATCTGATTCATGGCCGTGCGCGTCAGGCTCATTTTCATCGGCGGTACTTGTGTCCAGATAACTAGCTACGCGCTCAGGAGAAAATTGGGCGTAGTAGGGGACCGGCGCGACGGCGGTAATGCGCTCCTTACGTCGCTCGAGTGATTGGAGCATCGCATAAGTAGAGCTTGCGAGCCTCCGCTGGAGTACCGCAACGACCATACCGGCAGCACTCTTATTCACACTGCGGTTAGTGTCATAGCTCCAGCGTAGATACTCGGTCGAAGCTTCATAGAACTCTTGTTCCGCTTGGGTAAGATCGAATGTGATTGTTTGGCAAAGGCGCGGCTTATAAATTGGTTGGCCGTTGTAACCAACCATTTCTTCCTTAAGCCTACGAATAAAATATCGCGCTCTCTTTTCTTGTGGAAAGGAGCGCCAAGCATCTATTGTCGAGAAAACGGTCGGGTCGAGGAGACGCCACAATGCAAAATAGGGGAAGGGCTTCCCCATGTGCGGTGTTGCTGTCAGTAACAATAAGTGGGTCGAACGCTTACCTAGAACTTCCGCTAGTCGATAGCGTCTCGTCTTAGTATCGCCGCGATTAGGATCCGACCAAGCTAATTTGTGGGCTTCGTCGAAGACTACAAGGTCGAACCCCGGATCAGAATCGGAGGTCAACCTAGCCTTTATTGCATCAGTCGCAGCCGTATCGACGCTGATAATAAAAAGGTTCTTATTTGGATCAGCTATCGGATCCCCTCTTTGGAAATCACTGCCCCGTAGGACTGTAAATTCAAGGTCAAAGAAATGCAGTAGCTCTCTTCGCCAGTTCCAAGTTAGCCCTGCCGGTGCGCAGATGAGAACTCTTTTCAATCGTCCGCGATTTATCATTTCGCGGATGTAGAGTCCTGTCATGATCGTCTTTCCTGCGCCCGCATCATCGGCGAGAAGAAAACGGAGTGGGTTGGAAGCAAGAAAGTGCTCGTAAACGGCAATACGCTGATGCGGTAATGGAACAACTTTAGAAACTTCTAAACCAAATGCCTTATTAAAAACGTGCCCGTTCTGAAGTCGTTGGGCATCTACAATAAGTTTGACAGCCTCTGGGTCTCCCTCAAAATCTAACCGAATAAGTTTTGAAACGGCCGGTAAAGACATTTCCGCGGTAGTTATTTCGCGAAGTAATGCCTTCATCCGCTCGATTCGATCCTTCTGAGGCTTAGCTTTATTATTCTCCCATCGATTTACTGTCGCGAAAGAAACGCCCAGAGCAGCAGCAAACGCCTCTTGCGACATACCTAGTTGGCTTCTGATAGATTTGATAGCCGATGCATCCATATTAGAGACTTATATAACATCTGCTATATCGCACGTCAACATTTTTTCGTTGACAAAATAAGAAGGCTGGAGTAAAAGACTTTTCAGCCCTCGTTTTGAAAATTCGTTCGGCTATTCATGTGAGTCTACTTCTACGTTTAGAGACCCACAAGCCCTTATTCTTCTTTGATTTATCTGTGTTTGGCTGTGCAACTTGAATCTAGTTGCGTAGCAGAAGTGAATGGAGGACTAGATATTTAGGGATTAATAAAGCTACCAATGCTACCAGTGCCTGTGAGTTTTGGTGGCGAGATGCGAAGTTCCCGGTTTGTATCTAAAATGTACGAACATAGGTAGTGAAACATTGCCAGCTTCTGTACGCAGTCGCATTGCAGGAGTTGGGTGCATTCACCATTGGGAGCCAAGCTGAGGGTTTTATTCGGTCTAATACACGACAAGCCTGCACAACTTTCCACGGGAGCGCAGGCTTGTCGCTAGTTAGATCCTAACGGGATGCGCTCATGCGAACGCTGCTCGCGTTAGGGCCTTTGTCTGGCTATGCGGTCAGATTCTGACCGCGCGCCACTTTTACCCAAGGTAGGGGCGTCTGTCAACTATAAAAGCGTTACTCCGGCTGGCAGCCGCCCGACCTTGCAGTAGAGGAGGATTGAAATCATGTCAGGTCGTACAGGTGAACGGTGCCAGGTCAGTGGTGTGTACCGGTGCTCAACGCACACCAGCAACACCATTCCGTTGGCTGTGGGCAACGTGTTCCCGCCCTGCTCATCGGGGAGCGGGCACGGGACGACGTGGTTCCTCGTCCGCAGGGCGTAGGATCAGGCTGGGCCGGGGGAGCGAAGTTTTAACTCGCTCCCCCGGCCCATTGTACTAGCCAACTTTAAGGGAGACTGAACCACAGATGCAAAAGTCCCTATTTATGCTTCAATATGTACGCGCACTCGTTTATATACTCCGACGAACATTCACCAAGGGAGAGATGACGGGGAAACGATTTAGGCGAGACCAAATTGATATGCCTCTTGAGATGAACTTGTTTGACGCAGTCGGGGATTGATCACCCATGTGAGGTAAAAGATGAGAGACGACTTCAAAGTCGACGTGAAGGATATTCTTGCCAAGCGCTCGGGAGTGAAGTGCTCAAACCCGAATTGCCGCCGACCGACGAGCGGACCCCAAGAGGACCCTGAAAAGGTGCTGAATGTTGGCGCTGCAGCTCATATCACTGCAGCATCTAGACGCGGGCCGCGCTATGACCCGCGGATGAGCGCTCAAGAACGTAGATCAGAGGAAAACGGTATTTGGCTATGCCAGACTTGTGCGAAGCTAGTTGATAACGATGCTGCACGCTACAGCGTCGATCTGTTGCGCCGGTGGCGACGACTAGCGGAGGAAGCGGCACTCCTCGACATCGAGGCACCGGCCAATGATGAGAAGGTTGGTCGCGTTAGCGATGAAGATCTTATACGCTTCTACGCACAATGCTTCGATAGGCCCGCGTTCCAAGATCCCTTTCGCCAAGAAGGCTCCATGGAAGCATTTGATAGGGCTATTGAAGACACAATTACAGCGATTAATACGGGATGCTTGCGCGCCCGCGACGGCGGCGTCCTCATGAGGTCTAAGGGAAAGGCTTTCCTTGAGCGGGCGGAGTGGCGCCAGCGCATGGATTTGATCGTTGATTTACTCCGCGCGATCCGGTCGCGTTACGACGACGCTCGAAAGACAAGAGCAATCTATGTCGAGGACAGGCCGGGCAGCGACACTTTTTATATAATCAATGACCCTGAAATAGCAGACTGGATGGATCAAACTCGATCCCAAGTGTTGGCGATCTTCGGCGAGGTCGGCCGCGAGGCCGGTCTGGCCGCGCCAGTGTTTCCCCGTCACCGCACTTACCGTACACGCTGGTAGCTCACAGGGAGAAGCTATGCCTAATCTTTCTTATTCAGTACGGAAATAGGATCTGGCGATGCTTCAACTCCATCGAGACATTCATGAGGGGCTAGTGAAAGCAGACAATATTTTAGGCAAGATTCAGACTGTCCCAACCTCTCACGGCGGGATCACCAGGCAGGTTAGCGAACCTGAGATACTCGATACTCAAATGCAGGTAATTTCGCTGGAGATAACTATGGACTCGCGGTGGATAGCCCAGACGGATGTGGAGGACATAGCGGCCTTCATTTGGGAGACGTCTCAGGAATTCATCTCTCGATTAAAGAAGTATTTCTTTGAAGTCTTTTCCAAAACTACTGAGGCCGTCGGGAATGTCTTTTCAGCACAAGGAATGAATATCCATGACGCCCAGATTGAAATACTAAAAGGGTTGGAGATGAGATTCGATAAGGACGGCAACCACAATTACGAATTCATCGTCAGCGAAGAAATGGGAAGAAAGATAAGCGAGAACCCACCGACTCCGGAACAGATGCAAAGGTGGGAAGAAGCCCTTAACGCCAAGCGAGACGAATATCATGCTCAGAAACGTACTCGAAGACTATCTTAACTCGATAAATGAAAGAGATTTTGATTATCCCCTGAGTTCACTATTACAGGGCATGGGGTTTTATGACATTCATTTCACGCATGGGGCGGTTGAATTCGGAAAAGATTTCATCGCCAAGAGAGCCGAGGGTGGAATCGAATACCAGTATGCCATTCAGTCAAAGAAGGGCGACATCGGACAAGGCCTTTGGCGCAACGAAATAAGAGGACAACTCGAAGAAGCGATTACATCAGACCTGTCCCACCCACAGTTCAATACAGCACTTCCCCGTAAGGTCATTCTGGTAACGACAGGGAGACTATCAGGCAATGCCCGCCTCGCCTCTCAAGAGTTCAAAACAAAACTAGAGCGAGAGGAGCAGGTACAGGACTTGATTTTCTGGGAACGCGAGCAGCTAATCCAGCTCTCAGAAGAATACGGACTGACTGGGATTTACCAGAACACGGCAAAAGGGCTGCGGGGGCTTGCTCAGTTTTATGTGACCTATAGCAAGGCGATTGAAGGGAGCTTATCTGACAGAGAGGTTGAACAGTTCTCGCGCCTCTGGCTCGATGAAAGTTTGGACTATAAGAAGCGGATCTTTAGAGCCTCAATTGAAGCGGAAATCATTGCCTCAAAGCTTATCGAGGAGAAGCATCTCTACGAGGCGCTAATCGTATATTTGAGTCTTGGGCGGCTGGTTATGGGAGTCATGTATGAAACTGACGACCCCTTTGTAGTGAAAATCTACGAGGAACTAAGAGCAGAAACAATCCTTCCCTTGTGTAAGTCGTTTTTCAACCAATTCAAGGCTGATTGGGAAGAAGTAGAAAAGGTCTTGACTAGGCTTTGCTTTCCACAGAGCTATTTCCCGGTAGCGAATTACCTTGTCTGGTGTGCGAGAGTCTTAGAAATAACTTCTTTATATTTCTTCCTAGCGAAAGACCAAGCTGGAAGGGATGGGGCTATATCGTTCCTAGTCGAATTCATGGAGAGGGAAGAAGGGTGCGGCCACATCCCAGCAGACAGGTTCACCGTTACAACCGTGTGGACGGCTCTCGCGCTTATCAAGGCCGGCAAGATTGATGAGGCAATAGAATTTATTAAGCGTAACGTAATTTGGTTATGTGACCGTGTTGATAACGAGTTTGGATTAGCCCACTATGACGCTGAGGAGTACGAAGAAACTGCGTTCCTCGTAGGCTACCCGTTTGAAGCAGTAGATATAAAGCCGAATCAAAGCTCATACCTTGCTACAGCCTTAGCCGATCTCGCTGCCTTCATCGGTAATCAAGATTTCTATGCTGATATCACAAACGACATAGAGGCATCAGAAATCGCTTATAACTACTGGCAACTTCCAGACTCAGCAGCTATCTTCACGATTGAAACAAAGGAGATACTTTTCTACCCTAATAATCCGCACCAATTCACTCTTACGGCCTTTGAAGAATACAGCTACGCCGAACACATAAAACACGAACCCGATTCTTACCGAATTATGGAGAAGGCTGGAGTAAGCAGTCTGATGCTGCTATCTATCTTGCTTAAAGACAGATATTTCCCAAAGATATGGAGGAGGGTGGTTTCGGAGGTTGAGGCTGCCGCAGGCTCACAGGAAGCCCGAGGACAAGCTCAAGCCGCCCCAGCCCGTAGTGCGAGCGAATTAACCCCGAGCGCGGAGGTATGCCCAAATGAGCAGTAGCCAAACGAAATCTAGACAGTTCGCCCCGAGCCTAATCCTCTCCGCCCTTATTCTGCTGTCGGCTTGCGCCTACAGCCTCCCCAGTTCCCCAACAGTCGTCCAGCCAACTCCCGCGCGGGCCGCGCAGCCTACAGCCACAGCAGGCCAAACCCTTACTACTCGAATCCTTGAAGGGAAGGTAGTGGGCGTAGCCGACGGCGACACAATCACAGTCCTCGGCGCGGCCAACCAGCAGACCCGCGTCCGGCTTCAAGGGATCGATGCCCCGGAGAGCAGACAGGCTTTCGGCCAGGTCTCTAAGCAGAACCTTAGCGGTCTCATCTTCAACAAGCCAGTCGTCATCGAATATGAGAAGACTGACAGGTATGGACGCACTTTAGGCAAGGTGCTTGCCGGCGGGCGCGACGTGAATCTTGAGCAGGTCAAAGCAGGGCTGGCCTGGCATTACAAGTATTACCAGGATGAGCAGGCGCCGGATGACAGGCGACTCTACGCCGACGCGGAGACGGAGGCGCGGACGGCAAGGCAAGGGCTGTGGGCTGATCCCGCCCCAATCCCGCCCTGGGATTTTAGACGTGGGAAGCGTGGGAGGGCAGAAGAGGACGAGCCGACTGCGGGCGGCATCGTACCCGCGCCCACCCCAGCGACGAGGAGGCCGACTGAACGGCAGGCGACCGGGGCGACAGAGCCGAAGGAAGAAACGGTCTACGTCACCCGCACCGGATCGAAGTATCATCGGTCAAGTTGCCAATATCTGCGCCGTAGCCGGATACCTGTCTCTCTGAAGGAGGCGAAGCAATCATACAACCCATGCTCCGTTTGCAGGCCGCCACAGTGATAAAAATGAAGCCATAAATGACCTCCACCGTGCCTCTCGTCACAGGTCAAGGGTATCCGTGAATTTATGGTGTATGCGTTGAGCTTTTTGTTTGAAATGCGCCGACACAACTCCGGCTGTCGCATGACGAATGAATCAGAAGGAATACATCGAGGAGTTTGAGCGGGAAGACAAGGCCGATCCCGACCCGGTCCTAGCGAGGGCGCTGGACCGCGCGCTCGACATCCGAAAATTCGAGATCGAGCTTTATTGGAAGCGGGCGACGTACTTCTGGGCTTTCCTAGCCGTGACGCTGGCAGGGTACTTCACGCTGCGCGCTGCTAACATTGACGACAAGACTAAAGGGGAGGTGCTGCTCATCCTGTCGTGTCTCGGTGTCGTCTTCTCGGTGACCTGGTACTTCGTCAACCGCGCGAGCAAGTTCTGGCAGGAGAACTGGGAGAATCACGTCAACCTCCTCGAAGGCAAGGTCATCGGGCCTCTGTATAAGACGGTCCTCAGTGACGAGGGCATCAGTTTCTGGAAGTTGAGCGGCCCGTACCCTTTCTCAGTGTCCAGGCTGAATCAGATTCTTAGCCTGTTCGTTCTGGGTCTATTCCTCCTGCTGGCGTCAGCGACAATAAAACGCTACTACTGTTGCTCCGGATCCCTTAGTTACATGGCTACGGCGATGGTCGTGTTGACCGTCCTTGCGGTCGTGCTTTTATGTTTGGCAGGGGGGACGGGGTGGTGGAGGCGACGCCCGGAGGAAAGAGTGAACCGCGTCCGAGCCCATCGTCTGACGACGAAACTTCCCGACGCACCGGCAGCGCCTCCTGACGGCGGCGGCAAGTCTAAGTAAGAACCTCATTCCAACAATCGATTAACTTCTGCACCTGAGAACCGCAGGTTAACCGGATCCTGAACGTACGGCATCTCAATAAGTCAGTAAGCCCTCTAACAAGGCTCTCGCATCCAAGCAATTACCATCTCAACACGCACGGGCCGACAAATAGATCAGATGGTAGTGGCTATGCCGCATGCGCGCCCCGCCCTACAGTTTAATTACATTGCGTGTAGAACAGGTCGGGTCAGGGCTAGTTCCAGCGTTACATCATCCGACAGGAGAGTGAGGGGAAGCGTCTGCAACGGTGCCGAGTATCAGTGCTTAACTTTCTTCGCCGGACGCCTGCTAATCCCGCCATGTTTTGGCGAACACGGTAGCCTGTCAGGTAAGTCCAGCTCGTCGTCAACTAACACGTCCATGTAAACCCCGGCGGCACGCGCGTACTCTAGGATCACCGGCAGGGCGGGGGCCCGCCTACCGCTTTCGAAGTCGGAAATCTGCGCCCGCGCCAACTCACCCTCGAGCCCCATCCGTTGTATCAATTCGTTCTGAGAAAATCCTAACGCGGTGCGGATTTGTAAGAGTTTTTCACCCAATCTCTCGGGTCTGCGGTGTGCTCGTCCCCCCATCAGGAATCACCTCCTGACGGGGAAGAATCATCATCGTGGCATTTACATCTGGTAGCAAATGCGACTATTATTGAAGGGGGAATTCGGTGCGCCCTTGTTTTATCCAGAAGATAAAACTTGGCGCCGAACATCACCCGCGATGATGAACCGCTGGACGCATGGGTCTGCCGTTACCGATTTTTCAAAGACGATGGTTCGTTAACATAGCAAACCCGCGGCTCTGCGGTCTACCGACTATTTCAGCTCAACAGATATATGGACGGCGGCGAAGTACTTTCTTCCGTAGGACAGACCTATGAAACCTCGTCATTTCATACCTACCGCTTTCGCTTTAATGCTCCTCTCCCTGTCTCCCTCCTCCTACGGCCAGCAGACACAGCGCCAACAACGCGAGTCGTTGCGCGCGCCTTCGGTAAAGGCGCGGGGTGAGCGGCGAGACGTCTCGGAACGCGCGCTGGCCCGTCTCCGTGTCCTCCGCGACGGGTGGAATGATGTTAATCGGCAGTACATTAGCCCTAACTTCACTGCGGGGAAGAAAATCGATCCACGCGCGTATGAGGTGCAGTACTTGGAAGCGAAGACGGAAGTGGACGGGGCGCTGCGCATACTGCCGGTAGGCGAGTTGCGGGCGGCGATCGGGCGGGCCATGGACTTATTCGATGACTTGGAGGGAATTACCTCGATTTTCACAAAGAAGTCGCCGTTCAACACAAGCGTGCGAGTCGCGGATGTTTACCCGTACCTGAAGAAATATGACGTGCCTTACGAGGCAGGCGTCGCAAGGGCGGGCGGAGGGCTGGTGCTTCACCAAGACTTTGTAATGAGCTACATCCTCCCGCTCAGGCACGCACGCGTTAATCAGATCGAAGTCTTGCTCGGGGGAACGGCCGCCCCTCCCCACTCGCCGCCGACCTTCGAACGGATGTTTGGAGCGCCAGCGCAGAAGAAAGCCGAAGCGGAAACGGTTGCTGACGCGGAAGAACTCAAGGCGGTGATCCACCGAGTTCTTACGGCTAGGGTGCGCGGCGACCGAACTCAGATGGCAATGCTGCTCGATGATGACTTCGTGGGAACTGGTAGGGGAGGTCGCCGCTGGCATAAGGGACAGTATTTGAGGGCGATGTCGGCAGATCCAACGGTGAAAGGGTTTACGATCAAGCTGGCCGAACTCCGCTCTAGGAACGGGGCACCTACGCTCTCCACGGCTGTCAGTTATGAGTCACTAAGTGGCGAGGTAAAGAGCTACGAGAACACATTCACGTTCGTGAAGCGCGGCGGTAGGTGGTTGATTGCCGCGTGGCAATCTTTCTGAAGCGACGGTAATTTTGTCGAAAGAGCGGAAGCCAATGACACCACCCATAGCGAGCGCGACGCCTGCCAAAAGGGGTGAACTCCCCGGCCCGGGCGACGTCGAGCGCCGGGCGGCTCTGCACGCCCTGCGAATGGGCACGCGGTTCATCAAGACACGAACTTGGGATACGGCGGCCGTCTGGCTCAGGCAGGCGGTCCAGATACAGCCCGAGTTCTTCGAGGCGTACTTCTTGCTGGGCGATGTGTACCTAGAGCTAGGTCGGTTGGACGAGGCGGTCGAGACCTACGATCGAGCGATCCAATTAAGGCCAGACGACACCAACGTGCACCTCAAGCTCGGCCTGGCTTACATCGCGAAGAACAACTGGAACGCGGCGCTCGGGCAGTACCACACGCTGCGCGCGTTGAATGAGGTTGTGGCGGCCGAGCTCTTCGACAAGCTCATTTATTCTTTCAACTATGAAATGTTCGAGAGCCACTTCACTCATGTCCATTGAGCAATTCATTTCGAACTCAACTCCTCTCACGGATTTCTGCCGAAGTTGCTCAAGCTGTTCGCGAAGCTGCGGAAGAGACCTTCATTAGAGCAGGGCTAACCAAACAGAGACTCTACTAAAGATAGCAATCCCACCTTTAGCATTCTTAAAGTCAAGAATTCACAGCAATCTTTACGCTACTTGCTTACTAAGTGAAACGATAGCCCTCCAATACTGGCCGAAGAGGTATGGTACAAAGCCTTAACTAACTTGAGATCGAGTAATCCTTGACTGTGAATAGAAGTTAACCACATTTTTCAAATCTTCGATTTTTTCCTCCACCTCCCTTACCGGTCTTGCTTCCAATTCTTGTCTGTACCTCTCGTAGTTATACGAGATGGTTGATCCAAGTACCTCTTCATAGAGACCTCTCGCAAAAGATACTTTCATTAGAATCGGCATTGCCTCAACCAAGATCACAAGAAGCAGCATGAACCAACTGACTCGTTGGACAATGCCATTAGACTCTCTAAGGCTGGCTAAAGCAGACAGGCGGCTTAAGAGCCCGTTGCTCTGAGCAACATTATCGCTGATTTTTGCTATCTCTTTATCCCTCTCTGCACGCAGGTATTCCAACCTGTTGTTGTAGCTCTCAATTTGCTTTTCATTTTTCCAACGTAAGTCAGCTAACTCAGCTTCAACAGTTCTCAACTGTTGAAGTGTTACCTCTGCGACAGGCCCTTCCCCGAATCTTCTGGTGCCTCCTGTTCCTCTTCGCTCGTCGATAAGTTCCTTATATAGAGTATCTCTATACGCTGCCTTTTCTTTGACCTCATAATCGGATCGAGCAATCTTGTTCTCAAGATCGTCTATTTCTGAAAATACATCCTTGGCGTTCTCCTTAGCTTTTATTAAAAACTCCTGACGTTGAAGTGCGACTTGATTATTTACTTCAGCATTAAAGAGCCTCAGTAGGAGCACTTCTGTAACAACCACTGCCACGAAAACTGCTAAAAGTAATCGCGGCGCGATGCGAGTTAGTAAATGACCTACATGAGTTACACGATTAGTACTGAGAGCCAAGAATCGATTAAGGGTAAGAATCAACAGACCCCAGATCAGGCCGAAGGTAATGGTGAGAGGGATAGAGTCTAAAATGGGAAGAAAAGCATAACCGCCCGCGAAGGCGGCAACCACAGATGATATGAGCACACCTATCCCTACGAGGGAATATTTACTGCGCTCCGTGACGCAAACGTCCTGTTCAAGAATCTGACTCTCCGCTCCAGCGAGGAACCACAACAGCCTCCGTACTGGAGTAGCAACCGTCCGAGATGAGCTTTGAAAATCTCTCTTCCTGCCTGCCTCAGCCCATCTGGATCTTGAGGATCTGTCCTCATTATTTGATTGGTTAGTAATGTCAGATATCTCCTTCGCTGCATTCTTGCGTTGGAGCCTGACTGAAAAATCACCGCCACTTTCGGAACTTCGGGCGACGAACAGGCTAAACATCAGTTCATCGTCGTACTGGAATGGAATCTCTACTTCTCCATCAGAGTCAAAGTCCAGCTTTGTAAGAGGCACAACCGCAAGAAGCAACTCCCCACTGGGATCATCACCATATACTTCAATATACGAAGCACTCGCCGACGCCGTGAACTCCTCGCAGGCAGTTGAATTCTTCCACCTTAAAGTCTGTGATTGACCATCGACATTAACACGCACCCGCCCCGGACGATACAACTCTCGGCGACGCTCATTCTGCGCCAATGCTCTTCTTAACGAAATGAGTTCTGTTTCACTCAAAGACGGCGGATTAAAGCGGTCGTCGCTACCACCGGAATCGAAGCTCGTCCCGAAATCCGGAACTTGAAGCTTTTCATCTGGATTTTCTAACAACATCTCGTCCTCCCTTGAGCCACTCGCATTAAATTCCTGAACCAGCAGCCGTAATCCTGCGCATCCTGAATCAATCAAAGCGTGATTGCGTTCCCATTCTGATTTCTTAGACTCGTAACCAAAATATGTCTCTAGTACTGGCGTGTTATCTGATAAAGGAGGGGCATGTTCAGCGACCCAAGGAGCAAAAGAGGTTAGCGAGCTATACACAAGCTCGCGTTCATAACTGGTTGGCGCTCTGGTGATGATGTGGGATGAGTCGTCGGGAGCGATATTGTATTGCTCGAATCTATTCCTGATATCACTGATTATCGCTGCCTTAACGCGGCGAATGTTGTCATCTTTGATATGGTCTGGCGCTAGATGTTTTATTTCTGCTGTTCGATATGTGTACAAAAAAGAGCCGATGCCGACCGCAACATGAGTACAGTTATGCTCCATCGTTTTCCAAACGAGAAGCTTAACGTAGCGCGCTATCAAATCGTTTACGTTCGGTTTGTAAAACGGAGTCTTCCTGGGAAGTAATCGCTCTTGATCTCTTTCCCATGAATCAGATGCTAAGTAGATACTGGTTTGTAATAAAGCAGGATCAGAAAGCAGGTTTTTAAAAGGTTGGTTTTTCGCCTTCGGTCTTCGCCCTTGCAGTCTTTTCTGAAGAAAGAATCGGTCTACGGCGTCAAGCGCTACTGAATATGCGACAGCCATATTCGGATGGAGAACGTAAGCAAGGCGAAATGCATTCTGGATTTCTTCATCAGAAAATACTTGCCCTGCCATCGCACAACCTCCAAAACAAATAACTCAAAGCGGCCCGCAACCAACAAGTCGGTAGTTTATGCCGTCTGCTCAAAAGAGCCGTGTCAGTTTTAACAGGGCCGTGTCACTTTTAGCAGAGCTGTGTCAGTTTTGCAGGGCCGTGTCGGCTTCGCCTGTTTGTGTCTGATTTAGCTTGTCTTATGCGAAAACTACTTTTCTTAACTTCGCCCTAATAAGTTATAAAGCGCGCGCCACGAGTTCTTCATAAGGAGTTCAGGTCTATGGCGAAGGCTAAACAGAAAGCAATGCAGAAAAAAGAGCAATCCGCGCTAACGCCGATTCGCATTCCATCCCCCTCCCGCTGGATGCCTCAAACGCCTAGCTTTTGGGCTGTTAACATCATGCTCTTCGCTAGTGGCTCAGTCGCTATAATTCAAGGCGGAATATGGATTGCGATAGTGATTTATGTGATCAACATCTTAGCTTTACTTTGGCACCATCGAAAATAAACACCGATAGAGGCGCACTATGTTCCACATAATTGTGCTGTTCATCGTAAGGATTCCGCCCAAAGTGATGCATGATAGCTTTCAGGTAAATTGAAGAAGCCGCCCTAACATAATTAATTTGCGAGCAATAAAATATTTTATAGAGAAACACCAACAAGTACCTGACAAATAGATAGTTCACGTGTATCTAGTGAAGGTATTTGTAAGGCACTATTCTTGCTAACATAACGTCGAGAAAGAGCACGCCGTGATGCGCAAGGCTGACTTCGCCGGGACGCGGGATGGCCCCGCCGCCGACGAGTCCAGCGTCGCTGATAGTGTGGTGCGGCGAGCGAAAGGGGCGCTCCGAGACGAGGCCGGAGCGCCCGGTCAGGCCCGCAACCGAGTGTATCTTCGTCAGCTCCAAGGCGGCCTCGAATTCGAGCGGCGGCAGGATGGTCGGCAGGCGCTTGGCGAGCATAGTCTTGCCGGAGCCGGGCGGGCCGATGAGCAGAATGTTGTGCGACCCGGCGCTCGCCACTTCCAGAGCGCGCTTGGCCGCGAACTGCCCGCGCACCTCTCGGAAGTCCACGTCGTAACGGCCCTCGGGCGCGAGCAGGTCTGAAGGGTTCACGCGAACGGGCGCGGGGCGCGACGCTCCCTGCATCTCCGCGCCGTCGCGACGCCGGAGCGCGTCCAGCAACTCGACCGCCCCTCGCAAAGTGGAGACGGCGTACACGTCCACGCCCTCGACGACCGCCGCCTCCTTCGCGTTCTCTTCCGGCAAGAGCAGGCTCGGGACGCCCGCGTCGCGCGCGCAGACGGCGATGGGCAGCGCGCCGCGCACGGGCCGGACGCGCCCGTCGAGAGATAGCTCGCCGACCGAGAGCACGCCTTCGAGCCCTTCGCGTTCGCCGAGGTCGCCGTTCGCGCCGAGGATGCCGAGCGCGATTGGAAGATCGAAGCTCGCACCCTCTTTGCGCACATCGGCGGGCGCGAGGTTGATGGTCGTCTTGTGGAAGGGAAAGAAGAAGGCGCTGTTGTTGATGGCTGCGCGGATGCGCTCGCGCGACTCTCGCACGGCGAGGTCGGGCAAGCCCACGATGGTCACGGAAGAGGGCGAGTCCGCCTCTCCGCGCGCGGGCGTCAGATCGACCTCGACTTCGACGAGGTCTGCGTCAATACCGTAGACGGCAGCCGACTGCGTTCGGAAGTGCATAAGCGTTTAGCTCCCTCGTTTCGAGCGGCGGGATATTAAGAAGACCGAAAGCGCGAGCGAGGGTGGGCGCGCAAACTACATCAAGCCCGCGAGGGTGGCGGGCAATCGTCGTTGGCGGGATTTTATGAGGGTGTTAAAAAACTGAGCGGGCGCGCTCTCAGACTTCTTGCCGAAGGCACGCCCGCTCAGTTTGTAGTTCTCGCATTCGTCAACATGAAAGAGACGATGCGTCTGTCTTCCCTTAAGCTTACCGGCGGCGCGAAGGAGCGGGGGCCGAGGGCTTGCCGGAGGACGGAACCCTGACCTGCTGGCCGCGCGTCAGCGAAGTGCTCGCAGAGATGCCGTTGAGCTTGACCACTTCGTCCACGGAAGCGCCGACGCGCGCCGCGAGCTGCCCGAGGGTCTCGCCCGCTTGGGCCGCAACCATCCGCAGGCTGTTGCCGATGACGGTGTTGCTGCCGCGACCGCGCTCGTAAACCTTGGCCGTCTGCACCACGCTCTTGCCCGTGGGCACGACTATCTTGCCGCCCTTGCTCAAGTCAACTCCGCCGTTCCACTGTTGAAGTTGCGAGACGCTCGTCCCCGTGCGCGCGGCGACCGTTTGGAGGTCTTCGCCCGCCGAGACGGGGATGACGCGCGCGAGCTGGTTGCGACGGTCAACGGGGATGCGCTTGAGGAGCGCGACCAACTGCGCGCCGCGCTTGGGCGGGACGCGAACGTTATATGCTTCCCCGGCGGGCGTCACGTCGCGGCGCAGCTCAGGGTTGATGCTGCGCAGGTAATCGACGCTCGAATCCGTCAGGCTCGCAAGCAGGTGCAGGCTCGTCGAGGACGGCACGTTGACGATGTCGTAGGCGAGCGGCGACATCTTCTGCACGTTG
>WUUC01067272.1_pt1 | contig 29574 bp, 25 predicted proteins | sample 6278441 | NCBI WGS metagenome assembly WUUC01 (sample SAMN13675441, study PRJNA597444) | soil metagenome | isolation source: soil | place: USA: Washington | collected 2017-10 | reverse complement strand
GGGCCGCGTGAGCGACCCCGCCAGGTCCAGCTTCAACTAACAATCCCGGAAGTCGCACCTCCGGGAAGTGAGAAATTATTTCAGCACCGAAAAGAACAGTTCTTAGCCTGCTTTTGGATGACGCGAACGATGCCAGAGATGAACTCCGAGCATCACCACAGCCACCGCCGAGCAGCCTGCCACAGTAATCCGGGCCAGCAGACTTCCGATCTCGCCACCGGTTCCTGCAAAAACAAAAAAACCCGCAACGGTCGCGAGAAGGATCAACGTGATTAGCCAGTTAATCATGGCGAAAATAGTTTGGGGCTTTGGTTGAGCATCGCTTTCGTTCCCTCTACGTACGGTCGCTCGCTTAAAGCCGGTCCGCACCTGTCGTCTACGATGCCGTATTACGGGGGATTAATTAGTGAGAGATAAACGTTGCCTCAGCCGTGCCACCCGCGGCCGAGCTTCCCTATCTCATTGCCGACAAGGAGCCTCGTCTAAAACTACGCTTTCGCCGCCGTTGCAGACTCGCCTGCGAAACGTGCATCTTGCACATGCCGAACCCCTTCAAAACCCGCACATTGCAAGAAACGCAGACCGCGCAACTTCAAGGCACTTCTCACGTCATCCCTGTCATAGAAATGCACGCGCATGGACATCACCGAAACGACGGCACTGCCGGACCTCGTCCGACAAGCGCAGCTAGGCCGCGAGGACGCACAACGCTCACTCGTCGTCGCCTATCAAAATCGCATAGCCGGTTTCATCTACTCGATCACCGGCCGCAGTGATGCCGTCGAAGATCTCGCCCAAATCGTCTTCATCAAAATGATCCGCGCTCTCCCACGCCTCGACCAGCCCGCCCAGTTTGAAGCCTGGTTATTTCGCATGGCGCGCAACGCCTGCATCGACCACATCCGCCGCCAACGCTGGCAACGTCTCTTTTCCCCGCTCGAACAAAAAGAACATTTCGAAATTCCCGACACGCCCTCCTCGGTCGACAGCGAGGAGCTCGACGCTCTCCGTCACGCACTCTCCAAACTGAAACCCAACGATCGCGCCCTCATCGCTCTCGCTCAAGAGGGACGCAGTCAGCAGGAAATGGCCGACGCCACCGGCATCAGCGTCGTCGCCCTGAAGGCCCGTCTCCACCGCGCGCGCGAACAACTCCGTCAATATTATGAACACGCCTCCTGAATCCCGCGCCTGGCGTCAGCTTAACCGGCACGCCGCCGCGCAGCTTCCCGCGGATTTTCCCGACCGCGTGCTTCGCCACATCCGCCTAGCGCGAACCAATCGCAGAGGTGCTGCCCGTTACTGGCTGCATCCGTTTTCCGTTTCCGTCTACACGGCCGTTTTTTGCTTCTTCCTCGTGGTGATCATCCATTCCCGCACCACCGCTAAAACGAACGAACGTCACCTCGCCGAATGGCACGAAGTCGCTATGCAGACCGCCAGCCTCGACCCGCTATGAATAAAGGTTTCGTCGTCGCACTCGCGACACTCATCGGATTCGCAGCCGGCACTTTTGCCGGCTCGTGGGTGCAACGCACTCAGCCTATCCCTGCTCCGCCCACCGGCGGAGTTCTCGGCGAGCTGCGTGATGCTCCCTTCAGCTCCGCGCCGGAAAATCCCGACACGCCCAAACCCTCCGGCCAGCCGCTCCCCGACGACGCCCTCCGCCAGATGAAAGTCGAGATCGACGCCTTCAAAAAGAAGGTCGACCCGATCAAACTCGAATTTCGCGCCCAGCTCGAAGCTTTGCTGACCCCCGCGCAACGCGAGCGCCTCAAGGCCATGAGCGAAAAGCCGCCCGCTCCAAAACCCGACTCCAACGAAAAACCCGACCCCGCTAAGGGCAGGGGCTACCGCATTTATGACGGCATGGACTCGACCATCACGCTCGTCGTGATTCCCTTCACACTCGCCCGCCTGACCGAAGAACTCGGGCTTAGCCATGCTCAGCGCGACGCCGTTCACCAATTGCTCATCCAGCGCCGCGAAAAGTTCCTAGCCCTCGTCGATAGCACGCCGCCTCCGAGCTTCAACCTCGGTAAACTCGCGCCGCAGGCTGCCGAGAAGCGGTAGTTTCGGGTGGAGCGCGATCTCCGAGCGCTTTCCGACGCCAAACCGCTTTTTCGTCCGCTTCCGCATTTCTGATGTCGAATCCGGGCCGGCCCTCCGATCTAGTTCGCGTCCTTCGACACATGAGCGCGCCTATCAATACAACCCCTTCCGTCCCGCTTTCCGCCCCGACCCCCTCGGCTAACGCGCGTATCACCGATCTCGAAATCAAGGACGCGCAGCTCATCTTCGAAGCCGTCTGGCAGGACCTCGAAACCGACTTCCGCCACGAAGATCTCCGCTTCCCAAAAGAATTTATCCTCCTCGGTGGCGCGCCCGGCGCCGGTAAAGGCACCAACACCGCCTTCATCCTCAAAGCTCGTGGCCTCACCTGCTCGCCAATCGTCGTTAGTTCCCTACTCGATACGCCCGAAGCAAAACGCATCAAAGATGCGGGCGGTATGGTCGGCGATCGCGAGGTCATCGGCATCCTGCTCCGCCAACTCCTTCGTCCCGAATACCGCGACGGCGTCATCCTCGACGGCTTTCCCCGCACCAAGGTCCAAGTCGAGTGCCTCAAACTCCTCGTCAACCGCCTCCACCTACTGCGCAGCGAATTTATCCACACCCCGCTCGGCATTCATTTCCGCCAGCCCACGATTCACATCATGGTGCTCTTCGTGGACGAAAAGGAGAGCGTCGCCCGCCAGCTCAAACGCGGCCGTGAGATTCGTGAAAACAACAAAGAGGTCCGCCGCACCGGCATCGGCGAACTCCAGGAAGAACGCGCGACCGACTACGACGCGGCCCTCGCCCAACGCCGTTACCGCGTTTTCAAAGAGCAAACGTGGTCCGCTCTTCAGTCGCTCAAGGAGATCTATCACTATCACTTCATCAACGCCCAAGGCTCGTTCGCAGAGGTGGAGCAAAACATCCTCCGCGAGCTCAAATACCAGAGCTCTCTCGAACTGGATCCGCGCACATACGACCGCCTCCGCAGCCTTCCGCTCGCCAGCGACATCATCCTCCATGCCCGCCAAGAAATGGTGAAGCGCCTCGACGCCTACGAATTTGAACAATCCGACCTGTTCGCCCGCGTGGTCACGTTCGTGGAAAAGAAACTGATGCCGATCATCCTGCGGCACGCCATTTCAGGAGCCGCCCTCATCAATACCGAGGATCCCGTGCTCGATGACTCCCTCGCGCTAGCCATGCTGATCGATATTTTCTCTGAACGCGGCTACCACGCCGTCGTCGATCTTCACCGCATCGAAGTGCCGGAGAAATTCGATTCCGCCACCGGCCTGATCAAATGCCGCGTTAAAAAAGTTTTCCGCGTCCAGATCCGCTTCAGCGGCTCCGAAATCCGCCGCGGTTAACCACCGACTGGCCGCGCCGCGGACCTTTCCCGCCTGGGTCTTTCGACCCTAGCCCCTGGCCCTTGGTCATTATTTATTGGGCACTCCCGGCCCTCAGGCCCGGGAACTTTCCTCGTATTTATTTTACACTAGTTTACCTGGGCTCGAAATTGTCCGATAAACGTAGCGTAAAGCCATGAACGCACCGGTCGCCAAACGCACTTCCACCATCGGCTTGCCGCCCTCTGGCCCGCCGTACTGTCGTTCACGCGCCCCGCGTTTGTGACTCTTCTCGCCGCCCAGCCCATGCCCGACGCCACGCCCTTCGCGGATATCCCTCCCGTGATCGTGGCCATGCTGCGCGATGAAGCTACCCTGTCGGTTGCGATTAACGTCCTCGACGACAGCCGGCGCGACAACCTCACCCGCACCGAGGAAATCGCCGCCCGCAAGCCCGCGCTCGGTGGATTTCTCTCTTCGAAAAAAGACCGGGACGACTACCAAGCCGCGTTGAAAAACGTGCAGACCCAGCTCGCCTCCATCGACGCCCTCCTTTCCCGTGCCACAGTCGCGCGCGAACGCCTTCAACCGGTCCTGCGCGTCGCCCTCGTTCACTACCTCGGCCAGAGCGATCCCGCCTACCGGCAAGGCCTTCGCGCCGCCCGTTTCCACGAGCATTGGCACCGCTGCCACGCTGTCGTGGCCGACCGCCTCCAAGGGTTCCTCCGCGACCTCCGCGATGCCCACGCCGCCTTTGCCGAAGACGCCCGCACCGCCCGTGCCCGCCCTTCCAGCAACGCCACCTGGAAACTCACCACTGTTCGCACCGCCGCAGCCGAAATGGATCGCGCCCTCAGCGATCTTAACACAACCGCCACCGACCACGCGGCCGCCGTCGCTGGCACTCCTTTCGCTGCCAGCAGCTTGCCAATCGTCGGGCCTTGGAACTGCATCATGCGCATCGACGCGATCGGCGTGCGCCCCATGCCCGAGGCCACCGCCGAAGCCGCGAAAATGATCGCCGAGTTTAACGAAATTAAAAAACCCGCGCTCGATACCCTCGAAGGCCGGTACCAAGCCGCCACCGTCGAACACGCCCACCTCGCCGAAACGAGCCTCCGCGCGCGCTGGAGCGAATTGCTCGTCTACGCCGAAACGCATCTTGTGACCGATGCCGAGCTGGAGCCCGCTCTCGCCGATATCGAGCGCCGCCTCTTCGAATCCGAACGGGCCCGCCTCAATGCCCAGCTCGACCAACAAGCCTTCCGCCACGAGCCGTAGGACTCCTTTTCCCCGCAAGGCCTGCGCTCGCTCAGGCGAGCCCGCCCCCCGGCCAGCGTACTCATTCTCGGTTTTTCGGGCATTGAATCGGAAAGGAAACGAATAGGCGTACAAGTACGATAAAACCGAACGCAGCCCCATCTCCCGTCTCTCTCCCGCGCTTGCCCGCGCCCCACACCCGTGGATGCTCCCCGCCTCGCATGACCGCCTCCGCTCTCGCCCGTCTCATCTGGCTCCGCCGCCTCCGCGCGGTCGTTTACCGCTATCTTCACCGCACGCGTATCCGTTGTTCGGGCACGAACCGGCGCATGGAACTCAATGACGCTCTTCTCCACCGCTGCGACGTGGAAATTTCCGGTTCCGGACACACCTTGATTGTCGAGCCAGGCGCACGCCTGTGGGATGTCGCACTCCGCCTGATCGGCGAAAATCACACCGTCATTATCGGTTCCGGCGCACGCCTGCGCGGCGGTCATTTTCTGGTCGAAGACCGGGGCGGCCGTCTCGAGATCGGTGGAAACACCACGATGTTCGCGCCAATGGTCGTCTGCAGCGAAGGCGGCGCTATCCGCATCGGCCGCGACTGCCTCATCGCCTACGGCCTGGACCTGCGCAATAGCGACGGCCACAGCGTCCTCGACGCGACTACACGCCAGCGCGTTAATCTCCCCGCCGACACCATCATCGCCGATCACGTCTGGCTCGGAAATAACTGCCAGGTCATGAAAGGCGTTACCGTTGGCACGCACAGCATCGTGGCTGCACGCGCCGTCGTGACGAAAAACGTTCCTGCCCACACCCTCGCCGCCGGCCTCCCCGCCAAAGTGATCCGCGAAAACGTCGATTGGGATCCGCAACGTCTGTAAGTTCGCCCGGAATCCCAGCGCTCACGCTCGTCGGAGCGCGGGACAAAAAACTGGCCCCACCGGGGCTTTCGCCTCTTGTTCTCTGGTATGCGCGCCGCCTGTTCCCGCTTCCAACCCGCTTCCCATCCAGTTCGTGTGATCCGCTTTCGCTCAGGCGGGCATCAACTCTTCCGCGCCTGACCGATGGACTTACCCGTCGTCAGCATCTGCATCCCCGCCTATAAAGCCGGGGTCTTCATCGGCGAAACGCTCGCCAGCATCCGCGCGCAGACTTTCTCCGAATGGGAGGTCCTCGTTGTCGAAGACGGCTCTCACGACAAGACCGAGGACATCGTCCGAGCATTCGCGGAAACGGTTGCTCAACCCGTCGGTTTTCAACGACACCCGGTGAATCAAGGCCTGCCCGCGACTCGCAATACCGCCATCGCCGGCAGTCGCGGCCCATGGATCGCCTTGATCGACTCCGACGATCTCTGGACGCCCCATCACCTCGAACACGCCGTCGCCCATGCCCGCAAGACCGGCGCCGATCTCGTCCACACAGGCGTAATCATGTTCGACAGCGACACCGGCAAAGACCTCGAACTCCGCGTCCCGTCCGCCGAAGCGATCGCGTCGCTCCCCCTTTCTCTTTTTCGCGGCGACTACCCCATACAGCCATCGTCCACATTGATTCGCCGCGACACGCTCAACAAAGTCGGCGGCTTCGACCCAAAGTGCCGATACGTCGAAGACCGTGAGCTCTGGTGCCGTCTCGCCCGTGCCGGCGCCCGCATCGGCTACGTCGATGCCCTCACTTGCCGCTACCGCCAGCACGCCGGTGCGATGACCAAAAACGCCCCAGCCATGGCCGTCGGCGTCGCCGAAGTCTTCGAGCGCAACGCCGACTGGGCCACCATCCCCGCCGATCTCCGCCGCGAACGCGCCTCCTCCGCCTGGCTCGACGCCGGTCGCCTCATCCTTCGCTCCGATCCTCACAGCGCGCGTGCCCACTTTGCCAAGGCCCGGCGCCATCGGCACTCTCCGCGCGTGCTCGCCTACAGCGCCGCAGCTTTTCTACTCGGCCTTCTGAAGTCGAAAAAGCCTGTGACAAAAACATGACCACCTTCGCCGCCTGCACCCTCTTCGAGGGCGACTATCACACCGGCGCCGGAGCGCTCGCCAACTCCCTCTACGCTTCCGGCTATCGCGGTACTTTGTGGGCCGGCTATCGCGGTGCGCTCCCTCCTTGGGCCGCGGCCGCGCGCCCCGAGGGCCCGCACCAGCACCGTTTCACCGTCGCGCCCGATTTCGACATCGCATTCCTCTCGCTCGAGACCGCGCCCCACTTCGCGTATCATAAACCTGAATTCCTCCAGCGCCTTCTCTCCGAGTTCGAGCCCGACGCGAACGCGGCGATCTACCTCGATCCCGACATCGTCGTAAAATGCCCATGGTCGCTTTTCTCCGACTGGCTCGAAGACGGCGTCGCCCTCGTCGAAGACATCAACCCCTCCCTGCCCGCGCGTCATCCCACCCGTCTCGCCTGGCAGCGTGTGCTCGCGACGCGCGGCCTCACGCCTCAACGCGAACTGCACCGGTACTACAACTCCGGCTTCGTCGGCATCCCGCGTGCGCACGTCGCGTTCCTCGGTGAATGGCAGCGTATGATGTCCATCGTCCGCGAAGTTCTCGGCACGCAGCATCACCACATTAAAGCCGGCAACGCGACGACGCTCTTCCACTCTACCGATCAAGACGCCCTCAACATGGCGCTCATGCTCACCGACACGCCGATGAACACCGCAGGACCCGAGGCCATGGATTTCGTCACCGGCGGGCACTATCTCTCGCATGCCGTGGGCACTCCGAAGCCGTGGCAAGGCAGCCTGCTTCGCCAAGCCCTTCGGGGCTATGCGCCCTCGGTTCAGACGAAAGCTTTTTATCGGCACGCAGCGCAGCCCGTTGCACTTTTCAACGCGTCTGAGTTGCGCGCACGGCAACGTGCATTGGCCCTCGCAGCGCTCATCGGGAGATTCTATAGAAGAAGCTGAGAAACCGCTCGGCGTCTTTCAGCAAAACCCCGAGCAACGCTTTGCCACTTCACCTGTCTGCGCGCCTTTATGAATCTCTTGTTCGTGTGCACATCTCTTCAGCCTGGCCGCGATGGCGTGGGAGACTACACGCGTCTGCTCGCCAGCGCGTGTGCCGACAACGGCCACTCTTGCGCGTTGCTAGCGGTAAATGACGAGTACGTGGATGACGCCGTTCTTCACGAAACTCAATCCGAGCGCGGCCATGCCTTTCCCGTTTTGCGGCTTTCGCCCGCCAAGTCCTGGACCGCCCGGTTCGAACACGCGCAAGACTTCGTGGCAACCCACGCCCCTGAGTGGGTCAGCTGGCAGATCGTGCCCTACGGTTTTCATCCTAAGGGCATCATTCCCGATTCCGCGTTCGAGTTCGCACGGCTCGGAGAAGGTCGCCTCAACCACATGCTTCTGCACGAGCTATGGATCGGCCTTTCGTTCGGCGAGCCGTTAAAAAATCGCGCCTACGGTTTTTTCCAGCGGCGCGCGCTGCTCGCGTTCATCCAATGTGTCGCACCCTCGCTGATCGACACCACTAACCCCGCTTACCGTGACGCTTTGGTGCGTCAGGGCTGCGCGCCGGGCGTCCTTCCACTCTGCGGCAATATCCCGATCGAGCCGATGTCTTGCGCGCCGCACGGCGACGAATGGGTCGGCGGCATTTTTGGGACGATCCACACGCAGTTCGATCCGCGCCGCTGCATTTCCACCCTCGCCGCCGGGGCAAAAGCCTCCAAGCGCACACTTCGCATTCTCGGCTTCGGCCGTCTGGGCGCGTACGGGGAAAAGCTTTTCACGCAGTTGGCCGATGAATACGCGCGGAAACACATCGTGATCGAAAGCCTCGGCGAGCGTCCACAGGCCGAAATTTCCCGCCTGCTGCAATCTCTGGACTTCGGCATCGGCACGCATCCGTGGGCGCTGGTCGGCAAAAGTGGCGCCATCGCCGCCATGCTCGATCACGGACTTCCCGTGATCGTGCCCCGCGATGACTGGTCTCTTCGCGAACCGCCCACTCCGCCCCCACTGCGCGACCCGCTGGTCGTTCGCCTTTCCGACACCCCGTCCGAACTGATGGCTGGTTGGTTGTCTCGCCGTCGCCCGCCTCAGTCGCGCCTCGGCGCCCTCTCCTCCGCCTTTCTCGCCCGCCTCAACAGCATTCAAGACAGCCCGCTTCTCCAGCAGTGAACTTTCTTTTCTACGTCCCCCAGATGGCCACCTACGGCGGCATGGAACGTCATGTCTGCATACTCGCACAAGAAGCCGCCGCCCGCGGCCACAACGTGCGCCTGCTCACAACCAGCGATTCGCTCAACGCCGAAGCCCGCGCCGCGCTTCTTTGCGCGGGCGTGGATTTTCGCGAACTTTCGCGTTCGCGGGGCGCCGCATCGAAGCTCCGAAAATATCTCTGGCTCTGGCGTCAAAATTTGCGCGCCCGATCCACACGCTGGGACGTCATTTACACTAACGGCCAGAGCGCGCTCGCCAGCGTCGTCTGGAATGCCGCTCGGAACGAGCGCGCACACATCATCCATCACCACCATACAGCCGCCGACATCGGCGAGCAGGCCACCTGGAGCGCGGGGTTCCGCCGAGTCCTCAAACGAGCGCCCGAAATCGTCGCCTGCAGCGAAGCCACGCGCGCGGGCATCGAGCAGGCCCTCGGTGGCCGGAAGGGCGTTCGCTTTCTTCCTTATTTCACCGCCAGTCCAGTGAGTCGCGAACAAGTCCGCGAATCTAGTCCGGCTCCGGAGCGCGCGCTGAATATCGGCTTCCTAGGCCGCCTAGTTTCCACGAAAGGCATCGATACGCTCTGCTCGCTCAGCCTCCGGCCCGAACTTTCCGGCGTGCTCTGGCATATTTACGGCGAGGGCTCCGAGTATCCGGAATCTCATTTCAAAGCCTTTCCCACCATCCGTTATCAGGGTTCCTATCGCGATATCGTCCGGCACGGGGAAATCCTCCGTTCGCTCGACGCCGTCGCTCTTTTCTCGATCCACAACGAAGGCATGCCGCTCAGTCTCATCGAGGCGATGTCGGCAGGCCTTCCTTGGATCGCTACGGATCGCGGGGGCACCCGCGAGCTCGCGATCGCCCCCGCCAACTGCGTCGTCCTCCCGCATCCCAGTACGCTGGAGGCGACTCTCGCAGGGGCCACCGAGCTGGTCCGCCGTCTTCGCACCGGCCAGACTTCGCGTCTCTCTCAGCGCGCGGTATACGACAGCCGCTTCGCTCCTCCGGTGGTTTCCCGTCAATGGTTTGATTTTTTGGAGGGCACTTCTGCCACGCCCGCTGTCCGTCACGCCGAAGCTTTGCCCGCTTCCCGCATCTAGCTCCACGCAAAATCCCAAGTCCTGTCCCATGCATTTCCGTTCTGCAGCCGTGCGCCCCCTGCGCAGAGGTGCCCGACGTTTTGAAAAAATCGTCCGCATCCTCCGCGTCTACACGCTGGCGGGATTGCGCGAGCTCGCGGCCACACGCACCCGCCTGCAGCTGCCTCGCAATCAACCTCTTCCCATCGAATCGTCCGAGGCTGACGGCGTATTTGTCCGCTTGGTCGACCCGGAGACAACATTTGACCGCCCCCTCCCACGCATGCCGGGCGAACGAGTCTGTCATCCGGTATTTATCCAGCATCAACGCGGTTTTTTTCCGGCCAGCTTCGTCGCCGAGATTCGCAACGGACGTGTTTGGGGCCACTACAACGGAGCCGTCCTCACCTCCGAAGGCCGTCTTATCCCCGAGCTCTCCAAAGACATGTGGGGTTCCACGTTACACAACGTCTACACGCGCCTGCGCCTGCCTCGGCCCCGCCTGCTCAAGGGCCGCACCCTTTCGCTGATCACGCCGGAAGCCGCCAATAATTACCATCATTGGATGATCGACCTTCTCCCGCGCGCCGGCCTGGCCGAACGCGCCGGCTGGGACCTCGGATCTTTCGATCAAATTCTCATCAAAGATCGCGGCCATCCTTATCAACAGGAGACACTCCGGCGTATCGGCATCGATGAATCCCGGTTGATCCGCGTCCGCGAGAACGATCATTTTCAGGCCGAGACCCTCGTCGTCCCATCCCTTCATCTGGACAACACACGGGTCAACCCCGCCGACCTTCAGTACGTTCGCCAGCTTTTCTTATCCCCCATCCTTACCGAGCCGCATCGCCGCTTGTATCTGGGTCGCCGTGACGCGCGGCACCGACGCGTCGTCAACGAAGCCCAGCTCCTCTCCATCTTACGCCCACACGGGTTTGAAGAGGTTTATCTCTCGGATCTTTCCGTCGCGGAACAGGCCCGCTTGCTTTCCGAAGCCGCCGTGGTGATCGGCCCCAATGGCTCCGCTCTCGCCAATCTCCTTTTCGTGCATCCGTCCTGCCGCGTGATCGAGCTCTTCGCCCCCACCTGGGTCGTCGTCTTCGATTGGATGATCTGCACCACATTCGGGCTCGATCACACCGCGCTCGTCGGCCGTGGCTGCCGCCCATCGCCGGAAAAGCCCCCGTACGGCCTCACCGACAATATCGATCTCGATCCCGCTCTCCTGGAGAAAGCCTTGGCGGCGCTCCCTCCGCTCAGCGCGAAAACACACGCCCAGGACGCGATTCAAGGAACGGTGTAAACGTAACGGCGAGTCCGGCCTTGGGATTTTCCACTGGTCATCGCTCGTCGGTCCTTGGTCAATTCCTCCGTGCTTCTCTTCACGCATCCCACCGGCAACGCCAACGTCCGCTACGCGGCCCTCGGCCTGCATCGCGCCGGGTTGATCGGTGAATTCTGGACCTGCCTCGACTACCGGGGCACCAGCCCGCTTTCCCACCTCCTGCCCGCAGGCCTGCGTGCGCAACTTTCCCGCCGCTGCTTCCCCGCGGAACTCCAGCCCACGATTCACTCACACCCGTGGCGCGAAGCCGCCCGGCTCTTTGCCCATCGCGCAAAGCTCCACGCGCTCGTCCGCCACGAGACGGGACCGCTTAGCGTCGATGCCGTTTACCATTCGCTCGACCGCCAGGTCGCCCGCCGCTTGCGCCAAAGCGCTTTCACGGGCGTCTATGCCTACGAGGACGGCGCGGCCTTCGGTTTTCGCGCGGCAAGAAAGCGCGGTCAGAAAACTTTCTACGACCTTCCGATCGGCTACTGGCGCGCCGCGCGCGAACTTCTTCTCGAAGAGGCCCAACGCGAGCCCGCCTGGGCGTCCACGCTCATCGGCAACGACGACAGTCCGGCAAAGACCGCGCGCAAAGACGAAGAGCTCGCCCTCGCCGACCGCGTGTACGTAGCCAGCAGTTACACGTTTAAAACCCTGAAGTCCGCCCCCGGCTTTAGCGCCCCGGTGGAAGTCATTCCCTACGGCGCGCCTCTGCGACCCGCGTCCGCTCCGCGCCGCACCGAGCGCGATAGCACCGGCCCGCTCCGCGTCATTTTCGTCGGCTCGCTTGGCCAGCGCAAAGGCCTCTCCTACCTCTTCGAGGCCTGCCGCTCGCTCGGCAGTGCCGTCGAGCTCACGATCATCGGCACGCTCCCGCTCCAATCCTGCCCTGCCCTCGACGCTGAGCTAAAACGCGAACGCGTCCGCTGGATTCCCTCCTGTCCGCACGCGCAGGTGCTCGCGGAAATGGCTGCGCACGATGTCTTCGTTTTCCCCTCACTGTTCGAAGGTTTCGGCCTGGTCCTCCTCGAAGCGATGGCCATGGGCCTGCCGATCGTCGCTACGCCGCACACCGCCGCGCCCGACCTGATCGACGATGGCCAGGAGGGCTTTCTAGTTCCCATCCGCTCCTCCGAAGCCATCGCCGAAAAACTTTCCCGTCTTCACGAAGATCGCGCCCTCATCAGCGCCATGGGTGCCCGCGCCGCCGTCCGCGCCGCCACGTTTACGTGGGAAACTTACGGCTCGCGCCTTGCCGCGAGCGTCTCGCGAGCTTGCCAAGCTTCGCCCACTCACGGGTAATCCCGCCCATGCGTAGCCAGGCCGCCTGACAGCCCACCCTCATGACGACGACGACCAAGTACATCAAATGGGGCATCTGGGCCTATCTTTTCCTCCTCGTCTTTGAGGGCGCTCTTCGCAAATGGGTGCTGCCAGGCGCCGCAGACGCCCTGCTGATCGTTCGCGATCCCATCGTCATCGGCATCTACATGCTGACGCTGATGAGCGGCACCTTTCCCAAGAACGGCTTTGTCACGTTCACGATCGGCCTCGCCATCGCCTCCTTCGTTTTCGCCTTCCTCGGCGGCCACGGCAATCCGTGGGTTACCCTTTACGGTGTCCGCACCAACTACCTGCACGTCCCTCTGATCTGGGTAATGGCAGAAACTCTCGACCGCCGCGACGTCCGCCGCCTCGGCTACGCCATCCTGGCCATCGCCATTCCGATGACATTGCTGATGGTCATGCAAAACCGCTCAGGCACAGATGCCTGGGTTAATCGCGGCGTCGGTGGCAGCGAAGGCGGCCAGATTCACGGCGCTATGGGCCGCATTCGGCCACCCGGTTTTTTCTCATTTATCACTGGGCCGATGGTGTTCTTCCCCGTCGCCACAGCCTTCTGTCTGGCCTTCGTCATCGAAAAGAAAAAACCGCTCGCCTCCTGGTTCGTGATCCTCGCGGGCTTATGCATCGCCCTCGCTCTACCGATCTCGATCTCCCGAGGTGTGATGATCATCTGCGGCTGCGTCGCCGCCGTTTTCCTCGCCTGCATCATGATCAAAGGCGCGTTTAACGCCGCCTTCGCCCGCGCCCTCGTTGCCACGGCCTTGGTGTTGGTCGCTCTGCGTTTCATGCCCATCACCAAAGAGGCTTGGATAGTCTTCATGGACCGTTGGGATACCGCCGCCGCCGAGGTCCAAGGCGACGCCTGGGGCAGCCTGACGGCGCGCGTCGGCGCCGGATTCACCACGCCGTTTCAGCTCATGCTCGACGTGCCTTTCTTCGGTCGCGGCATCGGCCTGGGCTCGAACGTCGCCGCTAAGCTCCTCATGGGCAACATGGGCTTTCTCCTCTCCGAAAACGAGTGGGAGCGCGCCATGATGGAACTCGGCCCTCTCCTCGGTCTGGGTTTCATCGGCCTGCGCGTCACTCTCTGGCTGCATCTTCTTTTACTCTCTTGGCGGGCACTCAAACAACACGGGGATTTTCTGCCTATGCTCGTCACTGCCGCGAGCTTCGCTCCCCTCGTTCTTCAACAATGGTCTCAGGCCACGCAGCTCGGCTTCGCCATCTTCGACGCAGGCCTCGTGCTGGCTTTGATCAACAATCCCCACCTGCCTCCGAGCGAGGACGAAGAGGAAGATGATGAATCCGGTGAGTCCGAAACCGACGGCGACGACCGAAACGATCCTGGCGGCAACAATAAATCCGGCGACTCCGCTGAGCCAGAGGAGTCCGAAGACGAATTGACCGAGTTCGAGAAACGCCGCCGCCGCCAGCGCGGCCTCGCGTGAGTCGACCGTCTAAAATTGTCCTCATCGGCAATTTCTTGCCCGACCGGCAGGAAAGCATGCTGCGCTTCGAGCGCGCCCTCGCCGAGGGTTTCCAATCCCGCGGCCTCGCGCTCGAAACGCTCCGCCCCGAGCCGCATTTCGTAAAGCTCGGCCCGCGCTATCGCTACGGCGGCCTGCCCAAATATCTCGGCTACCTGGATAAATTCGTCGTGTTCCCCCGGCGCTTGCGCCGCTACGCCCACTCGGCTCCAGCCCGCTCCGTTTTCCACATCGTCGACCACGGCAACGCCGTCTACGCGCCCCACCTACGCTCCGTGCCGCTCCTCGTGACCGTGCACGACCTCCTTCAAATCCGCTCCGCGCGCGGCGAATTCCCTCACAACCGCCTCAGTCGCTCCGGCGCGAAATATCAGGAATGGATTTTACGTAATTTGGCCGGTCTGAGAGCGGCCGCGTGCGTGTCGCAAAAAACCCGCTCCGATCTTCAGCGGCTCACCGGTCTGGCCGATACCTCCCTCGCCGTCGTGCCCAATTCGCTCAACTATCCGTATCGGCCGCTGCCCCCCGCCGAGGCCGCGCCGCTTCTCGCAGGCGCCCTCAGTCGCCTCCACGCGCGTTGGCCCGCCGCGGAAGCCGGCACCGTGCCGACCTTCCTCTTAGGAATCGGCGGCGCTCAGTGGTACAAAAACCGCACCGGCCTGATCGCCATCTTTGCCGCACTTCGGCGTCTGCCCGGCAGCCACGCTCGCACACTCGTCTACGTCGGCCCGCCGTTCGACGCCGAGCAGCAGGTCCTCATCGATCAACATTGCCTGCGCGAATCCATTCTCCGACTTCCAGGACTCGAAAACGAAGAACTCCGCGCCGCTTACTCGCTCGCTCAGGGCCTTATTTTCCCTTCGTGGGAAGAAGGTTTCGGCTGGCCCATCGCCGAAGCCCAAGCCTGCGGCTGCCCCGTTTTCGCGAGCGATCGCGCTCCCATGACAGAAGTCGGCGGTGACGCCGCTTGCTACCTCGACCCCTCCCGGCCCGAGGATGCGGCCAAGCGCATCGCTCAGGCCCTCGTGGATCCCTCCCGGTTTCAGCCCGCGGGCCTTGTGCAGGCAAAACGCTGGGAGCCCCAAGCGATGCTCGACGCCTACCTCCATCTCTACACGCTGCTTCTGGAAAACAAAAACCGGGAGCCCTTTCCAACCGCCGCATGAAAATCCTTCGCGTCATCGCCACCGTCGATCCGGCTACAGGTGGCCCCGTGGCCGGCATGCGCGCGATCACTCCGCTCCTCACCAAGCTCGGTCATAAAACCGATTTTCTGACGGTCGACGATCCCTTCGCCGGTTACCTTCAGAGCTGGGTCGGTCACACCTTTGCGATGGGCCCGGCGGCTAATAGCTACGCCTACACACGCCGCGTCCGTCCTTGGTTGGAGAAAAACCTGCGCGACTACGACGCCGTCGTCATGCACGGCCTTTGGCAATACCTCGGCTTGGCGGTCCGCTCAGTCGCCCGCCAACAGGGCGTACCTTATTTTGTGATTCCCCACGGCATGCTCGATCCATCGATCCGCAGCACTTATCCGATCAAGCACGTCAAAAAGTGGCTCTATTGGCAGCTCGTCGAGCGCCGGATCCTGCGCGATGCCCACGCCGTGTTTTTCACCTGCCAGGAGGAGCGGCGTCTCGCCCGCAGAACATTTCCTTTCTACCACTGCAACGAACGCGTCATCGCCTACGGAGCCACCGGTCCCGAGGGTTCACCCGCTGCCTGGACCGCCGCGTGGAACACCCGATGCCCATCGGCCGCCGGCCGTCGCTACTTCCTATTCCTCGGGCGCATTCATTCGAAAAAAGGCGTTGAGCTCCTCCTCCGCGCCTATGGCAAAATCACCCGCACCTATGCCGTAAGCCATGGCGGCACGCCACCCGATCTCGTAGTCGCCGGCCCTTCCATTGACGATCGCTACATCGAGACGTTGAAAACCCTCGCTCAAGCCGAGGGCATCGGTTCATCCGTCCACTGGCCCGGCATGCTCACCGGCGATGCCAAATGGGGCGCGCTCGCAGATGCCGAAGCGTTCGTATTGCCATCCTATCAGGAAAATTTCGGTATCGCCGTCGTCGAAGCCCTCGCCTGCGGCACGCCCGTCCTTATTTCCAATCGCGTGAACATCTGGAGCGAACTCGACGCCGATAACGTCGCCCTCGTCGAGCCCGCGACTCAGGAGGGCGTCACCCGTCTTCTCGAGCGCTGGCTGCTGCTCACCGCCGACGCCCGGACCAAGATGAGCGAGGCGGCACGCGCCTCATTTGAGAAACGCTTCGAGATCGGCTTCGCCGCAACCCACCTTGCCGAGCAACTCTCCGGTCTCGTCAGTCAGCGCCACATGCCCAAGGGCTGAGGCCTCGATCGTTTCGCACGTGCTCATCACTATCGTCCAAGGCCCTTTTCTCCCCGTTCCCGCGATCCTCGGCGGCGCGGTCGAAAAGGTTTGGTTCTGCCTCGGCCAGGAGTTCGTCCGTCAGGGCCACGAAGTCGTCCACCTCTCTCGCGCCCATCCGCAGCTTCCCTCGCGCGAAGTCCTCGGCGGCGTCCGCCACGAACGTTTCTCCGGCTTCGCCTCTCCATCGTCGTTCGCGCGCCGTCTGCTTTGCGACTTTTGGTACAGCCAGCGCGTGCTCCGACGCCTCCCGCCTGCCGATATCCTGGTAACAAATACGTTCTGGCTGCCGGCCCTCGTCCGCAACCGCGCGCGCGGGCTCCCCTACGTGCACGTTGCCCGCTACCCGAAAGGCCAGCTCAAACTCTACCGCCGCGCCATCTTGCAAACCGTCTCCGCACCCATTCGCGACGCCATCGTCGCCGAAGATCCGCGCGCCGACGCCCGCACCCGCGTCATCCCGTACCCGCTGGCCGATCGTTACCTGCTCCCGACCATCTCCATTGCGGATAAAACCCTCCTCTACGTCGGTCGCGTGCACCCCGAGAAAGGCGTGCGCCTGCTCATCGAGGCCTTTGCCTTACTCCCCGCGGAGCTCCGTAAACAGTGGCGCGTGAAAATCGTCGGCCCGTGGGAAACCGCTTTCGGCGGTGGCGGCGAGAGCCATCTCGCCGAACTAAAAACCGCGGCGGTCCCCGTCGCCGATCACGTGGAATTCGTCGGCCGCGTCTTCGACGAGGCGAAACTCATCGAACACTACCGCGCTGCCCGCGTTTTCGTTTACCCGTCGCTCGCCGAGAAAGGCGAAACCTTCGGCCTCGCCGCGCTCGAAGCCATGGCCGCCGGTTGCGCGCCCGTCGTCTCGAGCCTCGCCTGTTTCCAGGACTTCATTTCCCCCGGCGAAAATGGCCTCATCTTCAATCACCGCGCACCTTCGCCCGCTGAAGCGCTGTCGCAAACGCTCTCGCGGATCCTCCCCGACGCAGCATCGACCGACCGGATACGGCAAGCGGCCTGGAGCACTGCCCGCGGCTACACCTTACCGCGCATCGCCGGACTTTTTCTCGACGACTTCCGGAAGCTCTGCGCTGCTCGCAGCCGGTAAACCGCCGCTATGAGCACGCCCGTCCAGCCCGTCCAAACTCACGCGCAAGCTACCCCGTACGATTCGCCGTGGACCGTCCGCCAACGCATCGCCGCTCTCGCCTGGGAATACGCGTGGGCACTTCTTTGCGTCTGGACTCCGAAGCCCTTCAACCCGTGGCGGCTTTTCGTCCTTCGCCTCTTCGGTGCCAAACTCATCGGTAAGCCCTTCGTGCATCAACGCGCCCGCATCCAGCTCCCCTGGAATCTCACGATGCACCACCGCGCTTGTCTGGGCGATCGCGCCCATGCGTACACCCTTGCGCCGATCTCGATCGGCGAAGGCTCCACCATCGCGCAGGAAGCCTACCTTTGCTCCGGCACTCACGACTTCGCCTCGCCCGCGCTCCCGTTGCAGACAAGCCCGATTCAGATTGGCGCGGATGTTTTCGTCGGCGCCCGCGCGTTCATTCTTCCCGGTGTCGCCATCGGTGCCCGCGCAATCGTCGGTGCCTGCGCCGTCGTGACAAAAAACGTCGCCTCCTCCTCCATCGTCGCCGGCAACCCCGCCAAAGTTATCGGCAGCCGCCCGCTCTCCAACCCGTGACGCAAAGAACGCAGAGCGAAAACACAGAGCACACGCAGAGCGCGAAAACGCGCGCGCGGACACACCTGCGGCCGATCCCGCTGCCTCCTTCCCTTCTGTAACAGCCCCCTCCGGTTTCTTTTCAAACCCCTCGCCATCTCCGCATCCTCCTGTGCCCTCTAGGTCCGAGCTCCGTCTCCTCGGTGGTCCATCCGACTCCGTATTCGCCTCCGCTAAAAAATCCTTCCGTCTCGTGAACGCCAAAGTCCCCGTCTCCATCCTCATCCCGATTAAAAACGAGGCCGGTAATCTGCCACGCTGCCTCGCCGCCATCGCATGGGCCGATGAGATTTTTGCGGTCGATTCGCACAGCGTCGACGGCTCCCAGGCCATCTGCGAAAAAGCCGGCGCCAAGGTCGTGCAGTTCGACTTCAACGGCATCTGGCCGAAAAAGAAAAACTGGGCGCTCGAAAATCTCCCCTTCAAGCACGCATGGGTGTTCATCCTCGACGCCGACGAAGTCCTCCCGCCCGAGACCGCCGCCGAATTCGCCACGCTCATCGCTGCCGATGGTCACGGCAAAAACGGCTACTGGATTAACCGCCGCTTCATGTTCATGGGCCAGTGGCTCAAGCACGCGTACTACCCGAATTGGAACCTCCGCCTCTTCAAGCATAAGCTCGGCCGCTACGAACGCCTCGTCACCGGCCCCACCGGCAGCGGCGACAACGAGGTCCACGAACACATCGTCGTCCAAGGCGAGACCGGTCGGCTCACCTCCGAGATGGATCACTACGCGTTTCCGTCAGTCGACATCTTCGTCGAGAAACACAACCGCTACTCTAATTGGGAAGCCGCGCTCGACGTGCAGGAAGGCGCTCACGCCGCCCAACATCTCCAGATGGGCGGCACGAAGTTTAAACGGAAACTCAAGCAACTGGTCCGCCGCCTGCCGTTCCGACCCACACTGCGCTTCGCCTACGTCTACTTTTTCCAACTCGGTCTCCTCGATGGACGCGCCGGCTACTATTTCGCGAAGCTCCACGGCTTCTACGAATTTCTCTCCGTCGCCAAAGCCCACGAGCTGCGGCGGAAAAAATCGTCGTCCGCGCTCTAAGAGTGATGACGCGCCGCGAAGTCCCGCGCTCCGTCCTCCGTCGCAAAAAAGCCGTGGACAACCCTCCGCTTCTGCGCCTTTTTCCGCTCCATGGCCCAGTCCGCAAATAAGCTCGTCACGCCCGCCAGCCTCATCGTCGATGCGATCCTCGTCGGTGGCTTCTTTGTTCTCATGTTCACGTTGTTCAGGATCCACGTTCCCTCGAACGATCCGAAGTACGTGATCCTCTGGGCCGGCCTCGCCGCCGCCTGCATCAGCGGCGTCTTCTGGCTCGCGATCCAAATGTTTCGCGTCGTCTACCGCGCGCAAAAAGCCGCCGGGAAATAATCTGACCGCCCGAGCCGGCGTTCAGTTATTCGTAAGGTCCGGAGCATCCCCGTCTACGTGGCCGAAAAGTCCGCCAATCCCCAGACCCCGCGCACCACGGCCGCCGTCGAGGACTATCTGGAGCGCATCCGTGAGCTCATTCAGCGCAAAGGCTACGCTCGTGTGGTCGATATCGCTGCGGAGCTGAAAATTTCCCAGGCCAGTGTGACCACCATGATCCAGCGGCTCGATGCCGAGGGCCTGGTGAAATACGAAAAATATCGCGGCATGGTCCTCACCAATGCCGGCGAAGAAGTGGCCAAGCGCATCGCTCACCGCCACGAACTTCTCACGGAGTTTCTCCGCCGGTTCGGCCTCTCTGAAAACGTCATCGCCCACGATGTCGAGGGCCTTGAACACCATGTCAGCCCCGAGACGTTTCGCGCCATCGAGGCCCTGAATAAATACCTCTCCGCTCACCCCGATGTGGTGACGAAGATCAAAAAAGAAATCTGAGGGCGCCGCAGCGGTTTCTGGCAAAGCCCTCGGCAACTTCGGCAGACCTTTGCCGGGTCCAACCCAATCGCGCGCCGCGGCCGCGCCTGGATGTTGATTCGTCGATCAGCGGCTCCGCGCTCATCCGCGCAACGAATAAACGTGCGGCTAATCGTGCGCTCGACGCCTCTCTCTCTCTCTGCGAAATCGTCGGCTTCCCGATTACCCTGAGCCCGCCCCCCCGAGCCTCCCCGCATGAAACGATTCGCCGTCCTCCTCGCTGCCCTTATGTGCTTGGTCGCGCCCAGCTCCGCCGAGCTGAAGACGGACATCCCATACGGCGAAGCCGCCGGCGAAAAACTTCTCCTCGACGCCAACATCCCGGACGGTGACGGCCCCTTCCCTATCGCCATCCTCATCCACGGCGGCGGCTGGGGCGCCGGCGATAAAGGCGTCCCGAAAAATCCCAACGGCGCCGACATCTCCCCGTGGTTCGGCCCGCTCACCGAAGCGAAGTTCACCTGGTTCTCCATTAACTACCGCCTCGCCCCCGTGCACCGCTGGCCCGCCTGCTTCGACGACGTTCAGACCGCCATCCGCTGGGTCAAAGCCAACGCCGCCCAGTTCAAAGGCGACGCCTCCCGCATCGCCCTCTTCGGCCACTCCGCCGGCGGACACCTCGCCTTTCTCGCCGCCGTCAACCCCTCGGCCGACACCAAAGTCCAGGCCGCCGTCGGCTACGCGCCCGTCACCGATTTCGAGCAAGAACTTCCCACCCGCGGCGGCATCAGCCCTTCGCTTAAAAATCTCCACAACATCCCCGCCGAGATCACGCCCGAGGCCCTCAAAATCCTCCGTGACACCGCCCCGATCAATTTCATCACGCCCAATCCCAAAGCCGGTCACCCGCCCTTCCTGATTCTCCACGGCGACCAGGATAAAACCGTCCCGCTCCAGCAGTCCCTCAACTTCCAAGCCCGCCTCCGCGCCAACAACGTCCCCTGCGAAGTCATCATCCTCCCCGGCGCCCAACACCGCCTCGACAACTGGACCAAGTACGACCCCGACCACTTCCCCAAAATGATCGCCTGGGTCCGCGAGAAACTCGGCGTCAGTGCACCAAAAAAAATTAAAACGCCCGAGATTTTAGGGGCCACGAATATGCCCATGCCGCCGGCTTCCGTCCTCAGTCTTTGGTATGAGCAGCCCGCCTCCCACTGGAACGAAGCCCTCCCCATCGGCAACGGCCGCCTCGGCGCCATGGTCTTCGGCGGCCTCACCGAAGAACGGCTCCAACTCAACGAAGATACCCTCTGGTCCGGCAAACCACACCAATATCAGAACGAAGGCGCCGCCAAATTCCTCCCCGAAATTCGCGCGCTCCTCGCCGCCGGAAAACAAAAGGAAGCCGAAGACCTCGCGACCCGCGAGTTCATGAGCGAACCGCTCCGCCAAGAGATATATCAGCCGCTCGGTGACCTGCTGCTCCACTTCCCAGCAAATCACGCCTCCGCCAAAGACTATCACCGCGAACTCGATCTCGACGGCGCGCTCTCGACCGTTCGCTACACGACCGACGACACGCAATTTACCCGCACCGCTTTCTCCAGCTTCCCCGATCAAGCTATCGTCCAAAAAATCGCCGCGGATAAACCGGGCACGCTTTCCTTCATCGCCCGCCTGCCCAGTCCACACGCCGGCACCTACGGCCGCGTTCTCGATGCAAACACACTCCTTCTCACAGGTTGGATCAAAAACGACGGCCCCCGTTTCAACGTCGTCGTCCGCGTTCTAGTTCAAGGCGGCAAGGTCAATGCTACCACCGCCGGCATCTATGTCGAAGGCTCCGACTCTGCCACGGTCTTCGTCACCGCCGCGACCAGCTTCAAAAACTTCCGCGACATTTCCGGCGACGCCGAGACACCTGCCGTCACCGCGATGAACACCGCCTCGGTCAAATCCTACGACGACCTCCTCGCTGCGCACCAAGCCGACCACCGCGCCCTCTTCCACCGCGTCTCGCTTGATCTCGGCCAACGGCCTTCTGCGGATTTCCCCACCGACGACCGCATACGGAATCAGGACAAGTCCTTTGACCCTTCCCTCATCACCCTCGCCTTCCAATTCGGCCGCTACCTCCTCATCGCCAGCTCCCGCCCCGGCGATCAACCCGCCAACCTTCAAGGCATTTGGAACGACCTCACCACGCCGCCGTGGGGCTCCAAGTACACGGTGAACATCAACACCGAGATGAACTATTGGCCCGCCGAAGTCGCCAATCTCTCCGAGACCACCGAGCCGCTCTTCTCGATGATCGACGACCTCGTCATCAGCGGCCGCGAAACCGCCCGCGCCCACTACGGCGCACGCGGTTGGGTCCTCCACCACAACACCGATCTCTGGCGCGGCACCGCCCCCATCAACGCCTCCAACCACGGCATCTGGCCCACCGGGGGCGCCTGGCTCACGCAACATCTCTGGGAGCACTACCAATTCTCCGGCGACAAAGACTTCCTCGCGAAACGCGCGTATCCCGTTCTCAAGGACGCCTCACTCTTCTTCGTCGACACTCTCGTGAAGGACGAAAAAACCGGCTGGCTCGTCAGCGGCCCCTCCAACTCCCCCGAACACGGCGGCCTCGTCATGGGACCGGCGATGGATCACCAGATCATCCGTGAACTCTTCGCCAACACCGCCGCCGCCGCCAACGTCCTCGGCCTCGACGCCGACTTCGCCGCGCAACTCACGAAGATGCACGCCCAGATCGCGCCCAACCAGATCGGCAAACACGGCCAGCTCCAGGAATGGCTACAAGATCTCGATGACCCCGAGAACGTTCACCGCCATATCTCCCACCTCTGGGGCGTCTTCCCCGGCAGCGAAATCAATCCGCGCACACCCGAACTCTTCAAAGCCGCCCAGCAATCCCTCCGCTTCCGCGGCGACGACGGCACCGGCTGGTCGCTCGGCTGGAAGATCGCCTTCTGGGCCCGCTTCCTCGACGGCGATCACGCACAGAAAATGATCTTTCAACAACTCCGCTACGTCCCCTCCTCCGTTCCTCCCGGCACCAAGAGCCCCGGCGGCACGTATCCGAATCTTTTCGACGCGCATCCGCCCTTCCAGATCGATGGCAACTTTGCCGCCACCGCCGGTGTCTGCGAGATGCTCCTCCAAAGCCACGCTCGCGAAATCGTCCTCCTGCCCGCGCTTCCTTCCGCCTGGAAAGACGGCTCTGTCTCCGGCCTCCGCGCCCGCGGCGGCTTCGAGCTCAGCTTCTCGTGGAAAGACGGCAAACTCGCCTCCGCCGAAATCCGCTCGCTCCTCGGCAACCCGCTCCGCGTCCGCACGGGCGACAAAACCGCCGAGTTCACACCCGCCGCCGGCGAAACACTCCGTCTCGACGCCAATCTCCGTCCCATCACTCGCAAATGAGCCACCTTATCCGGATCCCCCTCGCGCTCGTCGCCATACTTCTCCACGTCACCTCCACAAGCGCCGCTTCCGCTAACGCGACCGTTGCCGCCGACGACTCGGGCGATTTCAAAACCGTTCAGGCCGCTATCAACGCCGCCCCGCAATCCACCACGCGCGATCAGCCGTGGACCATCCTCGTCAAACCCGGCGTCTACCGCGAAGTCGTCTACGTCCAACGCGAGAAGCGCCACATCCGCCTCCTCGGTGAGAACGCCGCAAAAACCGTCATCACCTACAACCTTAACGCCTCCACCCTCGGCCCCGACGGCACAAAGATCGGCACCTTCCGCACGCCCACCGTCCAAATCGACGCCGACGATTTCACCGCCGAAAATCTTACCCTCGAAAACACCGCCGGCGCCACCGGCCAGGCGCTCGCCGTGCGCGTCGACGGCGACCGCGTCATTTTCCGCCACTGCCGTTTTCTCGGCTGGCAGGACACGATCCTCGTCAATCGTGGCCGCCAGTATTTCGAAAACTGCTACATCGCCGGCGCGACCGACTTCATCTTCGGCGGCGCTACCGCGTGGTTCGAAAATTGCGAACTCCACATCCTTGGCAACGGCTATATCGCCGCCGCCTCCACGCCGCTCGATAAGCCGTTCGGTTTCATTTTCAATCGCTGCCGCATCACCGCCGAGAAGCCCGATTCGAAAACGTATCTCGGCCGTCCTTGGCGTGCCTACGCCGCCACGACTTTCCTGCGTACCGAAATGACCTCCGTCGTCCGCGCCGAAGGCTGGCACAATTGGGACAAGCCCGAGCGCGAAAAAACCGTCCGCTACGCCGAGTTTGCGAGCACCGGCGAGGGCGCCTCCGACGAAAACCGTGTGATTTGGGCCAAGACGCTGACCGACGCGCAAGCAGCCGCGATCACCGTCGAAACCGTTCTCGCCGGCGCCGAAAAATGGAGTCCCGCAGCCGTTCACTGAGTCTGCTGGCAAATATCGTCTCGCAGCCCCGTGCGGCTTTGAAAGCCGCGTTGGCCCGCGAATAAACAGCCGCACGTCAGTCCGCGTCCAACGTCGCCACCCCTGCGCAGCTGCGCCGCGTGCGTCTTCGGCGCCACGTTTTCGATCACCGGCCAGCACTGCCGCGTCGGGACCGAGCACAAACGCCGACCGCGCCGGTCCCCGGTATTTTTGCCCGTACAGCACCTTGTCCACGACGGCATCGGCGGCGCCCGCAAATAAATTTCTCGGATCGCTCGCGAGGATCACGCCTCCACCGAACCCCTTTTTCGCTGCATACCGCTCATGCAAACCGCAGGTATCGCGGCTGACCGCGACTAAATCGTAACCGAGCCGGGCAAACGCTTCCGCGTGCGTCGCGAGTTCCTCGACCTGACGGTCACACGACGGCGTATTATTACGCATGTAGATGGAAACGATGATCCTCCGTGTCAGCAATTCCGCGAACACGACCTCCCGCGCCGCGCCACCCTGAACGACTTTCAACGGGAAATTAACCGATAATTTTTGTCCGACATCGATCATCGAGGCCGATGAACAGAAGTGAACTGTCGCGCGTCCACACAGCCATCGGAAAGGCTCAACGTTACCTCTTCCCCCAGGACAGACCTTTGACGTCGCGGCGAAAATTTATCTAGTTCTGCCCACGAATGAAGCCGGTCAAGGTTCCAGCCTTCGAGTTATTCCTCCATGAGATGATCCCGCTCGCAAAAGCGATGGGCGTCGGCGTGGAAGTCAGCGACGATCGCGCGCTCACACTCACCGCCCCGAAGGAGCAGAACAAAAACTCCCTCAACACCGCGTTCGGCGGCAGCCTCGTCTCGATCGCCACGCTCGCCGGATATGGCGTCGTCTGGGAGTTGATGCGCACCGAGAAAAAATCTCCCGAGGAAAAAACTTCGTGGCACATCGTCGTGAAAGAGAGCCGCGCCGCCTACCGCCGCCCCGTCATCGGCGACCTCCGCGCCATTTGCGAACGCCCCGCGCAAGCCGCTATTTCCGAGTTTAAAGAAGCGCTCGCGCGCTATGGCAAAGCCAAGCTCAAGCTCCGCGCCCGCGTCGTTGAAGACGGCCAGACCGCCGTCGATGTCCACGCGGCGTTTGTGGTGTCGCGCTGATCGCTTTCACCGGCGAGGCAGCCGGGGTAAATGCCGAGGAGCGCATGTGCCCGCCCAGTGAGGATCGAAAGACATAAGCGAAGGTGCCCGCGCTCCCGGACCAAATAGCCGGCTACAGTTTCTACTGAACGGCTACCCGCTCTCAGCGGGTCTGCGCGTCGCCATGCGCTCGGACTCGGTTTCCTGCGTACGTTTGAGCCAAAGCAATCGGGTAAACAGTCCCGATAAGCCCACGATCATCGCGATCCCAATTGCGTAAGGTGGTACGCGTCGGGCATCGACGGCTATCGCGATGCTAAGCGCGAGCCCGGAGGCGACCCAACCGCTGACCGCAAAAAGGACGGCCGTAAACTGCGGGCGTCCGCCACGCGCCGGCAGATAAACCATGATGGTCGAATAAATCGAAACCGCCGCGATGTAGAGCATGCGCGCCTTGGGGAAGTGCTCGATGTGAAGCCCCAGCACGATGCAGGAAGTGATGAGCAGCAGCAGCGCGACAAGAGCCGAAAGTCCCGGCCAACGCTGATCCAGCACCAAGCCGGTGATGTAGGCCGCGCAAATATGCACGAACGCGTTGCCCTGCAAAATCAGCGGCGTCTCCCACGAAAGCTGCTTCAGCGTTATACTGTTTTGGATGATGAAAAAAACGAGCGTATCCAAAAATACCAACGCGAACATCGCCACGATCCAGCCCGTCGCTCCTTGAGGCTCGTAGTCCGGTAGTGACGAGGGCCGCATCGGCAGCGCTCTCATTCGGAAGGCGGCGAGCAAGCCCACGGCGGCGGCCACGATTCCCGTGATGATTTTCCCATTCACCGATCCCTCAAAAATAAACGGCTGATTGCACAGCGCATAGGCGAGTCCCGTTCCCAACCCGCACCACAATCCCAGCCGGTTAAAGTGCAGCGTGGGCCGCAAACACAACGACAAGGAAACCGCCGTCCACGCCGTGCTCACGCCCACCAAGGCGGCAGAGAACATGATCACCGCCTCATACCGCGCCAACAACGTGATGAGCGCCGCGAGCAGACAACCCGCAAATCCGCCCGCCAGATGCACGCGGCCTTTCACCGGATCGAACTTTCGCGCCGCCAGAAAACACCCGATCACGCCCGACAAGCCCAACACCGCCACCACCCATTGCATCCGCGCTTTAGGAACGACGGTCTGCGCAAAATCCACAAACGCGAACCCGGCGAATATCAGGAAATAAACGTACATCGCCGTAATCACCAACACGCTGGCGAGTACCGCCGATGCCGGACTTTTCTCACCTCGAAGGAACGGAGCTTGTGTGTGATTCATATCAGCAAAAATGGAAACAGGCGCCCAGTCACCGGCCAGAGACTGGCGCCAAGACTCGCCCACTGACCACGTCTGGGCCAGTCCGTGCCCAACCCCCGCCTACAAAATTTTCCCCACGCTCGAAGGAAACTTTTCCCACCTCGACCATCGTTGCTCTCGTCCAGCTGCTCTGCGCTCCCCGAGAGGACCAAAGAATCCCCATTTCCCGCCCTATCATTTTGGTGGCGTGCAGAATTGATCATTCGGTGGAAAGCCGAGGTGCGGGTTCACTTGATCCCGACGACCGCCGGAATCCTAAGTCGTACTCGACTCGCATGAACCAGAGTCGTCGAACTCAAAACACAGGAATTTCCAATACGCCCTGCATTAAATATCCTGGTGATTCATACGAAGCCACCGGACAGCTGTCCGGCTAAGCATTTGACTCCGCTCCGTCACTTCGCGAAACCTCGCGCACCATGTCCGCGCAAACCTTCCTTCCCGAAGACTTCCTCCTCAGCACCGAATGGGCCCGCACGCTCTACTTCGAGCACGCGATTAAACAACCGATCTTCGACTATCATTGCCACCTCCCGCCGGACCAAATCGCGAACAACCGTCAGTTCGAAAATCTCTTCCAAATCTGGCTCGCGGGAGATCACTATAAGTGGCGCGCCATGCGCTCCAACGGCGTCAACGAAGACCTCGTCACCGGAAACAAAACCTCCGACTACGATAAATTTCTCGCGTGGGCCAAAACCGTCCCGAATACCCTGCGCAATCCACTCTATCACTGGTCGCACCTCGAGCTACGCCGCTACTTCGGCATCAACGACATCATCAACGAGCAGTCCGCGCCGAAAATTTGGGAAGCCGCCAACGCCAAACTCCGCACGCCGCAGCTAACTACCCACGGCATCCTCACGAGCAACCGCGTCAACGTCGTCTGCACCACCGACGATCCCGTAGACGATCTCGCTCATCACCTCGCGATCAAGAAAACCGGCATCGGCACGAAAGTTTACCCGACCTTCCGCCCCGACAAAGCCCTCGCCGTTAATACCCCCGCCGTCTTCAACGCCTGGTGCGATCAGCTCGCCGCCCGTTCCAACAAGAAAGTCAAAGACCTCGCGTCCTTCCTCGAGGCGATCGACAACCGCCACGCCTTTTTTCACTCGCTCGGCGGCCGCCTCTCCGATCACGGCATGGAGAATATTCCTGACACCGATTGCACCGAAAACGAAGCGAAGGCTATCTTCGCCGCCGCTCGCAGCGGAGCCGCCGCCACGCCCGAGCAGGCCGCTAAGTTCACCTGGTTCATGATGCTCTTCTTTGGCCGCCTCGACGCTCAACGCGGCTGGACCAAGCAGCTCCACCTCGGCGCGGTCCGTAACAACAACACCCGCCTCCTCAAACGACTCGGCGCCGATGCCGGCGTCGATTCCATCGGCGACTTCCCGCAGGCCCGCGGACTCACGCGCTACCTCGACCGCCTCGATTCCGAGGAAAAACTCCCGAAGACGGTCATCTATAATCTGAATCCAGCCGATAACTACGTCTTCGCCACCGCCATCGGCAATGTTCAGGACGGCCAGACTCCCGGCAAAATCCAGTTTGGCTCCGGCTGGTGGTTCCTCGACCAAAAGGAAGGCATGGAATGGCAGATCAACGCTCTCTCGCAGCTTGGTCTGCTCAGCCGCTTTGTCGGCATGCTCACCGATTCGCGCAGCTTCCTCAGCTACGTGCGTCACGAGTACTTCCGCCGCCTGCTCTGCTCGATGATCGGTGCTGACATCCAAGCGGGCCTGATTCCCGCCGACCGCGCGCTCGTCGGCGGCATGATTGAAAACATCTGCTATAAAAACGCCGAAGCCTATTTCGGCCTCGAAGCCGGCAAACTCTGATCATGGATGGACGGCTTTCCTGTCGTCCGTTCACGCCCGTCTCTTCGTTTGCGCCAATCGCCACCTTCACGCCCGTCTCCTCATAAGGTCCGCGCTCCCTAGCCTCGGAGCTTCACCGTCGATCCCCATAACGAACTCGAAATCGAGTGGGCGCAACGCGCGCGAGAAATCTAACACCGCCTCTTCGCCGAGGCCTTTCTCCACTGCCGGCTCGCCCAAGCCGCAGCTAGAGCATTTCAAATAAACCAGGGCCGTTTGTCTGCGACGATTTCCGCGACGTTTTTTCGCTCACGCCGGGCCGGGTTTGCGGGGAGCAACCATGTCAGGTGGCAAGGATGAAGTTGGGGGGTTGAGCAAGAGATTGAGCAGTTCGACCAGTTTACGGGCGAGGGCGACTTGGGCGGATTTACCTTTTTGGCGGAGTCGCTGGCAGACGGCTTTGAGGATGGGGTTGTGCTGGCTGGCGGTCACGGCTCGAGGCCGAACGGTTGCAGCGCGAGCGGACGCGGATGAGGGGACAACGTGATATCCTAAAAGCCGCGGCGCATCCCCTCCGAACCCTCGCCGAGCGGGATGCCCGGATTCACGCGATGAGCGACGAGTATCCGATCCAAACGACTCTGCGCGGTCTTCGCCCGTTTCGCGCAGCGGCTATTACGCGCGGGGCGCAGGCCCCGGTTTCGGCGCGCCGGCAGCGCGAGCACAAGCTGCGGACGAAGCTCGCGCTCGTGCACCG
>WUUC01130404.1_pt1 | contig 29585 bp, 20 predicted proteins | sample 6278441 | NCBI WGS metagenome assembly WUUC01 (sample SAMN13675441, study PRJNA597444) | soil metagenome | isolation source: soil | place: USA: Washington | collected 2017-10 | reverse complement strand
CGGACCTCTCCGCCCGCCACGGCCTCACTTCCGCCAACTCGATCAACATCGCCCGCCTCCTCCCGCAGACCCTCTACTACGCCGAGGCCGTCGCCCAACTCCGCCGCCTGGGCCGCCGGGGATTGGGCGAGCGCGTGGTGATCTCGGTGCCCAGCGGCAACTTCGGCAATCTCTGCGCGGGGCTCCTGGCGCGGGCGATGGGCCTGCCCGTCGAGGCCTTCGTGGTCGCCACCAACGCGAACACCACGGTGCCCGACTTCCTCGATACCGGCGACTACCGGCCGCGGCCTTCGGTCCCAACCCTGTCGAACGCCATGGACGTGGGCTCCCCCAACAACTGGGAGAGGATCGAGCACCTCTTCGGGGGTGACGTCGAAGCTCTGCGCCGCGTCCTGCGCTGGGGCTGGCGGACCGACGAGGAGACCCGCGGAACGATCCGCCATCTGGGCTCGCACGATTATCTACTGGACCCCCACGCCGCCGTGGCCTACGGGGTGTTGACCGAGCACCTGAACCTCGGGGAGACGGGCGTCTTCCTGGCGACGGCCCACCCCGCGAAGTTCCTTCCGGTCTACGAGGAGATGGGGATCGAGGTGTCGGTACCGGAGGAGCTGGCAGCTTTGCGGGACCGGCTGCTGCTGGCGGCGGAGACGCCGGCCGAGCTTGGGGAGTTGCGGCGATGGCTGGCTTGACGTCCTTGCGGCGGATCGCGGGATCCGCGCGATCCACCACAAGCTTTCCGCAAAGCGCCGTAGGGTCCCCCGCGAATTACGCTTCGCCGTCCGCCAGGATCAGTGGACTTCCTGCACCGGGATGTCCGCGATGAGCTCGTCGCCGCAGAAGACCTGGACCTGGGTATACCGGGCTCCGCCGATCTTGTCGTAGCGCGCCTGCTTCCAGACGAACACCTGGGGCCAGATCCCCGGCCTCTGGATCAGGTAGAGGTCCAGCAGCAGAATCTGCGGATTGATGCCTTGCGGATTTTTGGGTGTGAGGAAGGGATCGACGCCGGGATTCGGGACGTAGACCTCCCCGACGACATGAAAGTCGTCCGGGGGCGGCGGCATCAGGTTGAGCCAGGCGTACCAGTCCCGAGTCTTGATGTCTTTGCAGGGAAGGCAACTGCCTTCAGCGTGCTTCTCGTCGGCCATGGTCTTCTCCTTGGGTCAATCGAGCGCACCGGCAGTAAATTGCCGGCTGCGTGAGCTCCTGAACCGGATTGGCCGTCAGACGCCTTCTATAGGGGGTCGATTCGAGCAGGGAAGCCGCCATTGCAAACATTCTACAACGACGCTGCAAATTGAAGCAAGAACCCGAAGCTCGGCAACTTCGAGGTGCAGCCTCGGTAGCTCGGCCCGATCTCAAAGGAACCGTTCCCCCGTGGGAATTTTATTTCCATGCGGAAGCAGGATCTAACTGAAGTCTTTTTTTCCTCTTCGCCGGCAGCCGCTGGCGCCGCTTCTGAAACATACGTATAACACTTTCTTAACAGGCTTCTGGAGCCGGCGAAGCAGCGGTTTCCGTATTTTTATTATATGGCCCAAAATCTCTTGCAACGCTCACTCAACTGTTGCATACTCGGATTTTCTGAGAGGACATTCTGTGAGATACCCGAGTCTCCCGGTCCTGTTCGCCGTAGGCGGTGTGGTGGGAATGCTGGCGTTTCTCTCGCGGCCTCCCAGCCCACCGCCCGGCGAGGCGGAGCGCTTGGCATCGCGCTTCCAGTTTGCGTGGCAAAAGCTTCCGCCAGCCCCCGTTCCGGCGAGCGGGGTCGTCTTTCCCGTCAACCAGACGGCTACGCACATGCAGCTTTATTTCTACCAGATCGGCGGTTCCGCAGCGCTCGGAGATGTCGACGGAGACGGGCTGCCCAATGACCTGTGCCTGACCGACATCCGTGCGAAAACCGTGATGTTGCGGCCTGTGCCGGGCACCGGGGAGCGCTACCCCGCCTTCAAGCTCGATTTCGCGGGCCTGGTCGATCCGGTGACGGAGTACCCGACCGTCTGCCGGGTCGCCGATATGAACGAGGACGGACTGGCCGATCTTTTCCTCGCTTTCTATGGCCGCCCTCCCCTGCTGCTTCTGCGCCGCGCGTCCGCTGGACCTCAGGACCTGCCGTCCGCGGCTTCGTTCGCCGTCGCCGAGCTCGTCCCAGGCCTCGCCGAGCGCTGGTGGACGGCGACCGCCGCGTTCGTCGACGTCGACGGCGATGGACACCAGGACATCGTCGTCGGCAACTACTACCCCGACGGCGCGGAGCTGACAGACGCAAGCTCGGACCGTCCGTTCGAGATGAACAGCGACTTCTCGCGGGCGAGAAACGGCGGCAAGAACCGGATCTTCCTGCACGCCGGAGGCCCGCCGGGCGCGGCTCCGAGCGCGACCTATCGCGACGCGGGCGACGTGTTCCCCGGCAATGGTGAGTACGCGTGGACGCTCGCTGTTGGCGGCGCCGACCTCGACCGCGACGGTCTCTCGGACCTCTACATCGCGAACGACTTCGGGCCGGACCAGCTTCTGTGGAACCGCTCGCGGCCGGGTGAGGTCAAGCTCCAGGAGCTGCGCGGAAAGGAAGGCTTTCTCACTCCCGAGTCGATGGTCATGGGGCATGACTCCTTCAAAGGCATGAGCATCGACTTCGGCGACGTCAACGACGATGGCATCTTCGACATGTACGTCAGCAACATCGCCTCCCCGTTTGCGCTCCAGGAGAGCCATTTCCTCTGGACCAGCACAGGGCGGCTGGACCGTATGTCGGCGGGTTTCGCACCCTGGATCGACCGCGGCGACGAGGTGGGGGTCGCCCACAGCGCCTGGGCGTGGGATGCCCGCTTCGAGGATTTCGACAACGACGGCGCGCTCGAGCTGGTGCAGGCCACCGGCCTCATCAAGGGCGAGGTCAACCGCTGGCCCGACCTTGCCCAGGTGGGCGTCGGCAACGACATCTTCGTGAAATATCAAGCGGTCTGGCCGAAGTTCCTCGTCGGCTCGGACGTCGACGGCTCGTATCCGAACCCCTTCTGGGTGAGGGGCCGCGGCGGGCTCTACGTCGATCTTTCAACCCAGCTCTTCCCGGGTTTGACCTCGGCCTCCCGCGCCATCGCGATCGCGGACGTGGAAGGCGACGGCGATCCTGACATGGTCTATGGCAACCTTTGGGAAGACTCGGTCTACGTCGAGAACCGGACGGCCGGAAAACCTTTTCTGGGCCTCCACCTCTTGCTGCCGGCGGCCGGCGCAGAGGCGCCGGCCGCTACGCAGGTCCGACCCGGCCACCCGGCCTGGCGCGAGGGCACTCCCGCGATCGGCGCTTTCGTCGAGGCCGAGCTGCCGGGCGGCCGGCGCCTCATCCGGCAGGTGGACGGTGGCAACGGGCATTCGGGGCAGCGGAGCCCCGAGGTCCTCTTCGGCCTGGGGCAGAACCCGGGCGCCCGGATCCCGGTGCGGATCACCTGGCGCGACGCCCAAGGTGCTCTTCGCCACAACGCGATGTCGCTCACACCCGGCTGGCACACCGTCGTGCTCGCAGAAGGAGGGACCTTATGAGCACCCCTCGGAAACCCCGTGACCCTCGGATCGGCCTGCGCACCTCGGCCACCCTCGCCACGGTCCTCACCATCCTCGGGCACACGGTGTTCGGCTTCGAGCAGTCGTGGGCGCAGGTCGTCGTCGCGCTGGTGACCGGCTACTCGTGCGCGCTGTTTTTCGAGTGGGTGGATGCCTGGGCCCACGGCCGCGCCCCGGGCTACCTGGGCGGCGGCTTTCGTAAGATCGTGGACTTCCTGCTCTCGGCGCACATGACGTCGATCACGCTCTCCTTCCTGCTCTATGTCAACAAACGGCTCTGGATCATGGCGCTCGCGGTGGCGCTCGCCCTCGGCTCAAAATACGTCTTTCGGGTCAACCAGGGCGGCCGCCTTCGCCACTTCATGAACCCATCGAACTTCGCGATCGCCGTGGTGCTCATCGCCTATCAGTGGACCGGCGTGCTCCCATGGACCTTCACCTCCGACATTCACGGCGCCTGGGACTGGATCGTGCCGCTCATCATCGTCGCGCTCGGCATGCGGCTGAACCTTCTCTTCACCGGCCGGCTCCCCACGATCGCATCGTGGCTCGTCACCTTCATCGTGCTCGGCATCGCCCGCGCCCTGTACCTTGGGGGCCCGATCACCGCCGAGCTCATGCCGCTCTCCGGACTCGCCATGGTGCTCTTCACCTTCTACATGATCACCGACCCGCAAACCTCGCCGTCCCCGCCCAGGAGCCAGATCCTTTTCGGATCGGGGATCGCGCTTGCCTACTCCGTTCTGCTGTTGCTCCACGTGCAATACACAATGTTCTACAGCGTGACGGCGGTCGCCGTGGCCCGTGGGCTCTGGCTCTACGCACGGAGCTTGACCGCGCCCGCGGCCGGACGTTCGGCCGTGCCGGTCACTGCTCCGGTCACCGCGCCGGTCGGCACCGGCGACCGGAGCGCCGGCACGGCCTGAGGATCAGAAAAGATTTCGTATCAGGTTACGAGCCGCGGCCCGAGGAGGCGCAGGACACCTGCACCCCGTTCGCCGGCCGCCGGCCCCAGCCGCCCCAAGGTTTCCGCGGAAGCCTCCGCGGCCTCGAGATCGGAGCCGGCGCCGCGCCACTTGAGAACCCGCGGCAGCGACGGCAGATCGAAGCGGTCGCGCGGCGGACGACCGAAGGGATAGGGAGCCATGCTGAGCAGGGGCGGCGGCAGGGCGCCGAACCGTGCGGCGTCCCGGAGCCGTGTCAACAGACGGCGGCGCGCACCGGCACGCCTCGGGCGATCGAGCTCCGCCATGCCGGCCTGGAACAACAGCTCCCGCGCGAGGCAGAGCGCCGCACCCTCGATCACCATGTCGTCGTCGATGTAAAAACCGGTGAGATAACCGAAAGTGATGAGGAGCTGTTCCTCCTCCGGCTCATGCTTCTTGAGCTTCTCCCCGGCCAGGAGACGCGCGGCATTCTTGCCGGCGCGCCGTCCCATGGCGGTCGCCTGGTAGGACTGCTTCGAAACAGGACGGCGCAGCTCGGCGCTGTCGCCGGCGATCAGGATGTCGTCATAGGCGCGGCTCTGCAAGGTCCGGAACACCGGAGCCCACTCCCCCGCCGCCGCCAGGCCGGCCTTGGCGAGAAGCGGCGATGGCCCCCCGCCGGCCGTCCAGATCGTCAGGTCGGTTCTGAGCCAGCTTCCCGAGGCGAGCTCGATCCGGCCCCGTTCGAGCCGAGCGACCGACTCGTCGAAGAACAGCTCGACGTCGCACTCCTCGATCACTGCGCGAAGCGCCTGGTCGACCACGCGGGGCTGCCCGGCGAGCAGGCGATGGCGCGGCTCGATCACGCGGATAGCGAGCCCGCGGTGCTGGCGATAACGGCGCAGGATCTCGCCCAGGCACTCGACGCCGGTGAAGCCGCCGCCCACGATCGTCACCGCGCGCGAGCCGCCACCGTCGGCGAGCCTTTTGAGCCGAGCGCCGATCTCGACGCCATCCGCGATCGAACGCAGCGGCAACCCATGCTCTGCCACTCCGGGGACGCCGCGGGAAGAGAACGCCGAGCCCGTCGCCACGACGAGCGCATCGTAGGCGAGCTCGGCGCCGTCGGACGTACGCACCCGCCGGCGCTCGGGATCGATCGCCACGACCTCGGCGCGAAGGAAGGTGTGACCCCGGCGCGCCACCAACCGCTCGCGCGACAGACGCAGTGAACGGGGCTTCTTCGATCGCGACACCAACTCGTGCAAGTTGGGCAGGTACTCGAAGTGGGCACCGCGATCGATCAGGGTCACGTCGTGGCGGCTGTCGAGCTCTCTCGCCGCCGCGAGGCCGGCGAAGCCTCCGCCCAGGATCACGACGCGAGGCTTCATGGTTCGCCTCCGAGAAAGAGGGGATCCTGTGGGCTCGGCTCGCGGACGGAGACGCCGTTCCGCTGATGGCGGAAACGGGAGATCGCGGGATAGACGCGCAGGCGGGCTCGCCGCAGGTGATATTGCACGACCTTGCCGCCCAGGGAGTAGGCGGTCTGGCTCCAGAAAGGGATCTGCAGCAGGTTCGCGATCTTCCGCTGGCCACGGAAGATCGTCAGGAACATCCGTGGATGGGAGAGGAATAAGAGCGGAACGTGGAGGCCGCGATAGGTGGTGCCGCTCAGGTAGCTCTTTTCGATCAGCGCTTCGAGGAGAGGAATCAGCTTGTCGATCAACTCCTCTTCGCTAACGGCCGCGGCGAGCTCGCGAGACCTCTGTGGCTCAGGCTGCATGCGAGGAACCTAGAGAAGATCACTCCACAGTACGGTCCTCGGAATTGAGCTTGTTCTTGCTGGTCCTGCCATGATCTACCCCTTTCTGAATTGGATTTTTCGTCAGCTTCAGGCGGCACTCCTCCGTTTCTTGAGCTTCCTCTCCTGAATTTCCAAAGGGACCCGCCGAACGTTCTGGGCAAGCCCCAGTTTCTCGAGCAGAAAGATGACGTACCAGGAGGGATCGATCTGATACCAGCGCATCCCCTGGTGGGCCGAACCGGGAAAGGCGTGGTGATTGTTGTGCCAGCCCTCGCCGAAGATCAGCAGCGACACCAGGAGGTTGTTGGTCGACCCATCTCCTGGCTTGACCTTGAACGGCCGGCTCCCCACCAGGTGGCAGACGGAGTTGATGAAACCGAAAGCGTGGAGCAGCGCCACGCGGTTTAGCATGCCGACCCAGACCAGAAAGCAGATCGCGTTGTAGGTGTCGAACCCGTTCGGCAGGCCGAAGAGGCCGCCGGCGAGGAACGCGCCGAGGTTGAGCAGCAGGTAGGCCGCGTAGTCGGTCGCCTCGTGATCCATCAAGCGGTAGAGCTTGTCGTCGACCAGGTCGGGCACCCACTGGCGGTAGACCGTCTGGTCCCAGATATCGCTCCTGCGCTCGTGGGTCCAGCCGAAGTGCACGTGCCAGAGACCCTCCTTCGGCGTGTGGGGATCCTTGCCCGGGATGTCGACGTACTTGTGATGCAAGCGGTGCATGGCCACCCAGAACAGCGGCCCGCGCTGGATCGCCAGATAGCCGCAGACCGCGATCGTGTGCTCGAGCCACTTCGGCACCTTGAAGGCGGCGTGCGAGAAGAGGCGGTGGTAGCCAACGGTCAGGCCGAGGCCGAAGATCACGTAGCAGACGAAGAAGGCGACGATTGCCGAGCGCGAATGGTAGAAGAAGACCAGCACCAGCGGTGCCACGGTGGTCACCAGGTTGACGATGGTGAACGGAACGTCGATCCGCGTGCGGATCTCGGGCAACGCTGCCGCAGCCTGGCTCATGGTCCCTCCGGAGTCGCTTCCGGCGCCGCCGGGACCGGGGCCGCAGATGGGGCCGGAGAAGCGATATAGCTCTGGGTCTTGTCCTCGCCGGTCGAAAGCCGGCTCATGATCTGTTCGAGGTCCCGGCAGAGCTCCCCCAGCGGCTTGTCGGCTTTCTGGTAGCTTTCAATACCGGCTTTCGCTTCGTATTCGTCACGCATGGCGGCGAGGAGGGCCCGCCGGTGCGCCAGCGCGATGGGCGGTATGGTTACGTTTTTCATCACCTTCATGTACTCGATGATCGCCAGCCGGTCCTCGGGCGGGAGGAACGGACCGACGACCCCTTTCGCACCCTTGATCGCGTCGTCGAACTCATGTCCGATGTTGTGGTTTCCCGAGATCGACGTGTCCAGGGTGAAGGCGCCGTCGATCCTCTGGTTGCGGAATCCGACCTCTCGGGGATCAAATTCGTAGGTCCCCACGTAGAAGGTCTCGTCGCGTTCGTCGACCGGGCTCAAGAGTTGATAGAGGGTGCGCACGGAGCCGTTGTGGAGAAAAGGGCCGGTCGCCCAGTAGCCGTCCAACGGTCGCGCCGGATAGCCCAGGGGAACGCGGAACAGGTTTTCGCGAAAACCGTTCAAGATCTCCTGGCACCGCGGCGGGATGTTCTCTTCGTCGTACCAGCGCTTCTTGATACCGGCGACCGTGCGCGTGAGAGCGTCCCCGACACCCACCCGTTTGCGGCCCCCGAAGTCGTCGGCGAGGACTCCGGTATAGATCTGGCGGGCGGCGAACTGCTCGGCGTCATTGGGATCGGTGCCGATGACGTCCAACCGGTAGATAGGAAGCTGGATGTAGCGGTTGCCGAAGGAGTCGGGCTCGGGCTCCAATGCCGGCGCATGACAGCGGGCGCAGTAGCCGGTGCGCGGGCGGTTGGGGTTGGGGGGTGCCAGGAACGCCTTGGGATTGCCCGGGAGTTGCTCTTCGGCCGGTGACAGCGCCTGCTTCCAGACCGCCTCCTCGTAGAGATAGCGGCCGCGCTCGGCCCTCTTCCTGTCGACCGTGCCCAGGATGCTTTCCGGCCACGGCGGCGGCGCCAGGGTCGAGAGCAGGGTCTCCATCCAGAAGAGGTCGTGCAGCCGGGCCGTCGAGGCATAGCGGTATTCTCGATCGTCGAGCTCGACCCGCACGCCCACACCCCAGGCCTCGGTGATGTTGCGGCCCATGGGCTGGCGGATCGCGGCGACCGATTGCACCCAGTCGTAGTCGTGGGTGTACCACAGCGGCGGAAAGCTCACCGGACCGCTGTTGCGGACGATGTTCCTGGGGTCGAGCACGCCGAGCTCTCCGTTCACGCCGCGGCCCACGGCGGCGATCCTGCTGTTGCCCTCGGCGACGGGATTGGTGTGATTGAGGATGGCGTCCAGGGCTTCTTTGATCAGTGGGCTGTTGAAGTACTGCTCCATCGAATCCCGCAGGGCCTTGCGGCTGGCCGGAATGTCCTTCCTGCCTTCGATCTTGAAGACCCTTTTGGCGAAGCGGTCGAAGCGATCGGGAAGCGTGGCGGTCAAGAACAGGTTCGAGGCCAGGTCGCTGCTCCACTGGGCGAAGCTCCACATCGACTGGCCGCCGTCGATGCGCACGGCCCGCCCCCGGTGAACGATCTGGCCCGTGTGACACGCGGCGCAGGAGATGCCGATCCACACCTTTCGCCCCTGGCCTAACAGCTCGACGTTGCGGTCGGCCAGGATGTCCTTGACGACGCCCACCGGGAGCTGATGCGGGTTGTATTGCGAGGTGTCGGGAAGAAGGCCGTAGCGGGCCTGAATCTTGGGCGAGCTGAAGAGGTCCACCTCGCCCAGGCTGGGAGGAAATCCCTGCGGTTGGCGCTCCAGTGACATGAACCACGAGAACGGCACGACCAGGTTGCCCTGGCTCGTCTGGTAGAACTTCTCTCTCTGCCTGGGCTCCCATCCCTGGCCAGGCACCCGCAGGGAGCCATAGACCGCGGGCTCCGGCATCGCCGTGAAGATGGCGTGGTAGGCCTTCACCGCAAGAACGCCGAGCAGGAACAATCCGACGAAGATCCACAAGGTGTAGTTCTTCACCAGTCTGTTGACCAGCGCGTCCATGCGGGCGAAGAGCTTCTTCATTTGTATTGCCACGTGGTTCCCCAGTACATGAGGGCCACCATGACGAGGACGATCACCCACTGGAAAGCCTTCACCATCGTCTTGATGTAGGACTGACCCGGCAGGAGAGAGAGCGCGGAGACGATGAAGATCGACAGCACGATGGCGAGCCAGTAGACGATCATGAGCAGCACGATCAGGTTGGCGTAGGTGATGTCGTTGTTGAAGGTGTAGCGGAGCAGCAGGATGATCGTGTAGAGCCAGGCCACGGTGAAGAAGTGCCAGACGGTGCGGTAGAAACCCCTGGTGACGTTGGCGTCGCCGAAGGGGAAAGAGGGAAAGCCTTCGAGCTTCAGATTGGGCCAGATCCAGACCTCGAAGGTGTAGACGTGGAGAGTTACGGCTCCCATCGCGACGATCGCCGCCAACAGGTAGGGGAGATTGTAGACGGTCATGGCTGGCCTCCCTCTTTTCGATCGGGCTGCACCGCTCCGGATGCGTTCGGTCCCTGGTTCCCTGGATAAATTTTCGCCGCCGGCACCGCAACGTCTCCGGATGCCGCTGATGCCGCTGATGCCGCTGCGGTGTCGTACTCCGGAGCCTGACTGGCGATGTAGTTCTGCTCGCCGGAGATTCCCGCCATGAACGGCTCTATCGTGGCGCAGAGCCTGCGCATGTAGGCCACGTCGGCCGGGTCCGCCGTCCACGGCTTTCCTTCGTAGAATGGGGTCAATCGGTCGAGCAGGGCGCGCCGCAGGGCCGCCGTCTCGGGCGGGACTCTGACGTCTTTCACGACCTTCATGTACTCGACGATCGCGAGCCGGTCCGCCGGTGTGAGGTAGGGACCGATGACGCCTTTGGCACCCTTGAGACCGTTGTTGAACTCGTGCCCGGTGTTCAGGTTTCCCGGCACCCGCGTATCGAAGAGAAAGGCGCCGTCGATCCTCTGGTTCTGGTAGCCGACTTCCCTGGGGTCGAACTCGAAGCTACCCATGTAGAAGGTTTTCTCACGTTCGGACACCGGGCTGATGAGCTGGTAGAGCGTGCGCACGGAGCCGTTGTGAAGGAAGGGGCCCGTCGCCCAGTAGCCTGCCATGGGCCTGGCCGGATAGCCCAGGGGAGCGCGGAAGCCCATCGGGCGGAAGCCGTTCATGATCTCCCGGCATGCCGGCGGGACCTTTCGGTCGTCGTACCAGCGCTCTTCAACGTTGCTGACGATCCCTGTCAGGGCCGCCCCGATGTTCAACTGCGGTCCGGGCATGTCTCCGGAGACGACGCCCATGTAGGGGTTTCGGGCGTTGAATTCCTTCGCGTCGTAGGGATCGGTGTCAAGGACGTGCTGCCTGTAGAGCGGGAGCTGGATGTAGCTGTTCGGGAACTGGCTGTAGCCATGCTCGCTGCTCTCCCAGACGTCCGTTCCGATCGCCGGCGAGTGGCACCGGGCACAGTAGCCGGTCCGCACGCGGTTGGGATTGGGAGGTGCGATCATCGCGGTGGGATTGGGCGGGAGCTGCTCCTCGGCCGGCGTCAGTACCTGGTTCCAGACCGCCTTTTCGTAGAGATACCGGCCACGCTCGACCTTTTTCCAGTCGATCTTGCCGAGGATCTCTTCCGGCCAGCGCGGCGCCTCCAGCACCGACAGCAGAGTCTCTATCCAGAACATGTCGTTCAGCCGGACCGTGGAAAGATAGCGGTCGGGTTTGCTGTTCAGCTCGACCTGCACGTTCACGCCCCAGGCCTCGGTGATGTTGCGGCCCATCGGCTGAAGGATCGCGGCGACCGACTGCACCCAGTCGAAGTCATGGGTGTACCAGAGGGGCGGGAAGCTCACCGGGCCGCGGTTCTGGTCGATGTTTCTGGGATCCAGGAGACCGAACTCTCCATTGACTCCGCGCCCGAGGGCGGCGGTCCTTGCATTGCCCTCGACGGCGGGATAGGTGTGGTTGACGACGGCATCGATCGCGTCCCTGATCAGCGGACTGTTGAAGTACACCTCCAGAGACTGGCGCAAGGCCCGGCGGTTGGCCGTAGAATCCTGGATGCCTTCGAATTTGAAAACCCTCGTGGCGAAGCGGTCGAAGCGATCGGGAAGCACGGCGGTGAGCGTCAGGTTCGCCACCAGGTCGGTGCTCCACTGGGAGAAGTTCCACATTGCCTGGCCGCCGTCGATGCGCACGGCCCGACCCTTGTAGAGGATCTGCCCCGTGTGGCACGCGGCGCAGGACATACCCATCCACACCGGCTGCCCCTGGCCCAGAAGATCGACGATGTTGCCGGCGAGGACGTCCGGGACGATGCCCACCGGGAGCTGGTACGGGTTGTACCGCGAGGTGTCCGGGAGCAGGCCGTAGCGGGCCTGCACCTTGGGGGAGCTGAAGAGGTCCACCTCGCCGAATTCGGGCGGAAATCCCTGCGGTTGGCGCTCCAGAGACATGTACCAGCTAAAGGGCATGACCGGGTTGCCCTGGCTCGTCTGGTAATACTTCTCTCTCCGGGCCTCGGACCATCCTTGCTCGAGAACCCGCAGGGAGCCGTAGACCGCGGGCTCCGGCATCGGCGGGAAGATGGCATGCCACACGACGACCGCCAAGACTCCAAGCAGGATCAGGCCGACGAAGATCCACAGGGTGTAGTTCTTGACCAGTTTGTTGACCAGCGCATCGATTCTGGCGAAGAGCTTTTTCATACCCTGGTTCCCCAGTACATGAAGCCCACCATGATGAGGACGATGACCCACTGGAACGCCTTGATCATCGTCTTGATGTAGGACTGACCGGGCTCAAGAGAGAGCGCGGCGACGACGAAGATCTCGATTACGATGCCGATCCAGTAGATGATCAGGAGATGCACGATCGTGTTGACATAAGGAATGACGTCGCCGAACGCAAAGAAGAGCATCAGGATGATCGTGCCGACCCAGGACACGGTGAAGAAATGCCAGACGATGCGGTAGAACCCCATGGTGACCGTGGCGTCGCCAAAAGGCGTGGCAGGAAAGCCTGCCACGTTCAGCTTGGGCCAGATCCAGACCTCCATGGTGTAGACGTGAAGCGTTACGGCACCTATCGCGACGATAGCCGCCAGCAAGAATGGGATATTCATGGTTCGCGTCCCTCCATTGATGACTTCCATGGGTCCAGCCTGGAGCGCCAAGAGCCCCAGAACGACGAGGCTGGCGACGATCCACAGGATCATCCCGGACTTGCCGCGGGCCTCCGCCCTCTTCCTGGCCCTGAGCTCGGCGGTCAGGATCTCGACGCGCGACTCCAGACAGGCCGCCCGCCACTGCTCGCGCGCCAGTCGCCGCCGCGCCAGGCAAAGGGCGCTGCGGCAGGTCAGGCGGAGCTTCTTCATGGCATTTTCCGGTCGAAGCCATGACGGTTTTCAGGACGCCACTTCCGCTTTCGTCTCGCGGAAGACCTGCGCCGGACCCTGCGGCTGCGCGGCGGCGTGGTCACCGGCCTTCGCCGTCCAGTCCTCATTCCAGGAGGTGAACACGTCACGCACATAGCTCCGCTTCCTGCGCAGGGCCAGCCGCCGGTTCTCCAGCAGGGATTTCAGGATGACCCCGTAGGCAGTGAACGGGCTCCAGTCGTAGAGGCGCTTGCGCAGCGCGCGGGGTGTTTTGAAGTAGTACCAGAGGTACATGCGGGTCATGCCCCAGACGGTGAAGGCCGGGGTCGTCCGCACGCTCGGGTCGTGCCACTTGAAGTAGGTCGGAACGTACGGCAGGCCCTTGAAGAGGTTCCGGATCGAAGCCGCCGCCGCCTTGGGCTCGGCGCTTCCGGAACGCACCTGGTCCATGAGAGCCAGGGCTTGGTCATAGACCGCCCGCCACTCGGGGAACGCCCCGCCCAGAAGGGTCGTGTAGGGCGGCCCACCCGACTGCTCCAAGACGCGCCGGTCCTTGGTTTCAACGTACTTGAGATAAACGTTGGCGCTGAGCTCCGTGCCGATCAGCAGGGCGACGACCCAAACACGGAACCAGGCGTCCCAGAGCTCCGGGTCCCTGAAGGCGACGAAAGAGCTGCCGACGACCGAGTCGAAGTAGGAGATGTTTTGATGGAAGAACTCGTTCAGGTGGGCGAACTTCTCTTCGCTGAAGTCGTTCGACCGGAAGGCCTCGAGCAGTTGTCGGGACAGAAGGTCGACGGTCGCGGTCGTCAAGGCGAGGCCCGACGAGTAGAGCGGATCGATGAAGAAGCCCGCATGCGACAGCAGGCAGTAGCGCCGGCCGGTGATCGTCCGCGATCCGTACTGGAGCCGCCCTGTGGAGACCCAGCCCCGCATGGCCTGGGCGCCCTCGAACTGGCGGACCATGTTCGGGAACTTGCGGACGTAGCTCCAGAACTCCTCTTCCGGATCCATCCCGGTCTCGGGGTGGAGCTCCCGGTTGAGCACCAGGCCGACGCTGCACAGCGGGTTCGTGCTCTCCGAGTGGTTGTTGAACGGGATGATCCAGAACCAGCCGCCCTCGAAGATGTGATGGAGCGTGCTCTGGGAGAGGGGGTACTTGTGGCCGTGAGCGCTCCGGGGCGCTCCCACCTGGTCGTAGGGTTTGATGCCCACCATGTGGGTGAAGATCGCTCGCGAGTTGGTGCGGAAGCTCGAGGGGTCTTCTCGCAACTGGAGCTTTTCGGCCAGCACCGAGCGCATGCCCGTGGCGTCCACCAGGTACGCGGCCTTCCAGGTTTCCCCCTTCTGGGACGTCACACTGACCTCGTCCTCGCCGAGGTCGATCTCTGAAACTCGCGTCTGCTGGCGTACGCGCGCCCCGTAGCTGAGCGCGACGGCCAGCATGTAGGCGTCGGTGTCCTGGCGGAAGAAGTGGCAGTCCGCGCCCATCGGCGGCGCCAGGGTTGGGTACTGCTGCGACTCCAGCGGCTGCTGCTCCTCGCCCTCACGGTGGTAAAGGAAGCTGAAGGCCCGCTTGACGCCACAGGCCGGGCTCACGTTGTCGCGCAGCGTTTCGAAGGCGCTCAGGTGGCCGATTTCGGGCAGGTCGTACTTGGTGGCCAGGAGCTTCAGCCGGAGATTGGTGTCCGGGGTCGTGGCCTCGCCGATCGCGAAGCGCGGATGGCTTTCCGAGTCCAGCAGCAGGACCTTCAGCCCGTGGCGGGCCAGGATGGCCCCGAGCATCGAGCCGCCGATGCCGCTGCCTAGAATGATGCAGTCGTAAACGTTTTGATCGGGACCCTGCATGGCGGTTCTCCTTGCTCTTGGTTGTGCAGCTCGTCGACCAGGCGCCGGCGGACGAGGAGATAGCTGTCACGAAGCCGGACCTCGCGCCCGAAGCTCTCGTCCGCCAGGACCTGCTCGACGGTCGCCGCGATCCAGTCGCCGGCCTCTTCCGCGCTACGGCCGAGGAGCAGCAGCGAGGCATGGTCGGTCACCGGAGAGGGGTTCTTCCCTCTCTGGCGCATGCGCGAGGCGAATGGAATGCCGGAGAGGAAGTCGGCCCGGTAGGGGCCGGCCAGGTCGCGCAGAGCGAGCAGCGATCCCTCTCCGGCACCGCCGGCGTAGGCAGCGGCCACGCCGATGCCGCACCACATCTCCGGCCGGCGTGCCGGGGCGAAGGCCTCGATGACCCGCGCGATCCGCTCGGGCTCCGCCCCCTGGCTCCACCAGAGGCTCCGCCCCAATCCGGAGTCGAAGAGCTGGCGCGCGAAGTGCGGCAGCGCGGCGGGAGCCTCGGCACGGCCGGCGATGTAACGGTCGAAGCGGAAGATGCCCTCGTGAAAGCCGTAGCCGTCCGGCAGGCACCAGGCGACGAGGGGGTCGAGCCGCCGCGAGTACCACGGCCAGAGACGGCGCCCCCAGGGCAGCCGCGCCACGGCGAAGCCGGCCCCCACGGCCGCGATGTAGTCGTGGTCGCGGCCGGGCCCCTCGAGGAAAGCTTGTAGCCGGCTCGGCCGCCAGGGCGCCAGCAGGTCGCGGAGGGCATAGGCCATGCCCACGCCCTCGAAGGCGAAGCCCACGTGGTGGGAGTCGAGCTCGCGGCGGAGGGAGGCCGCCAGCTCTGCCGATTCCGTCATCGAGAGCGCCAGGTTGTAGCCGTGGATGAAGGTCTCCAGGACCTTCTCCAGCCGTTCGCGGACCGCGGCGTCGCAGGGCGCGAAGCCCAATTCGGCGAAAGAGGCGGAGCGCGGCGGAATCGCCAGCAGCCGGCGCACGGGCGCGAGAGCGGTCATTTCGTCCTTCCGCGGCTCACCAGCCCTGAGACGAGATCCCGCCGTCCATTACCAGCACGCTGCCGGTGAACAGCTTGACCGGCTCGCTCAGCAGGTAGGCGACGAAGTGGGACACATCGCGGGCCTCGCAGAGCCGGCCATAGGCGGTGTTCGACTCCCACTGGGCGACCAGGCGCTCGCTCTCCGGCCACTTGTCGAGCAGGTCGCCGTAGACCGGCCCGGGCGATACGCAGTTGACCTGGATGTTGTCGCGCGCCAGCTCGATGGCCAGGCTGCGCGTCAACGACTCGACGGCGGCTTTCACCGCTCCCATGCAGCCGAAGTAGTCGACGTAACCGTGCGCCGCCGGCGAGGAGAGGGTGATGATCTTGCCTCCCCCACGGCGGCGCATCAGCCGGGCGGCTCGCAGGGCGCTCTGGTGGAGGCCGACGACGTTGGTGCGGAAGGCCTTCTCCCAGTGCTCGGGGGTGATGTCTTCGAGCCGCGCCAGCATGCCGTTCGAGGCGTTGCTGATGAAGAAGTCGAGCCCGCCGTAGCGCGACTCGACCTCGTCGAAGAGCGCCGATAGATGCTCCGGGTTGGCGACCGAGCCCCAGACGTGGACCGCCTCGCCCCCGGCCGCCGCGATCTCCTCGGCCGTCGCCATGCCCTGAGGACGCGAATGGAAGGAGTTGACGACGACGGTGGCGCCGAGCTCCGCCAGGTAGCAGGCCATGTCCTTCCCGAGGCCGCGGCCTGAGCCGGTGACGAGCGCGATCTTCCCGGCGAACGGCTTCTGCTGCGGCGTCAAGGCGGCGAACGACCGCGCCACGCTCGGTACCGGCGGCGGCACTGGCGGCGGCGGAGCGGGCTCGGGCTCGGCGACCGGAGCCGCGGCCGCCAGGTAATGGCGCAGCGCTCCGGCCACCGTGGAGATCGTCTTCAGATCCTCCGGCGGAATGCCGATCTCCACCGGCAGCTCGTACTTCTCGCGCAGCACGGCAAAGACCTCGCCCAGCTTCACCGAATCGATCCCCAGGTCTTCCTCCAGGGCGGCGCCGGGATCCAGGATCTCCAGCGGATAGCGGGTCACCTCGGCGAACACAGCGCGGACACCCGCCTCGAAAGTGGCCGGCTCGAGCGAGCCGTTGCCATGCTTGCCGCTTCGCTTCGGAGCCGCGGCGGCCTCGGGAGCCGGAGCGTTGCCGCCGTGGCCGTTGCCGTGCCCATTGGCACCATTACCGTTGCTGCCGTTGCTGCCGTTGCTGCCGTTGCTGCCGTTACCGCCGGCGCCGTTGCCGAGGTGCGCGGCGAGCGCCGTGGCAATGCCGCCGATCGTCCGCAGTTGCTCCGGCGGTATGCCGATCGCCCCCGGCAGCTCGTATTTTTCGCGCAGCACGGCGAAGACCTCGCCCAGCTTCACCGAATCGATCCCCAGGTCCTCTTCGAGAGCGGCGCCAGGGTCCAGGATCTCCAGCGGATAGCGGGTCACCTGCGCAAAGATCTGCTGTACGCCGCTCGTCATCTCAAAAGTATTCATGGGCTTGCCTCTAAGGAAATGAACAGGCTGAGAATGGCTTCGGGTGTGGAGGTCGTCTCGACGCGCGCCCGGGTCCGCCGATCGGCCGCGACGGCCTCGGCCTCGAAGCTGGCGAAGCGCTCTCCCAGGCCGCGTCGGCGGCTGGCCGCGAGGCGCTCGGGGAGGTCCGCCGACAGGCAGATCTCCAGGCCGGCGAACCCCCAGACGCTACGCACGGCGGTCGCGCCCGACTTGAGAGCCGCCTCCTTCAAGGTCCACAGCAGGGTGTAGAGCCACGCGGCCGGCAGGGCGGTGGAGCGGGCGCCGGCCTCGGCCCAGCTCCTCTCGCGGGGTGTGAAGTTGCCGCGGTAGAAGGCAGGAATACGGGGCTCGACCATCTCCAAGTCGAGGCCTGCCGCGGCGCCCGGCGATGCCAGGGCGGCGCAGGAGATGGCGGCGCCGTGGGTGATCGATACCTGAGGCGCCGGCTCGCGGCCATCGCGGTCATCGCGGCCATTGCGGCCATGCCAGGTGAGGCGCGGCGGGCCGCTCACGGCGTCCGGCAGCAGCTCGATCTCGCGATAGCTCGCCGCGGGAAACGCCCGCAGACGGGGGCCGTCCAGAGTGGCGAGCCCGGTTTCGCCGGCGTCGCCGCGCAGCAGCAGGTTCTTGGCCGCCAGGCGGCCTGCCAGCCAGCGCCGCCGCACCCCGGGATTCGCCAGGCCGCGGAGGTGGGCCGCCTCACGGCTCGACAGGTGATCGCCGTAGGCCTCCTCCTCCACCTCGACGTGGGCGACGAGAGCGAGGGCGGCCGGGAGCTCAGAAGGCATTGGGAATCTCCCCGAACTTGCGGCAGACGCCACCTTCGACGGTCAGCCGCAGGTTGCCTTCGCGATCGCGCGCCTCGATCGGCCCGACGAGGAGCTGATCCCCTTGAGTCCGCGGATTGGTGCCGGTGAAGACTACCGGCTCGTGCAGCCAGGCGAGTGAGAAATCGGTGTAGTCGAAGTAGACGCCCATCCGCGCGCAGACTTCCGGCACGTAGACCGAGAGCGTGTGCTCGCCCGTCGCCATGATGGTGCCGAAGCGCCAGAAGGCGTCGACCAGGATGATGTTGGGCAGCAGATGCTGGAGGGGGGAATCCGGGTAGGACGAGCTCCCCAACTGGTACTGCGCCAGCCGCCGGTCGCCGTTGACCTTGAGGTTCCGCAGGCTCTTGAAGCGGCCGTTGAGCCGCACCGGCGAGCCTTCCGACAGGTAGGGATCGGGGAGCTGGATCCCCTCGCGCAGCTCCCCGGCCGCGGCGCGGGACGGTGTGCCGGGCGGTGGGCTCCCTGCCATGCGGTCGGTCATACGAATGAAGATCTCGGTCTGGACGACGTCCTTCTGCAGCACGGCGCCGCTCTTGTGGACGAAGTCCGACAGCACCTGCACGCGGATGACCGTGGCGGCGGCGTCCTCCTCGACGACGCGGGTGTCGAGCCGCAACCGCGTCGAGCGGCCCTCGTAGACCCTCACGAAGCGGCGGAAGCTGGTGTTCTCGAAGGCCACGATCCGCAGCCCCGGCCGCAGGCTTTGCGCGGCGTCCGCGGCGATCCCCAGAAGGAAGGCCCCTGGCAGGGTAGGCACGCCCTGGACCTTGTGGTCTCGCAGGTAGGGTGCGTTATCGAGGTCGATCTCGAGCGGCTTCACCAGGGAAGTGGGCGCCGACCGCCGCGCCTGGGACGCCTTGACGATGGTGGGCTGGTAGAGCTCCCGCTCACCCTCGGCGAGCAGCACGGTGACGGGAGCGCTCGGCCGGCCGGCCATCAGGCGGCCGAAGATCTCGCGCCCCTCGTCGTGAGTGACGCCGCGCAGGCGGCGCCGCGCGGCCAGGGCGGCGAACTCCGAGCCGCGGGTCATGCCGATTCCCGCCCACCCCAGCCACGCCAGGGACGACCAGGAGGCCCCGGCCTCCCGCCCATCCAGGGCCTCGGCCGTGCGGTTCATGGCCTCGTTGGCGGCGCCGTAGTCGGGCTGGCCGTCGTTGCCCAGGTAGCTGAAGGCGGAGCTCAGCAGGTGGAAGTGGACCGGCCTGCCGTCGGCGTGGCGCCGGCAGGCACGATAGATAGCCCCGAGGCCGGCCAGCTTCGTTCCGACGATGGCGCGGAAGTCGGCCAGGCTCTTCTTGGGCAGCGCCTTAGACACCTGGATACCCGCACCGTGAACCACCAGGTCGAGCCGCCCGTAGCGGGCGTGGACGGCGTCGACGAGGCCTGCCACCGCGGGCTCGTCATGGAGGTCGACCACCCGGTATTCGAAGCGGCCCGGGAACCCTTCCAGGCGGCTGAGGGTGCTCCGCAGCTCGTGGACCGCCTGGAAGCCGGCGAAGCGGCGCTTCAAGTCGGTGATCTTCTGCGCCCCATCCCTTGCCAGCTCCTCGCGATAGAAGCTTCCCTCGAAGGCCGCCAGCTCGGTCTGGGTCATCGCCGCGAGGGAGGGAGGGAGGCCGCCGGGATCGGTCCGGCCCAGGGCGACCACCGTGCAGCCGAAGCGGCACAGCAGCTCCTCGGCCAGCACCGCGGTCACCCCGCGGCCTCCCGCGGTGGCGAGGACGACCGAGTCGGCATCCAGACAGGGCCGCGAGTCGGCGGCCAGCTCGACGAGCGGCGACAGGGCGAAGACTTGGCGGTCGTCGCCTCGAAAGCAAACCTCGCCGGCCGCGAACGGCTGCCCCATCTCCAGGGCGAGCTGCCGCCAGGCCCGCAGCGGCTCCACGGCATCGGTGTGCACGCTCTTGACCACCGCCTCCGGCAGCTCGCGGGAGAGCGACTTGGCGAAGCCGCCGAAGAGTCCGGTTCCCGGGTGGAGCCGGCCGTCCGCGAAGGCGCCGAGGCAGAGGGTGTAGACCGCGCGTCGCTCGAGCGCCGCGTAGGTATGGCGGCAGACGGCGAACAGCAGGTCGAGGAGCCGCGTCTCCTCGTTGAGCGGGTTGAGCAGCAGCGACCTAGCATCGTGGGACGCCAAGGTTCTGACGGCTACGACGGTGTCGAAATCGACCGCGTCGAGAGCGCCGAGAGTGGCGGCGAGCCGCTCTTCAGAGCCCAGGTCTACGGCCACCGTTCCCGTCACCGCGACCTCTGCCGGGCAGACCAGCGTGTGCGCCGTGCCCGCCAGTGCTCCGCTCGCGACCAGGTCGGCCCAGAGCGCGGGCTGGTCGGTGAGCACCAACAGCTTGCGTCCGGCTAGCGAAGCCGCCGGGGCGCTGGCCGGCGCAGGAACCAGCACCGGTGTATAGGTGTCGATCGGAGTCCCCTGGACATAGGCATGGGTCGCCGGCGGCTCCACCGTGGGTGCACGCGTTGCGCCGGCGGCGGGAGCGAACGTCAGGCGCTCGCCGACGCTCGCCACGGCGCCCTCCCCCACCCGCCGCAAGGCAGCCAGGATCTCGACGGCGCCCCGGACGCCCCGCCACCGGCGGCGGTCGTCGACCGTTGTCACCGAGCCGTTCACAGCCGCCAGCTTTAGGGTGGCCAGCACCGGCAGACCGGCGGCCCGTGCGGCTTCGGGGTGGGCCAGGGCGATCATCAAGGCCCCTTCGGTCTCGCCTTCGTCGTCCCGGCCCCTGGCGTTCAAGCCGCCGGCGAGCACCATCTGGCAGTCGCCGTGGGAGAGCAGCCGGGCCGCCACCTTCAGGGCCTGGAAGAGCGAGTCTTCGCCCCTATCGATGACCAGGTTCGGCCCCTTGAGATCGAAGAGGCTCGACACCCGGCTCGCCGCCACGTTCGGCATGAGCCCTGAAAGGGTGTAGGGACCGGATGGCAGGTTGCGCTCCCTGAGCCGGGCCATGAGCGCCGCCAGCGGATCTTCTCCGGAGGGCGAGCCCGCAAGGCGGCGCAGACGGTCGAGAAAGATGCGCTCGTTGGCGCGCACGCCGCGCTCGGTCTTGCCTTCGAGTCCCATGACGACACCCGTCGTCTCGCGCAGCTCCCGCCACGTTTCCGGCAGCTTGGAGAGGATCTGCCCCGCGGCGAGGGCGGCCAGGTACTGGCTGGCGTCCATGTGCTCGGTCACGTCCGGGAGCAGGCGCTTGCCGGGCGGCAGGCCCAGGTCGGAGCGCCGGAACCGCGTAGCGGTCGAAGGAGCTTCGTCCGCCAGCCGGTCCGCGGCAGGGAAAAGGCTCGCGACACCCACCACCGCGAGCTCCAAGGGCCGCGCCGCCGCGGCGGCCGGGGGGCAGAGCCGGCGGTGGTAGGGCTCGTCGAACGCCTCGACCACGAGGTGGGCGTTGGTGCCGCCGAAGCCGAAACCGTCGATGCCGGCACGCCGCGGGAACGGGGCCTGGTTGGCGGGCCAGGGCAGCGCCTTGCGGGCGATCTCAAAGGGGGTCGAGGCGAGCGCCAGGCCCGGCGCGGGCGCCGTGAAGTTGTACTGCGGCGGGATCGTGCCGTGGGCGAACGCCTGCAGGATCTTGATCAGCGAGGCCACTCCGGAGACCCAGCCGGTATGGCCGATCAACGCCTTGACGCTGCCAAGCTGAACCTTCGGCAGGCCGGCCGAGCGCGCCGCGAACACCTCCGACAGAGCGCGAAGCTCGACGGCGTCGCCCACCGGCGTCGCCGTCGCGTGGGCCTCGATCAACTGGATGGTGTCCAGAGAGAGGCCGCTCCCGGCGTAGGCGCGGCGGATCGCCAGGCTCTGCCCGGCCGCCTGGGGCACATTGATCGCCGGGCTCTTGCCGTCGCTCGACAGGCCCATGCCGCGGATCACGCCAAGCACCCGGTCGCCGGCCGCCAGTGCGTCGGGCAGGCGCTTCAAGACGACCGTCGCCGCGCCATCGCCGAATACCACGCCATCCGCCGCCTCGTCCAAGGGCCGGCTGGCGTGAGGGGTCAGTCCGCGGAACTGGGCGAAGAGTGCGTTGTTGGCGGGCCCGGGCGCGAACACGCCGCCCGCGACGACCAGGTCGGCCTCGCCATCGCGCAGGGCCTTCAAGCCGAGGTCGATCGAGTAGAGGGAGGACGAGCAAGCGCTGTCGACGACGTAGGTGCCAACTCCGTCGCCCAGGAGTCGGCCGGCGACCGAGCGGTAGAGCTCGTGCTGGCGCAGGGTCTCGCTGCCGCTCGTGGCGAGCCCGGGAACGTGGAGCCGCTCAGCCATCCCCAGCTCTGCCGTGACACCTCGAACGCTCTCCGCGAAGAGGGCTTCGTCGTACTCACTGGAACCGTCGGCAGTGGCGCCTAAAATGCACTGCACACTTCCGGCGGTGGCGCCGCCTGGCAGGGTGGAGACCGCCTGTCCGAGCGCGCAGGCGAGGAGCTGCTGTCCGCGGGTCAGGGCGGCAAAGGCGGCCTCGTCGTAGGCGCCCGAAAGGCGCGCAGCATCGTAGGCGACTTGCCGGATGGCGCCGCTCAACAGGGTGTACGTCTTGTCGGGGACGATCTCGACCTGCCCCTCGCCACGCCCGGCCACGAAGTCGCGGCCGAGGTCGGGATCGAGCTCCGCCAGGTCGACGATGCCGCTTTTACCCTCGAGCACGTGCCGCCAGAGCTCGTCGGCGTCGGCCGCGCCCGGCAGGACGCATCCCATGGCCACGACCGCGATGGGCATCTCGGGGCAAGGCTCCAGCGGCAGCTCAGGCCGCGGAGGCTCTGCCACGACCGCCGGTACGGCGCGCGGCGCGGCCTCGGCCAGCCGCAGCAGGCGCGAAGCTCGGTCGATTCTCTCGGCCGCCTCGCGCAGCAGCTCCGCCAGCTCGGCGTGGAGCGCCTCGGCTGGAGGCGGCGCGGCGGCGAGCGCGGCCACTTTCGCCAGGCCCTGGCCGACCTCCTCCCCTGGCTGGACGACGGGGAGAGCCGAGACCTCCACGCCCAGGATTGACATGTTCTTGAGGACCAGCTTGCTCACCATGTCACCACACCCCGCCTCGACGAAGCGGCGATATCCCGAGGCGTGCAGGTGGCTCACGACGCCCACGAAGTCGAGGCGGCGGGTGAGCTGAGAAGCCAGGAGAGCCGGCAGGTCTAAGTCCGGGGAATAGAGCCGCCCGGCCATCGCCAGGTAGACCGGCACGCGGGCCGGCCGGAAGTCGCACACCCTGAGGCCGGCTGCTAAACGCTCGACTGCGGGGGCGAGATGCGAGGAGTGGAAGGGATAGCGGCTCTTCAGAAATGTGAGGGAGACGCCCTGGCCCGCCGCCAAGCCGGCCAGGGCCTCCAGGTCGTGCCGCGGACCGGAGACGACCGTCTGCCGAGGATGGTTCAACACGGCGATCTCGATCGTCCTGCCGCCGAGCTTGCCCAGCAGCTCTTCAACGCGGTCGGAGCCGCAGGCGAGCGCCGCCATGACGCCCGGGGCAGGCACCGAGCGCAAGGCCAGCACCCGTAGGCAGACGATTTCGAGACCGGTCGCGAGATCGAAGGCCTCCGCCGCGCCGAGCGCCGCCAGCTCGCCGAAGCTGTGGCCGACGAGAAGGTCCGGCCGCACACCCCGACGCTCCAGGACCCGCGCGATTTGGACCCCGGTCAAGAAGATGCCGAGCTGCTGCAGGTCCGCCGAGGCCTCGGCGAGCTCGTGGCGCCGCTCCGGGGTCTCGGCGGTGACGAGCGGCAGGAAGGGCTCGCCGAGAAGGCGGCGGGAGATCTTGTCGGCCCGGACGAATCCGGGTACCGTTTCGGGGTACCGGGTGTACAGCTCGTGCAGGAGGTCGGCGTTGAAGGAGCCCTGACCGGGAAACAGGAACACCAGATCGCGGTCCCTAGAAATTTCTTGCCTTGGCTCGTTCATGGCCTCTTCTGCCTGAATCTAGAAGTCGAACTCGCGGAGGGATTCGTCGATGATCTTGGGCGTCGCCTGGGTGCGTTCGAGGTTCGCCACGTGCGCGCCAAGCGACCGCACCTCGGCCGGAAAGATGTCCTTGTGCCCGCGGCCGCCGCCGCGCGCCCGCTCGCTGAAGGGCGGATCGGTCAACCGCTCGACGAGGCTGTTCGCCCGCCCGGCGTCGAGGTATTGCGCCAGCATCGGCGGCGGCCCCACCAGGGCCTGGGTCTCTCTGTCCATCAGGATCATGGTCTGATAGCCGCAGGCGACCGGCTGGCCATCGAAGCGCACCACTCGAAAGCAGAGGCGCACCGTGCTGTGCGTCGGATCCTCGTAGGTCAAGAGCACCGCCACCTTCTGGCCGAGGTCCACCGGCGCCAGGTTCAGGCTGTAGACCTCACGCGTCAGCATCACGATGTCCTTCAGCTGCTCCTGCCACACGGCGCGGCCCTCGACGCGGCTGGCGAAGAGAATGGTTTCGCGGGCGATGTTCTGCAGCTTGATGTTGACGGTATGGTGCTGTGAGCCATACGCCATGGTGTCGTGAAAAAGGATCTGATAGGGCATCGCAAAGAACGGCATCAGCGCCTCCACTGATCCCTGCCAGGCAGGAGGTCCTTGTCGGACAGACGGAACCACATCGTCCGCAGGTACTTGATGCCGATCAAGAGCAGGAGGATGATCCACACGACGATCACGGCCGCCGGGAAGGTCGCGAATGGATTGCCGACGCGCCGCAACTCCACGAAAAAGGCGCCGGAGCGCAGCAGCAGCCCCGTGACGAATGCCGCCAGGGTGACTGACGTCGACGCGAGGAACCACTTGATGACGATCTTCAAGACGTCCCAACCCTTGCTGACCTGCGCCGAGAAATCCGGCAGCCGCTGGCGCAGGACGATCTGGGCCTGCTGGAGCAGCAGGTTCCCCACCTCCCAGACCTGGCGGAGGCGGACGTAGTTGGCCGGATCGGGTCCGCGGAAGAGCTGGCGCCAGAACGACTTCTGGATGTCCGACCGCACCCGCCGCGCGTAGCGGTCGAAATACCAGCGGTACTCCTTGAAAACGTCGATCCGGTGGTAGAGCCGGGCGGCCACCGTGTCATAGAGCAGAGTCGCGCGGATCATCCGCAGCACGCTGAGCGGCAGGGGGATCTGGGCTCTCCGCACCTCCTTCAAGAGCGCCGACCACAACCTGAAGGAGGTGCGCTCCCACCACTGCCCGTGCTTGCTCTTGATACCGTAGAAACCCTTCCACCAGGCGTCTTCGAGCCTGCGGCGGAAGGGGTCGATATCGATCGGCGGCAGCGGCTCCATGAGGCCGATGACACACTGCACCATGCCGCCGACGTCCTCCTTCTCCTGGAAGCGGTGCATCTGCTCGAGCTGGTGGCGCTCGCGGTGGCCGAACACTCCGCAGGCGCCGAAGTCGACCATCACGATGCGGTTGTGCGGCTGAACCAGGATGTTGCCCGGATGGGGATCGCCGTGGAAGAACGGGCACTCGAAGAACCCGTAGTGGCTGCCACGGATCAGCTGCTTTGCGACTTTCTTGGGGGACACGTCGAGCGAGCACAGCCACTCCAGATAGCCCGGATCGCCGGACTCGACCCCGGCGATCATGTTCTTGAGCCAGATTCCCGTGACGTACTCGCTGACGATGACCTCTCTCCCGCAGAGCTCGGGATAGATCTTGGGGGCGGTGATCCGGAGCTTCTTGCGCTTCTTGTAATAGACCCGGAACAGGTCTTGGTAGCGCGTTTCGATGCGGAAATCGAGCTCCTCCAAGAGCATCAGCCGCAGCTCGGAGCGGAAGGTCTCGGTCACCCTGGGCCGCAGCAGGGTAAGGAACTCGAGCGTCTTCAAGATGGCGTCCAAAGCCGAGAGGTCGGTCTTGAACGCCCTCACGATTTTGGGACGCCGCACCTTGACCGCCACGGTCTCGCCTTCGGGCAGCCTCGCCTTGTACACGCAGGCGATCGAAGCGCTGCCGATGGGCGTCAGGTCGAAGGAGGCGAAGACCTCTTCGAGGCGCCTGCCGTGCTGCTGCCTCAAGATCCGCCGGACATAGGCCTCGGGGATCGGTTTGGCGTTGTCGAGCAGGAACTCAAGCTCCCGGCAGTAGATAGGAGGCAGCACATCCGAGCGGATGGCCAACTGCTGGCCCACCTTGATGAAGGTGCTCCCGAGCCACTGCAGGCACTTTCTCAGGCGGATGGCGGAGCGCGTGGTCAGCTCCAGGTCGCGGCCCGCGAACGAACGCCGCTCCAGGATGCCTCGCCAGTCGAAGATCAACCGGTCGAGCAGGGCGCCGATCTGGAAGTAGAGGATCGCCAGGATCATCTCGCCCAGGCGAAGCACGATGCCTAGGTAGCTGGGGCTGACGAGATCGGTGTCCGGCGGGAGGTCCGCCGCCGAGATCGCGCCCTGGGCAGCCATCCCCGCGCCGGAGGTCGGCTGGCTTGGGCGCGACGGGAAGAACACGAGATCGCCCTGTGTCTCGGGCACTCGTCCGCCGCTCTCTCTGACGCGAGTGCTCAAGCTGCTGTCTGCGGCGAAATCTGGTAGCAGCTCTTGCATGAAGTCAAATGCCTCTCCAAAGGCGATTTCCAACTGCGAGCAGGCACACCTCGGCCTTCGCAGGCAGCACCCTGCCGACTCCAGGACGATCAGGGCAACGACCGGCTTACCTTAGGAATCTGGGTAGCAGCGGCGGTACCAGCAACCGGGTCACCCGCCGGAACGACAGCTTCCGGGTGAGATCGGTGGGCGCCTTCGCCGCGCGCCGGATCGCCGTTTCCGCGCCGCGTCCGACGTTGCGGCAAACGTCCTTGATCGCTCCGTCCCTCTTCTTGCGTGCCGAGTTGTTCCGGCGCCGCCGGTACCTGGTGAACCCGTCCGCCACGGCGTGCGCCACGCGCTCCACGGAGCGGGAGAGGCCCTGCTCCACTTTCTGAGGATCTTTGAGCCCGGAGCTGTACTTCTTCTTCCTCCGGCGCTTCTTCCTCACCTCGTAGACGATCGGCCTCTGGTACGCCACTTCGTAGACGATCGGCCGTTGGGTCTCGTAGACGACGGGGTCCGGCCCCGCCGCAACCTGTGCCGCGTCCTCCGCGGCCCTCGCCGCGCCGTCCGCAGCCCGCGCCGCGTCATCAGCGGCCCGTGCGGCGTCGTCCGCAGCGGCCTTCGAGCTCGTCGCTTGCGCCATCTCTCGCTCCTTTCATGCAGCCGTTGTCGATGTCGAATCCTGCCGAGGTCAGCAGAAGAACCCGCCCATGCCGTCCTTCCCCTTGCCCTTCCGCTTCTTGCGGTAGACGATCACGACGGGCACCAACTCCTTCGCTCCGGCTTCAGGCCCCAGGTTCTCGCGGACCTCCTCCAAGACCTGGTGGATCTCCGCCACCAGCTTGCCTCGCCCTTCCTTGAACTGGCGCACGGTCTTCCCCTTGACCTTGCCAAGGTCAACGAGAACCGGAGCCACGCCTTCCGTTCCTGCTCGCTGTGCCATAGGTCTCCTCGTTTCTAGCTCTAAGTAATAAGCTGAAAATCGCGAGGAAATCCCCTCAGGAGGGTTTCGGACCGGACGCGCCGGGACGGGCGGCTTCTCCAGGTAGCGTTCCAGGGCCGCCGCGAGCTCGCGGGCGGAGCGGAAGCGTAGCCGCGGATCCTTCTCCATCGCCTTGGCGGCCACCTTCGAGAGGTAACCTCGCAGGGCGCGGTCGAACGATCCCAGGAGCGGAGCCCGGGTCCTTTCGATCAGCAGCGCCGCGTCGGTGACCGACAGATTTTTGACCTCGAACGGCAGGCGGCCCGAGAGCATCTCGTAGAGGACGACGCCGAGAGAGTAGACGTCCGAGAGCGCGTCAGCCCGCTCCGGGTCCCCGCTCAACTGCTCCGGGCTCATGTAGGCGAGGCTGCCCAGGACCTGACCAGCCACCGTCAAACGGGCCGCGGCTTCCCCTTCTTGAGCGACCAGCCGGGCGATGCCGAAGTCCAGGATCTTGGGCTGGCCGCTGGCTTCGACCAGGATGTTCGCGGGTTTCAGATCGCGGTGGATGATGCCGTGACGGTGAGCGTGGTCGACGATCTCGCAGATCTTGACGAATACGCGCAGGCGGTCGCCGAGAGACAGGTCCGAGCGGGCGGCGTAACGGTCGAGGGGCTCTCCAAGGACGAGCTCCATGACCAGGAACGGCAACCGGTAGGCCGTGCCCGCCGGGTCCGCGACCTCCTCGATGCCGACGCCGAAGATCTGCGGAATGCCGGGAGACGCAAGACGAGCGAGGATTCGGGCCTCGGCGGCAAACCGCAGCAGGAGCTCACGGGAGGCCGGCCAGGGATAGAGGATCTTGAGGGCCACCGGAAGCTCCGAACCGCTCTGCCTCGCCTCGTAGATCAGCCCCATGCCGCCATAGCCGAGGAGACGCACGATGCGGTAGCCACCGATCGTCTCGGGAAGGCCGCCGGCTTCGGCCGCGCCGGAGGCCGCCTCCAGAAATCCCGCGATGTCGGGAATCATCGGACGAAGGACGGGGCTGCGAAGAAAGTCGGGGTCACCGTCGGCATAGGGAAGGAGGGCCGCGAGCTCCCGATAGAGGTCGGGCTTACCCGGGCAGGCCGCGACCAGGAAGAGGTCGCGCTCCACGGGAGCCTGCCGCAAAGCCAGCTCCAGTAATCTCTCGGCCTCGGTCTCCCGATCCATTGCCTGATCCTTCGCGCACTAATCGCGCCCGTTGGCGCTCTGCCGCGAGAGCTCGCGGCGCAGCCAGACCCGCGCGTAGCTCCAGCGTCGCTCGACCGTCGCCCGGGACAACCCCATGACCTCGGCGATCTCCGGATGGGTGAGGCCGCCGAAGTAGCTCAGCAGCACCACCTGGGCGCGGTCGGGGCTCTCGCGCTCCAACTTCCCCAGGGCGAGCTCGAGATCCAGCAGGTTCTCCAACGGATCCGCGGGAGCGAGCTCCGCGGCCTCGAAGGGCAACAGCAGAAAGTTTCCTCCCCGCTTCTGGCTCCCCCTCCGGCGGGCTGCCTCGACGAGAAGATCATGCATCGCGCGGCTGATGGCGAAGAAGAAATGCCGGCGCCCCTCGAAGCTGTCGCGCTTGCCGCCCGCGACTCTCAGATAGGCCTCGTGCACCAGCTCCGTGGGAGTCAGCGTCTGCCCCGGACCGAGCCGCGCCATCCTGGCTTTCGCCAAGCGGCGCAGCTCGTCGTAGACGAGCGGGAGCAACCGCGCCGCGGAATCACATTCGCCGCACGCAGCCGCTTCCAGGGCACTAAAAACCTCAGCACTCTTGGAGCCGCTCATAGGGTATCAACCGGGACTATTTTATTTTACTCTCAAGTTTCATAGCGCACAAGCCCAGAGTTTCACTTTTTTTAGATCACGTTACGGCATTCATTTCAATGATCCCATTAAGATCTATTGATCGAAATCGCGAACGGCGTCACGGGAAGCGGTGCCGGAGGTTTGTATCAACCCAGCTTTACCTAAAGGGCAATATGCGCAGGGCTATAAGTTTTCTTGCAGGTCTTCTACAACGCCATCGTCCCAGGCGGCGGCTTCGACCGTCCCAGCCGCCGAGACCTCTGGGCATCCTCTTTGGGGCTACGATGTACTACAATCACGCAATCACGTCGCATCTTTTCAGGAGAGGAGGCTGTCATGCCCTTTGGAACC
>WUUC01035707.1_pt1 | contig 29589 bp, 29 predicted proteins | sample 6278441 | NCBI WGS metagenome assembly WUUC01 (sample SAMN13675441, study PRJNA597444) | soil metagenome | isolation source: soil | place: USA: Washington | collected 2017-10 | reverse complement strand
CGAGGCCGACTTCGCCCTGGTCGAGGCCTGGCTGGCGGTGCCGGAGATGATCGACGAGGCGGTGGCGGCGATTGGCGACGAGGGCGAGTCGGCGCTGCCGGCGCGGGCCGAGCAGCTGGAGGACGAGCTGATCCGGCGCACGACCCCGGGCTTCGAGGCCTTCGCGAGTATGGTCGCCGGATGAATCACGGCATCTCCCTCGACGACGACGAGCTGCGCAAGATGCAGCTGCCGGAGCTGAAGCCGCGCGCGGACGCGATCGCGGGCGAGCCGCGCGAAGCGGACTTCGACGCCTACGTCGACGGCGACACCTCGGTCGGCGTCTGGGAATGCACACCCGGTCGCTTCCCCGGCAAGAAGGAGGGCATCAACGAGATGATGCACCTGCTGGCCGGGCGGGCGACGATCACCGACGAGGACGGGACCAGGCACGAGCTGAGCGCCGGCTCGATGTTCGTCGTCATGGACGGCTGGCGCGGCGAGTGGGAGGTCCACGAGACCGTCCGCAAGGTCTACGCGATCTGGCCGACCCGGTAGGGGATCCGGCCGGCGGGTAGGGGAGGCGAGATGGAAGTCGCGCTGATGATCGAGGGCCAGGAGGACGTGACCTGGGAGGACTGGCTGGCGCTGGCCGGGGCCTGCGAAGAGCACGGGGTGGGGACGATGTTCCGCTCCGACCACTACCTCTCGGTGGCCGACCGCCGCGAGCGCGGCTCGCTCGACGCCTGGGGGACGATCACCGCCCTCGGCGCCGTGACCGAGACGCTGCGCCTGGGGACGATGGTCTCGCCGGCGACCTTCCGCCATCCCTCCGTGCTGGCCAAGGCCGTCGTGAGCGCCGACCACGTGTCGGGAGGGCGGGTCGAGCTCGGGATCGGGGCGGGCTGGTGGGATCGCGAGCACGAGATCTACGGCTTTGACCTGCCGGAGATCGGGCCACGGATGGAGGCGCTCGAGGAGCAGATGCAGATCGTCCGCGGCCACTGGGGCGAGGGTCCCTTCGACTTCGACGGCACCTACTTCAGCGTCAAGGAGCTCGACGCCCTGCCGAAGCCGGTCCAGCAGCCGCATCCGCCGCTGATCCTGGGCGGCCGCGGCGGCCCCCGCAGCCTCCGCTTCGCCGCCCGCTACGCGGACGAGTACAACGCGGTGATGGCGACGGTGGAGGAACTGGCCGGGATCCGCGAGCGCATGGATGCGGCGTGCGAAGCCGAGGGCCGCGACCCCGCGACCCTGCCCCTGAGCCTGATGACCGGCTGGATCGTCGGCAGCGACGAGGCCGACCTCCTCGACCGCGCTGGCCGCCTGGCCGAGTGGCAGGGAGAGAGCGGAGATCCGCAGGCCTTCATCGATACCCAGCAGGAGTCCTGGATCATCGGCACCGCGGCCGAAGCCATCGACCGCGCCCGCGCCCTGGAGGCCGTCGGCGTCCGGCGAATCATGGCCCAGCACCTGCTCCACCGCGACCTCGACGCCATCCGCCTCCTAGGGAGCGAAGTAATCCCCGCTTTAGCCCGCTAGATTGGGCCTGCGTGGTGGCTGTAGCTCAGTTGGTAGAGCTCCTGGTTGTGGTCCAGGCGGTCGCGGGTTCGAGTCCCGTCAGCCACCCTTCTTGAAGTTGCTGGACAGAGCGGCCTTCGATTGCAGCGGTCCCCTAGACCGTAGTCCAAATTGCGCCCGCTGAAGCAGACTGCCTGAGCAATGTTAGGAGGCGTAAGGAAGGGCAGGCTACTGCTCCCGGTGCTGGGCCGCGGAGGCGGCCGCCTTAGTCTCTAGCCTCCCGCGTCCATGGCCATGAACGAGTGGGCCTTTGCAGCCGAAATCAAGTCCTGGTGGGACACCGCTTTCGCCGCTCGTCCAGAGTGGAAGCTTGATCGGTGCAGGGTCGAGGAGAGCGTCGATACCGGTAGCGGTGTCGCCAAACGCTCTGATCTCACCGTCCGAAATCTCGAAGGAGAGATCGTTTTCGCGGGGGAGCTACGACTCCCCGACCATCCGCGGGCCGATCCTTGGGATCCAGAAAACATTGCGGGGGCGAGTTCCAAGGCGCGCAGCCTTGGAGCCAGATGGGCATTCACCTCCGACGCAAACCGCCTGCTGCTGATTGACACCGACATTCGGGGCCCAGTTCAGGACACGGTGGCACTACCTATGGATCTCGCGGATATCACTGACCGAACGGATCTTGATCAAGCCTCGACACTCGATGCTGTTCGCGATGCGTGGATCGAGGCTCTAGATACTGTCGTCGCCCTGGCACTCGGGGATGCGGTTCCCGTCGAGATTCCTCCGGACGAGCGCTTTATCCGATCTCTCAGGGGGCTGCTCCGTCAGCCCGTTGACGCAATTGCCGAAGCGCTGGAGAAGGCAAGGCTTGCTGACCCGAAATTCGAAGCAGAACTTGTGAAATGGATGGTTGACGAGCAAGGGTGGGCGCATGTTGCAAGTGAGTGGGACTCAGAGATTCGTCGAACCGCGGCCCTGACCGCATATGTGTTCGTCACGCGCCTGATGTTCTATGAGGCGCTGCGCAGGGCTGAGCCGGGTTTGCGTCCCTTGCATCTCCATAGGGATCAGCCTGCTGAGGTTGCGGCGGGAGGTTTGCGGGGTTATTTCAAAGACGCCCGGATTAAATCGAAGGACTATGAGACGCTCTTTAGCTGGGACCGGGCTTGCGATTACGCACTAATTGCCGATGAGGTCGTGCCCGGCTGGGCACGGGTGGTCGAGCGGCTCCATAACTTCGACCTAGCGAACATCGACTACGACGTAATGGGCCGAATGTTCGAGCGTCTCATCGAGCCGCACGAACGCTACCGCTACGGACAGCACTACACCGTCCCTGCGGTGGTAGATCTCATGCTGTCCTTCGCCCTCCAGCCTGGTGAGGGCCCTATTGCTGACTTCGCTTGCGGGGGAGGGACGTTCCTAGTTCGTGCCTACGCCCGATTTAAAGCGCTGCATCCGGAACTCACGCATCAAGAGTTGCTGAATCGACTCTATGGCTGTGACATAAGTGCTTTTGCTGCCAGCCTGGCGACGGTAAATCTTGCGGTTCGCGACCTGGTCTTCCAGGCTAATTACCCCCGGGTCACCACCAAGAGCTTCTTCCGAGTTGAGCCGGGCGAAAGCTACATGCAGGTTCCGGGTCCAGATGGCAACCTCCTCGATGTCGAGGTCCCTCCACTCCGAGCAGTTACCTGTAACCCGCCCTATGTCAGGGTTCAAAAGCTCTCGAAGCCCCAACGTGCCGAGGCCGAAGCAATCTTGGGGCGCACCAGTCCGTCCCCGCCGGTCCCCGCCAAAGTCTCCGGACTTGCGAATTACCACATATTCTTTTGGCTGCAGGCCGCTCGCTTTCTTCAGCCGGATGGACGCCTTGTCTTCATCACCGCCGGAGAGTGGATGGATAGCGACTACGGCGGTGTTCTTCAGCAATGGTTGCTTGCGAACTTTCGCGTGCTGGCGTTTGTCGAATCGATGGCGGAGCCGTGGTTCAGCGAGGCGCGTGTAGGGACCGTGGTTACCGTGGCAGAGCGCTGCGATGACAAAATGGCGCGAGATCAAAACATCGTGCGATTTGTCACCCTTAGGCGTTCATTGGTGAACTTTTATGGACCTACGGAGGATCCCCTCGACCACTTTGCGCGTGTCGACGCGCTTCGAGACCGCATCCTGGGATTGGCAGGTGAAGCAGGGGAAGGAGAAGACCTAGATTGGCGCGGCATTAGTCAAGCCGATCTCATCGCGCTCGGGATGGAGGAGGCCGATGGTACGGGTTCTTCGATTGATCCTGAGTCCGAGGACCGAGGTTCGGCCTCGCAGCAGGATGTAATGCTATGAGCACGAGGAGCAGCTACCACGCTCGGCCATGGCGCTCTCGGTTCCTCCGGGCCCCAGCCCTTGCTTTAAGGCTGGCCCAACGCGACGACTTTGTGCCGTTGGGTGCGGTTGCTGAGGTCAGTCTCGGCTTAAAGACTGGTTCCGATGCATTTTTCTTCCTCAAGGCATCGACCCCACAGAAGGTTGAGCAATTAGGGCGGCCAAGGTCTCGTACCTCTGTGCATGTGAGCGGACTGTCGTGGGAGGGTAAGTTGGAAAAGGGAGATGTTTATGGCGCATTGCTAAATCCGCATCGTCTCCAAGGTAAGCGTGGAAGAGCGTTTGTGGTCCCAAGGCGAACTGAAGACTTATATCTCTCGCCCCAGGATCGAACTCCTCGTGCAGGACTGGCCGATTACATCGCCGTCGGGAGAAGAGAAGGACTACCCGAGAAACCTCTTGTCAGTGCAAATGCCACTAAGGGCAGGTGGGACCGTCAAGTCCGTGCACCGGTCAACTGGCGTTGGGTGCTTCCCTACAACAGCGCCTATGACTACGGTGCCCATGACAACTCAGGGCATCTAGTCCTCAATGGACGCTTCGTGGGTTGCAGACCGAAGGCCGATATTGACGAAGAACTTCTTGGCGCTGTTCTTAACTCGACCTTCGTGATCGTTACGCGCCTTCTCGAGGGAACGTCTACTGGATCTGAGGGTGCGTACGATGTGGGTCCTCCCGCAGCGCGGCTCCTGCGCCTTCCCGATCCGCGACTGCTTGAGTCCTGCGCGGACGAGATAAAGGCGATACTCGACGAATGGCGGGGGGAAGATCTGATTCCGGCCGCACCGGATCGAACGGCTGCGGTGCCGGAGTTGCGTCGGCGCTTGGACGAGTCAATCCTGATCGCACTCGGGGAATCAAGGGGTGAAGCCGCTCATACCCTCGACAGGTGCTACGCGTCTTATGCACGATGGAGATCGGCCGTCGAGGACGTTGAGATGCGCGTTCGTCGAAATCGTAGGGCCCTTTCCGCATCTGGACGCGATCGGTCCGACAATCCGGTCGATCTCGTTGCGAGCCAGATATGGGATGAGCTCTCGGTAGACATTCCGCTTCTGCCCGCCGCGCGTCTGCCGAACGAGGCGGATAGTGACGCCGTTTCGGTTTCTGCTTCGTTTCGAGCGGATGCGAATGAACCGATTTTCGAAGCTGGCGTTGTCAGAGCGCCAAACGGCGAAACGCTCGACCTTGGTTCATATGCGCGAGCCCGTTTGGCGGACCGTCTATTGCGGATCGGATTTCGTTCACCGCTCTTGATTCCACGGGATTCAGATTTGGCGGCTGAAATTGCAGATGCCTATGACGATGCTCTCAAAGCGCTAGAACGAAGAGCAAGTTCGAGGGCGCGCGCGCAGATCGGAAAAGAGAGTAGCCGCGATGTCTGCGATGCAGTGATTCGATTGTGGCACCACGCCTGTCATGCGGCTGGTGGCGGAGATCGTCATTTGAGCTGACGCAAAACGGTGGAAGCGTGCGGGTGCTTCACTGGGTGCAGAGCCTGGCGTTGGGGCCCAGACTTCACTGCAAGGCTCGCGCGCGCCGTCATCCCAAGACAGCGGCCGAGAACGGTGTCGAGCCAGTTGAGGGTCGGGGGCGTGTGACAAGAAGTCCTAGCGGCCTTCACAAGGCGACGTCAGGGCTCCGGCCTCGCGAATGATCCGGGGGCCTACTCTGGTGTCGTGAGCACCTTCAAGGCCATCTCCTGCTGGTCCTTCCCGCGCCCCGGTGAGGAGGAGGAGTTTGAGCGGCACTACTGGGACGTGCATGTCCCGTTGGCGGCAGCGATTCCGGGGACGGTGAGCCTGACGTTGACGCGGACGGATCAGGGGTTGGAAGGGGCTGCGCCCTCTTATTACCGGGTCGCGGAGACCGTTTTCGAGAGCAGGGATGCCCTCGAGCGGGCGATGGGGACGGCGGAGTGGGCGGCGTTGCGGGCCGATGCGGCGGTGATGCACGTGCGGTTTGGGGTGACGCTGGAGAACGGGCTGGGGACGCCTGAGGCGGTCGAGTTGCGGACGGAAGACTGAGGGCTGAGGGGCTGGTTTCGCGGCTCCGGCCGGTGCGGTCTGTAGAAAGGCGGGGTGGTTGGGCCCAGCCGGGCCTGGTCCCCCTACTTCAAAGGAGAGTCATGTCGGTTATCACCAAGGATGATTTGGCAAAGCTGGTCGCTGAGCGGGCCGGGCTCGAGACGGGTCAGGCGAAGAAGGCCGTGGACGCGACGATCGAGGAGATCACGGCTCAGCTCAAGGCGGGCAACGACGTGAAATTCACCGGCTTCGGGAAATTCTCGACGGTCGACCGTCCGGCCCGCGAGGGACGCAATCCGCAGACCGGCGAGTCGATGCAGATCGCCGCGAAAACGGCGGCGAAGTTCAGCCCCGGGGCGGAGCTGAAGAAGGCCGTCAACGGCTAGGGCAAGTCACCCCAGCGCCGGCATCGAGGCGATGTCGGCGCGCCCTTTCTCGGCCTTGGCGGTGAGGTAGGCCAGCTGGCTGTCGCGCTTGGCGTCCAGCTTGGCCTTCTTCTCCGCCAGGACCTTCTTCCAGTGCTTGGCGCTCTTTTCGATCTTGGCGTCGGCGTCGGCCTGTAGCTCGTCGCGCTGCTTCTGTTCGGCGCTGTGGAGTTCGGCCTTCTGGTCGCGGAAGCCCTGCTTCAGCTCGGCGCGCTTTTTGCTCTCTTCCTGGCGCTTGGCTTTGAGTTCGTCGATCTTCTTGGTGATGCGTTCCTGGATCGCGGTTTTGCCGGCGACGTCGGCGGTCTGAGCCTTTTCGGCTCGCAGGGTGGCGATCTGTTCGTTGACTTTGGTCTCGAACTTCTGGCTGCCGCTCACGACCCGCTCGACCTTTTCCCGGAAGCTGTTCGCCGCCTTCTCGACCTTGGCGGCGAATTCGGCGTCGAGGGCCTCGGCGTCCTCTGCTTCGGCCCGGCGGATCGACGCCTGCTGTTCCTTGAACTTGGCGTTGGTTTCGGCCTTGGCTTCGTCGCCGCCGCGCTTGGAGAGGGCGTTCGCTTTGTGGCTGGCCGCTTCCAGCTTTGCCGTCAGCTCCGACTCGTAGGTCGATTTCTGCGCCGCCGTGGTCGGCTGCCCGACCAGGCCGTCGAGCTTCTTGACGTATTCGACGAACGCTTTGTACTGGGAGGTGGAGGCGAGGCTCGGGCGCTTGGCGGCGGCCGCCGAGGCGGGTAGGAGCAGCGCCGTGCAGAGGGCGATGAGAACGATCCTGCCGGCGCAGCGTTGCGGTTCGCGCATTGGGGCCTCCCGAGACGGTTTCGTTCCGGCCGGCTACCCGGGCCGGGCCGGAAATATCGCTCCCGGCTCCGCTGCTGGCGCTAAAGTGGCGCGGTGCGATTTCGGCCCCTGCTGATCCTCCTCGTCCTGGTCGGCCTGATGGCGCCGGCCTCGGCGCTGGCGGTGAACGAAATCGCCTACGAGTGCGACCTCGACGTCTGCCTGCTCGACCCGGCCAACCCGCGGGCGGTCACGAACCTGACCGACAACGAAGGCAAAAGCTATGACGAAAAACCGATCTGGTCACCGGACGGGACCAAGGTCGCCTTCGTCAGTGACTTCACCGACAAAGGGCACGGTGAAGACAACGTCTTCGTGATGCAGCCGGGCACGACTTACGACCCGCAGAACCTGGCCACCCGGATCACCAATTTCGGCACCGAAGGCAAGACGATCGACGATCTCGCCTGGTCGCCGGACGGGAGCCGGATCGCCCTTACGCGCGGCACCTATGGCGGCGACGACAAGGTCTGGGTCGTCAACGCCGACGGGACCTCGGTCTTTCCGCTGGAGATCGGAGGGGGCGGGGCCAAGCGGCACCCGAGCTGGTCCCCGGACAGCAGCAAGATCGCCTACGCGGTGGTCAAAAACGAGCCGGAACAGATCTATGTCGCGCCTTCGACCGGGGGCTTCGGGGTGCCGCTGGCAAAAGGGGTCGGGCACGAACCGAACTGGTCGCCCGATGGCGCCAGGATCTCCTTCGACGACTACCACTCCACCAGCTACGTCGACCTCGACATCGTCGCCCCCGACGGCAGCGTGCCGCCGGTGATCGTCCCCGGCCCGAGTCCCTACACCGAGTGGACCTACAGCGCCTGGTCCCCCGACAGCGGGAGGATCGCGTACCGGTCGACCAGCAACCTTGGCTATTCGACCTACCGGGTGGTGAGCGCCAACGGCGGCGGCGATCACCCGATCGCGAGTCCCGGTGCCGGTAACGCCGGCAGCGCGTCCTGGTCACCCGACGGCTCTCGGATCGTCTTCGAAGGAGCGCTGATCTCCGATATCAGCGCGCACGATCTCTACCTCGTCAACGCCGACGGCTCCGGCGGCGCGGTGCCGCTGACCAGCAACGGCAAAAGCGACCACCCGGCCTGGCGCGTGGTCAAGGCGACGCCGCAGCTGCCGCCGCCCAACCCGGGCTCGCAGAAACCGAAGGTCGTCTGGATCACGAAAAGGGTCTTCTACAGCGGCGGTCCGATCTTCGTCGCCTCTTACTACTGCGCCGCGCCCAGCTGCGGGACCTCGACCGACGGCAAGATGAAGGGCTCCAAGGCGGCGGGCCTGAGGTTCCGGGCCGCGATGGCCAGCGTGCTGGCGAAGCCGAAAGGCAAAAAGACGCCGAAGTGGGTCGCGGTCGGCAGCGGCAAGAAGAAGATCCCGGGTGGCAAGACGGGAAGGCTCTCGCTGCGCCTCAACAAGACCGGCGTCGCGGCGATCAAGCAGCTCGGCAAGCTGACGATCCAGGTGACGGTCAAGATCAAGCTCGCGGGCGAGAAGAAGCCGATCGTCAAATCGCACCCGATCCGCGTCGTCCTCAAGAAAGCCAAGAAGAAGAACTAGGGGCCGGCGACCGGCCTCAGACCCTGAGGGCGATCGCGAAGCCGTCGTGGCCCTTGCGGCCCACGGTCTGGATCGCGGTGGCCTCGACCCTGGGGTCCGAGGCGAGCAGCGCGAAGAAGCGGCGCAGGGCTTCGTGATCTGAGGGTTCGAGCACCGGGTCCTCGATCTCGGGGTCGAAGACGGCGCCGGCGCGGACGACGTTGTCGGCGACGATCAGGGCGCCCGGGCGGGTCAGCTCCAGGACCCGTTCGAGGTACTCGGGGTTGCGGCCCTTGTCGGCGTCGAGGAAGACGAAGTCGAAGGGCTCCGAGCCGGCGGCGAGCAGGGCGTCGAGCGAGTCGAGGGCGTCTCCGGCGCGGACCTCGACCCCCTCGGTGAGGCCGGCGGCGGCGAGGTTCCAGCGCGCCAGCTCAGCGTAGTCAGGATTCAGCTCGAGGCTGAGCAGGCGGCCGCCGGGCGGCAGGGCCCGGACCAGCCAGATGGTGCTGTAGCCGGCGAGGGTGCCGATCTCGAGGATCGCCCGCGAGCCGCCGCCGCGGGCCAGGACCTGGAGCAGCATTCCCTCGTTCGCGGAGACGGCGTGGTCGGGCAGGCCGGCCGCGGCGGCGGCCCGCTGGGCCTGCTCCAGAGCCGGATCGGGAGCGAAGAGGAGGCCGTCGATGCGGTCGCCGGTCGCTGCCCAGGCGTCTTCCGGAGCGGCGCTCATCGGGGTCGACAAGAGGGTCGCTGGGGGTCTGGTTGCGACACGACGATCTCCATGCTAACTTACCGGCTGCTTGACGGTTCGTATGACAATCTGTCGAGCATTCACTACTTCACCGAACGGCTCAGGGAAGGGCCGAACGGGCTTCGTAAACCGGGCTACAGACCAAGAGGGAGCGAAAAAATGCCACTACACCCCCAGGCCGAGGCATTCCTGAAGCAGCTCGAGGAGGAAGCGGTACCGGACTTCTCCGAAATGTCTGTGCTCGAAGCCCGCGCCTTCGAGGCCGGCTTCGACGAAATGCAGGGTGAGCTGCAGGAGGTCGCGAGCGTGCGCGACGTCCTCGTTCCCGCCGGCACCGGGCGGATTCCCGTGCGGATCTACGACCCGCAGCCCGATGCGACGCTGCCGCTGGTCATCTACATCCACGGTGGCGGCTGGGTGATGGGCAGCGTCGGCGTGGTCGACAAACCGTGTCGCGAACTTGCCAACGCGGCGCCCTGCAAGGTCGCCTCGATCAACTACCGGATGGGTCCGGAGACCCCGTTCCCGGGCCCGCTCGAGGACTGCTACGCGGCGACGCGCTGGCTGGTCGAGAACAGCGACGAGCTCGGCTTCGAGCGCGGCGCGATCTCGATCTCCGGCGACAGCTCGGGCGGCAACCTCGCCGCCGCCGTCACCCTGATGGCGCGCGACCGCGGCGGCCCGCACATCTCCCATCAGCTGCTGATCTACCCGGTCACCGCGCCCGAGCACGAGAGCCCCCACCAGTCCTACACGGACTTCGCCGAGGGCTACATGCTGACCCGCCGCAGCATGAACTGGTTCTGGGGGCACTACGTCAACTCGGTCGAGGACGCCCGTGACCCCTACGCCTCGCCGCTGCTGGCCGAGGACTTCACCGGCCTGCCGCCGGGACTGGTGATCACGGCGGAGTTCGACCCGCTGCGCGACGAGGGCGTCGCCTACGCCGAGCGGCTCAAGAACGCGGGCGTCGAGATCGAGCTGCAGACCGTCCCGGGAGCCATCCACGGCTTCTTCTGGATGAACGGAATCATGGATCAGGGCCGCGAGCTCGTCGCAACCCTGGCGGAGTACGTACGCAAAACGTCCGGCCAAGCCGCGAGCGCCTGAAGGAGGCACGATGTCCACTAGTTCGCCGTCAAACAAAGACGCCCAAGCGCATGAGGTCGACTACGACGCGGTGATCGTCGGCGCCGGCTTCGGCGGCCTCGGCATGCTGCACCAGCTCAAGGACGCCGGCTTCTCGGCCCATGTGTTCGAGACCGGGGACAACGTTGGTGGCACCTGGTACTGGAACCGCTACCCCGGGATCTGCTGCGACTCCGAAAGCACGGTCTACTCGCTTGCCTTCGACAAGGCGCTGCTGGCAGAGTGGGAGTACACCTCGCGCTACCCGCGCGGGCACGAAGTGCTGGCCTATCTGAACCGGTTCGCGGACCGCAACGACCTGCGCAAGGACATCAGCTTCTCGACCCGCGTCGCCTCGGCCACCGTCGACACCGACGCTGGGATCTGGACGATCAAGACGACCGACGGGGAGGAGGTCCGCTGCCGGTACTTCGTTACCGCCGTCGGCTGCCTCTCGGCGGCTCAGATGCCGGACATCCCCGGCGCCCACAGCTTCAAGGGCAAGCAGTACCACACCGCCCGCTGGCCGCACGAGGGAGTCGACCTCACCGGCCTGCGGGTGGGCGTGATCGGGACCGGCTCCAGCGGCATCCAGGTGGTGCCGGAACTGGCCAAGGAGGCCGAGCGCCTCGTCGTCTTCCAGCGCACCGCCAACTACAGCATCCCCTCCCGCAACCGGCCGTTGACCGCGGAGGAAATCGAGAACATCAAGACCAACGGCGTCGCCCTCAAGGAGGAAGCGAAACACACCCAGACCGGGAACCTGGTCTGGCCCCGGGAGGGCTCGGCCCTGGACGTCGAGGAGAGCGAGCGGCGGGCGGTCTACCAGGAAGACTGGGACCACGGCGGCTTCAAGCTCCTCTTCGGCGGCTACGAAGACCTGGTCGTCAACGAGGACTCCAACGAGACGGTCGCCGAGTTCGTCCGCGAGCGGATCCGCGAGGTCGTCGAGGACCCCGAGGTCGCCGAGAAGCTGACGCCCCGCGACCACGCGATCGGGACCAAGCGGCCGCCGCTCGACCAGGGCTACTTCGAGACCTTCAACCGCCCCAACGTCGAGCTGGTCGACATCCGCTCGGCCCCGATCGAGGAGATCACCGAGAAGGGGATCCGCACCAGCGAGGGCGAGTACGAGCTCGACGTGATCGTCTTCGCCACCGGCTTCGACACGATGACCGGCTCGCTGGCGAAGATCGACATCCACAACTCGGAGGGCCTGCGCCTCGCCGACAAGTGGGCGGACCACCCGATCACCTACCTCGGCCTGTCCACGGCGGGCTTCCCGAACATGTTCGTGATCACCGGCCCCGGCAGTCCCTCGGTGCTGAGCAACATGCCGACCTCGATCGAACAGCACATCGAGTGGATCAGGGGCTGCCTCGAGTACGCACGCGACCACGGCGTCGCCCGGATCGAGCCGACTCGCGAGGCCGAGGAGGAGTGGACCGAGCACGTCGACGAGGTCGCCAAGGAAACCCTGCTGGCACGTACCAAGTCCTGGTACACGGGCGCCAACACGCCTGGCAAGTCGTTCCGGTTCATCCCCTACATCGGCGGGGTGGGCGAATACCGGAAACGCTGCAGCGAGGTTGCAGAGAAGGGTTACGAGGGGTTCGAGATGCAGGCGGGTAACGGCGCCAACGCCGACCCCGCAGCGGTGGGATCGACCGAGTAGCGGCCGAGCCAGCGGTACCGATGGCAACAGATTTCACCGTCCTACTGTGAGAGAAACGAGGAGAGATATGAAGTTCTCTAGTTGGAAGCTGCTGTTCCTTGGGTTGATGGTGTGTGCAGCGGTCGTCGGCTTGACCGCCTGCGGTTCGAGCGACGACAGCACCGGTGGCGAAGCGACCACCGAGGAAACTGAAAGCACGACGACCACCGAAGGTGGCGGCTCGGCGGACTACACGCAGTTGCTCAAAGAATCGACCGAAGTAACGCCGAGCAAATACGAAGGCCCGACCGAACCGGCTCCGGCCAAACCCGGCACGAAAATCGCGGCGATCAGCTGCGCTCAGACGCTGCAGGGCTGCGTCAACATCGCCGCCGGCATCGAGGAGGCGGCCAAGGCCGCGGGCATCACCGCGAAGACCTTCGACGGTCAGGGTGAAACCACGACGCAGAACAAACAGATCCTCGCCGCCATCGCCTGGGGCGCGGACGCGATCATCCTCGAGGCGATCGACCCCAGCACGGTCCAGACCGGCCTGGCTGCCGCCGACAAGGCGGGCATCGTGATCGGCGCCGCCGTCAACGGCACCAACAGCCCGAACGAAACCAAGGAGCCGCCGCCCGGCACGATCTGGACCCAGTTCGACGTCGGCATCGATTACAAACTGGCCGGCGAATACGAGGCCAACTGGATCGTCGCCGACTCCGAAGGCAAAGCCAACACCGTCGTCTACGGCACCAAAGAGTTCCCGGCCCTGCCGCCGCAGACCGAAGGCGTGATGAAAGTCCTCGAAGAATGCGAGGAATGCACGACTGACGGCCCGATCGAAATCCTCGCGGCCAACATCGCCACCAGCCTCGGCGAAGAAGTCGTCGGTTACCTGCGGACCCACCCGGACGTGGAATACGTGTTCTGCCCGTACGACCCCGCGGCCCCCGCGATGGTCACCGCGATCGAGACCGCCGGCCTCGGCGATCAGGTGAAGCTGGTCAGCCTCCTCGGCAACGAACAGAACCTGGAATTCATCAGGAACGAAGAAGTGCAGGCTGCCGACGGCTCCTACGACGAGACCTACATCGGCTACGCGGCGGTCGACCAGTCCCTGCGCCTGCTGGACGGGCAGAAACCGTTCGAGCCCCAGGGCGAGAACATCCCGTTCCAGCTGGTCGACGCGAGCAACCTGCCCGAGGCGGGCAGCAGCTTCCAGTCGCCCTACGAGTACAAATCCGAGTACGAAGCGCTCTGGAAGTAGTGCGGTGACTGGTATCGCACGAGAAGACGCGAACGGGATCAGCTCCCCCACGGCCACTGTGGCCGTGGGGGAGGCGGCCCTCGCGCTCGAAGACGTCAGCATGGTCTTCGGCGACCTCTACGCCCTGCGGGAGGTGTCGCTGGAGGTGATGCCGGGCCAGATCCACGGCCTGATCGGCGCCAACGGGAGCGGCAAGTCGACGCTGGTGAAGATCGTCAGCGGCGTGCAGGCCCCGACCAGCGGCTCGATCCTCTGCGCCGGCGAGCGGCACAGCGGCCTGGTGCCGCCGGCCCGGGCCAACGCGCTCGGCGTCCGCGTCGTCCACCAGGAGGCGCCGCTGATCGACACCCTGACCGTGCTCGAGTCGGTCGCGATCTTCCGCGGCTACGAGCGCGGGGCCTTCGGCAACGTGCGCTGGCGCCGCCTGCGCCGCCTGACCCGCGACCTCTTGGAGCGGATGGACGTCCACGTCGACGTCGACACCCTTTGCGCCAACGTGCGCCCCGCCGACCGCGCCGGCCTGGCGCTGGCGATCGCGATGGGGGACCAGTTCGCCGAGGGGGGCGACCAGGACTCGATTCGCCTGCTGGTCGTCGACGAGGTCACCGCCGCGATCCCCGACAGCGAAACGCTGCAGCACCTGGAGCGGCTGCGCCTGATCGCCGACAGCGGCGTCGCGGTGATGATGGTCACCCACCGCATGGCGGAGCTCGACTTCGCCGACGACCTGACGATTCTTCGCAACGGCCGCGTCGTCTACCGCCAGGGCAAAGAGGCCCGGCGCACGGTCCCCGAGCTGGTGGCCGAGATGGTGCCCGAGTCCGAGGCGGTCCCCGGGGCGCCGTCGACCAACGGCGACGCCGAGGCGGCCCCGTCGCGGCGGCCGGTTCTGTCGCTGTGGGAAAGCGCCGCGCCGATCGAGGAGGGCCAGGCCGAGAGCGAGGCCGGGGTGGAGGTGCTGAGCTTGGAGGGCATCGTCGGCGAGGAGCTGCGCGGGGTCAGCCTGACCGCCCGCTCCGGCGAAGTGATCGGCTTCGCCGGCGTCCAGCACGCCGGCATCAACGAGCTGCCGCTGGTCCTCTCGGGCTCGATCCAGCGTGCCGGCGGCACCATCGTCGTCGGCGGCAAGCGGATGCGCAAGCGCGTGGTCCCGGCCGAACTGATCGGCGCCGGCCTCACCACCGTCCCCTCCGACCGGCTGCGCGAAGGCGGGGTCGCCTCGCTCTCGGTGGCCGAGAACGTGATCCTTCCCGACCTCCGCAAGTACTGGCACAAGCGCGCCACCTACCGGGCCGTCGTCGACGGGGTCATCGACTCGCTCGACGTCCGGCCGCCGCGGCGCACCGCCGCGCTCGGCGAGCTCTCCGGCGGCAACCAGCAGAAAGTGCTGCTGGGCAAGTGGCTGGCGCTGCGGCCCGCGGTCCTCTGCCTCGACGATCCCACCTACGGGGTCGACCCCTCCGCCCGGGAGATCATCTTCGAGGCGATCACCGATGCCGCGCGGCTCGGGGTGTGTGTCCTCTTCTTCTCCACCGAGCCCGAGCAGCTGGTTCGCCTCTGCAACCGGGTGTTGATCCTTGAACAAGGGGAAGTCGCCAACGAGCTGAAGGGCGACGACCTGAACTTGCAAACCCTAACGGAGTCGCATGCCAAATGAGCGTCCAGCAAGCTAGGCCAGACACGAAAGACATAGGTACGAAAGCGGCCTCGCGATCCGAACAGGGTCGTTCGCTGCTGGGAACACTCGCGGGTGGTGGAAGGCAGTACGGAACCGTCGTTCTCCTGGCGCTTCTGATCCTCGTCTTCTCACTGACTTCGGACGTGTTCTTCACCTGGACCAACTTCAAAAGCATCCTGATCACGCAGACGGTGATCGCCTGCATGACCCTCGGGGTGATGCTGCCGCTGATCGTCGGCGAGTTCGACCTCTCGGTCGGCTACATGGTCGGCTTCATCGCGATGCTGGGCGCGTATCTGGCCGGCCACGGCTGGGCCGTGTTACCGGTGTTGGTGGTGATGCTCGGGGTCGGCGCCCTGATCGGGTTCATCAACTCGGTCCTGATCGACCGCACCCACATCAGCTCCTTCATCGCCACCCTCGGCGTCGGGATCATCCTCGCCGGCTTCACCCAGGGGTTGAGCGGGGGCTCGGTCCTGACCGCGGACATTCCACGCTTAGTCGTCGACATCGGCCGCGAGTACGCGGGCCCGGTCTCGATCTCGGTCTGGATCACCCTGGTCCTGATCATCGCCCTCTTCTACCTGCTCGAACACACGCCGCTCGGGCGCTCCTGGTACGCGATCGGCGGCTCGGAGAAGGTCTCCTACCTGGCCGGTTTGCGGACCAAGCGGCTGAAGAGCGCCGCCTTCGCGCTCGGCGGTCTGCTGGTCGGCGTCGGGGCGATCTTCGCGCTCGGCCAAAACGGCAGCGCCAGCCCGTCGTTCGGGCCGGAGCTGCTGCTGCCCGCCTACGCCGGCGCCTTCCTCGGCGTCACCACCTACAAGGGCGGCTACTACAACGTGATCGGCTCGATCGTCGGCATCCTCGTGCTCGCCGTCGGCTTCAACGGGCTCAGCCTGCTCGGGGTTCCGTTCTGGATCCAGCCGGTGTTCAACGGCACCGTGCTGCTGGTCGCCGTGCTCGCCGCCCGGGCCGAGACGAGGAAGGTGCGGGTGGGCTCATGAGATCTGCAAATGCAAGCCGGAGCAGTCAGAGAGGAACCGATGCCTGAGGGCAATGGCAAATACGAGGAAGGCCTGGCGATGCGCAAGCAGGTCCTCGGCGAGGATCACGTCCAGCGCTCTCTCGACCAGGCGAGCGAGTTCACGCGGCCGATGCAGGAACTGGCGACCGGCTACTGCTGGGGGGAGATCTGGACCCGTGACGGGCTCGACTCCCACGCTCGCAGCCTGATCAACCTCGGCATGCTGACCGCCCTCAACCGCTCGCACGAGCTGGGCGTCCACGTCCGTGGGGCGGTCCGCAACGGCTGCACCCGGGAGGAGATCCAGGAAACGCTGCTGCAGGCCGCCGTCTACTGCGGGATGCCGGCCGGGCTGGAGGCCTTCCGGGTCGCCGACGAGACCCTCAACGCGGTCGAGCGCGAACTCCAGGCCAACGGCGGCGAGGCGGCGCCCGGGGCGCCCTCCGCCACGGCTGCCGAGGAGCAGGAGTGAGATGGAGGAGCGCCCCCGGGTCATAGCCGCCTCCGAATTCCTCGGAGCGGCCGGGAGATACGTGCCGGCCGGTGAGGAGCGCGGCTTCGAGGTCGTCGACCCGGCTCGCCGGCGCACGCTGGAGGCCTGGACCGGGCGCCTGATTCCCGCCGCCGGCGAGTGGCCGGGGGCCGACGAGGTCGGGGCGGCGGAGTACGTCGACGCGACGATCGCCGCGGAGCCGCTGGCCCGCGCGACCGTCCTGAGGACGCTCGGCCGCCTCGACGCCAGCGCCGGCGCGGCCGGCCACCCGAGCTTCGCCGAGTCCCCGGCGGAGGCGCAGGACCGGATCCTCGGCGAGGTCGCGGCCGACCCCGAGCTCGGCCCCGGCTTCCAGCAGGTCCTGGAGCTGACCTACGAGGCCTACTACCGGCACCCGCGCGTCTGCGCGGTGATGGCGGATCGCACCGGCTTCGACTCCCGCCTGCCGCACCTCGGCTCAGAGATGAAGCCGTTCGACGAGAGCCTGCTCGACCGCGTCCGCCAGCTGCCGCCTCACTACCGTCAGGTCGAGGCGTGAGCGCGGGCAAGGAGTACGACGTCCTCGTCGTCGGCGCCGGCTGCGCCGGCTCGGCGCTGGCCAAGCGCCTCTCCGACCACGACCTCGACATCCTCGTGCTCGAGCAGGGGGACTGGGTGACGCCGGAGATGCGGCCGAAGACGCACCTCGACTGGGAGGCGCGGGCCCGGCACGACTTCAACCCGCGCCCGTCGGTGCGCGACTGGGACGGCGACTATCCGGTCACCAACGGCGGCGGCAACCCGATCGACGCGATGCTCTACGCGGCGGTCGGCGGCAGCGCGGTCGGCTACGGGGGGCACTTCTGGCGCTTCGCGCCGAGCGACTTCCGCGCCCGCACGCTCGACGACTTCGGCGTCGACTGGCCGATCGCCTACGAGGACCTCGCCCCCTACTACGACCTCAACGAGGCCGAAATGGGCACCGCCGGGCTGCGCGGGGACCCGACCGGGCCGCCGCGGGAATCCGAGTCGCCGACCCGCCCGATCCCGATCGGCCGGCTGGGGGAGAAGTGGGTCGACGGCTTCGAGAAACTCGGCTGGTACTGGTGGCCGCAGGAGCAGGCGATCATCAGCGAGGACTACCGCGGGCGCCAGGCCTGCACCAACCGCGGCTTCTGCACCGCCGGCTGCCCCCACAGCGCCCTCGCCTACGCGGAGGAGATCTACCTGGCACCGGCGCTGGCGCGGGGGGTCGAGCTGCGGACCGGGGCGCACGTGCGCGAGATCACCGTCGACCCCGACGGCAGCGCCCGCGGGGCGATCTACTACGACCGCGACGGCGGCCTGCACGAGGCCCGGGCCAAGGTGGTGGTGGTCTGCGGCAACGGGCTCGGCTCGCCGCGCCTGCTGCTGATGTCGACCAGCGCCCAGTTCCCCGACGGCCTGGCGAACAGCAGCGGCATGGTCGGCAAGAACCTGATGACCCACGTGCAGACGATGGTGATCGGCCGCTTCGAGGACCGGATCGACGCCCACCAGGGAGCCTGGGGCGGCTCGGTCACCTCGCGCCAGTTCTACGACGGCGACCCCGAGGGGGACTTCAAGCGCGGCTTCATGCTGGCGGCGATGCGCGGCTACTCGCCGCTGACGACCGCGCTCCAGGTCGTGCCGTGGGGCCCCGGCCACCACGAGACGCTGGAGCGGCACCTCAACCACGAGGGCGTGATCTGGGTCTGCGGCGACGACGAGCCCGAGCAGAGCAACTACGTCGACCTCGACTGGGACAGCCCCGACGGCTACGGGCTGCCGGGGGTGAGCACCCACTACACGCTCTCGGACAACAGCCTGGCGATGTCCGGGCAGATGGTGCGCCGGGCGACGCAGCTCTGCGAGGCGGCCGGCGCCGACTCGGTCCGCGACCTCGGCTTCGACACCCTGCTCGGTTGGCACCTGCTGGGGACCGTCTGCATGGGCGAGGACCCCGAGACCTCGGTTGTCGATTCCAGCAACCGAACCCACGACGTTCCCAACCTCTACGTGGTCGACGGGTCAAGCTTCCCGACCGGGGCCGCGGTCAACCCGACCAACACCGTGCAGGCGCTGGCGCTGAGGACGGCCGACCAGATCGTCGCCCGGCGCGGCGCCTGGAACTAGGAGAGACGATGCCGACGCAGATCCCCGACGCCCAGCCGATCTCCGACTGGACCCGTGAGTTCACCGCCGCCAGGCGCGACCTGCTGATCGGCGGCGAGTGGGTCCCGGCCCGCTCCGGCGCCACCTTCACCGTGCTCGACCCGGCGACCGAGGGTCCGATCGCCGAGGTCGCCGAGGGCGCCGCGGCCGACGTCGACCTCGCGGTCGCGGCCGCCCGCCGCGCCTTCGAGTCGGGGCCGTGGCCGCGCATGCGCGGCGCCGAGCGCGCTCGCCTCATCTGGGAGCTGGCCGACCGGATCGAGGCCGAAGGCGAGCGGATCGCCGAGCTGGAGTCGCTCGACAACGGAATGCCGGTCGGCGTCGCCCGCGGCGCCGTGGTCCCGCTCACCGCCGACATCTTCCGCTACATGGCCGGCTGGGCGACCAAGCTCGAGGGCAAGACGATCCCGCTCGACGTGCCGCCCCAGCCCGACGCCGAGTTCTTCGCCTACACGCTGCGCCAGCCGGTCGGCGTCGTCGCCCAGATCGTGCCCTGGAACTTCCCCCTCTTCATGACCTCCTGGAAGGTCGCGCCGGCCCTGGCGACCGGCTGCACGGTCGTCCTCAAGCCGGCCGAGCAGACCCCGCTCACCGCCCTGCTGCTGGGCGAGCTGATGACCGAGATCGGCTTCCCGGACGGCGTCGTCAACGTCGTCCCCGGCTTCGGCGAGACCGCCGGCGCCGCCCTCGCCGCCCATCCCGACGTCGACAAGGTCACCTTCACGGGCTCGACCGAGGTCGGCAAGGAGATCATCAGGGCGAGCGCGGACAACCTCAAGAAGGTGGCCCTGGAGCTCGGCGGCAAGTCGCCCAACATCGTCTTCGACGACGCCGACCTCGAGCGCGCCGTGGCCGGCTCGGCCGACGCGGTCTTCTTCAACGCCGGCCAGAACTGCGTCGCCGGCGCCCGCCTCTTCGCCCAGGCGGGCGTCTACGACGACGTCGTCGCCGGGCTCGCCGAGCGCGCATCGACCTTGCGGATCGGGCCCGGGCTCGATGCCGAGAGCGAGGTCGGGCCCCTGGTCTCCGCCAAGCAGCTGGAGCGGGTCACCGGCTACATGAGCGCGGCGACCGAGGAAGGCGCCAGCCTCGTCGCCGGCGGCGGGCGCCTCGGCGACCGCGGCTACTTCGTCGAGCCGACGATCCTCACCGACGTCGCCCCGGGGATGCGGTTCATGCGCGAGGAGATCTTCGGCCCGGTCGTCGGCGTCACCCGCTTCACCGACCTCGACGACCTCGTCGCCAAAGCCAACGACACCGCCTACGGCCTCGCGGCCGGGATCTGGACCAGCGACCTCTCCCGCGCGCATCGATTGGCACCGCGCCTGCAGGTCGGAACTGTCTGGGTCAACACCTACTCCCTGAACGCCGCCGCGCTCCCCTTCGGCGGCTTCAAGGAATCGGGCTGGGGCCGGGAACTGGGCGAGGAGGGCGTCGCCTCCTACCTGCAGACGAAGTCCGTCTGCATCGGCCTCTGATGGGCGCCTTCGCCAGCGAGCGGCAGCCCGACAGCGCCGCGGCCCAGCCGGTCCAGGGCGAGCGGCTGCCCGGGGTCGCCTACGAGGTGATCGACCCCGAGTTCGCCGAATGCATCGACCCCGTGGCCTGGGTCGAACGCCTGCACACCGGCTGCCGCTGGGCCGAGGGCCCGGTCTACTTCGCGGAGATGCGCTGCCTGCTCTGGAGCGACATCCCGACCCAGCGGATGCTGCGCTTCGACGAGCAGAGCGGGGAGGTGGGGGTGCTGCGGGCGGCGACCGGCAACTGCAACGGCAGCACCCGCGACCGCGAGGGCCGCCTGATCAACTGCGAGCAGGGCTTGCACCGGGTCGTCCGCTACGAGCCCGACGGGACGCTGACGATCCTCGCCGACTCCTTCGAGGGCAAGCCGCTGAACTCGCCCAACGACGTGGTCGTCGACTCCGCCGGGATGATCTGGTTCACCGACCCCAGCTTCGGGGTGATGTCGCACTACGTCGGCAACAAAGGCGAGCAGGCGCAGCCGGTCTGCGGCGTCTACCGGATCGACCCGGCCGACGCCAGCGTCAGCCTGATGATCGACGACTTCCAGATGCCAAACGGGCTCGCCTTCTCCCCCGACGAGCGGCGCCTCTACGTCGCCGAGTCCGGCCTCTTGGTGAACGAGAGCTGGGGCGCCAACATCCGCGCCTTCGACCTCGACGGCGAGCGCCGGCCGAGCGGGGGAGAGGTCTTCGCCGAGATCGAGCCCGGGATCCCGGACGGCTTCCGCCTCGACGACGAAGGCCGGCTCTGGGTCGGCTGCGGCGACGGCGTCCAGTGCCTGGCGCCGGACGGGCGCCTGATCGGGAAGATCCTGATCCCCGAGGCGACCGCCAACCTGACCTTCGGCGGGCCGAAGCGAAACCGCCTGTACATGACTGCCACTACGTCGCTGTACGCGACCTACCTCAACGTGACCGGCGCCCAGCGCCCGTGAGCACGAAATCAAACGAGAAAGGGTTTTAGAGATGGGACGACTCGAAGGCAAGGTTGCGCTGATCACCGGCGCCGCGCGCGGAATGGGCCACACCACGGCCGAGCTGTTCGCCAAGGAGGGGGCGACGGTGATCGGCGGCGACGTGATCGAGGCCGAGCCCTACGAGGGCGCGGTCGAAGCGGTCGACCTCGACGTCTCCAGCGAGGAGGCCTGGAAGCGGGCGATCGCCGGGATCGTCGACAAGCACGGTCGCCTCGACGTGCTGATCAACAACGCCGGCGTGATCGCCTACGAGCCGATCCTCGAGCTCGACCTCGAGAACTGGCACCGGCTGATGGCGGTCGACCAGACCGGCGTCTTCCTCGGCATGCGCGAGTCGCTGCCGGCGATGATCGACTCCGGCGGCGGCTCGATCGTCAACCTCTCCTCGATCTGGGGCGCGGTCGCGGTCCCCGGCGCCCACGCCTACCACGCGGCCAAGGGCGCGGTCCTCAACATGACCCGCAACGTCGCCCTCACCCACGTCGGCGACGGCGTCCGCTGCAACGCGATCCTGCCCGGCTACATCAAGACGCCGCTGACCGACGTGCAGGCGCCGGAGGTCAACCAGTCGATGGTCGACACGACGCCGATGCACCGCGGCGGCGAGCCGATCGAGGTCGCCTACGGCAGCCTCTACCTGGCCAGCGACGAGTCGAGCTTCGTCACCGGCACCGAGCTGGTCATCGACGGCGGCCTGATGGCGCAGTAGCCGCTGGGCCTCCCCCCGGAAGTCGTGGTTCCTTTTTCACCTCTGAGGTTAAAAAGGAACCACGCGATGGGGGACCTAGGTGCCGACGCGCTGACCGGAGGGGCGGACGGGGTTCATCGCGGTGGCGCCGCCGTCGATCGAGATCACCTCGCCGGTCATGAAGCCGGCCTGATCGCTGAGCAGGAAGGCGACGAGGTCGGCGACCTCGTCGGCGGAGCCGGCGCGGCGCTGCGGGGCGATCATCGCCCGCCTCTCCCAGTCGGCGGCGCCGCCGGTGTCGCCGCTGGTCTCGGCGAAGAGCTCGGTGAGGACGATGCCGGGGGCGATTGCGTTGACGCGGACGTCGCGGTCGGCCCCGTGGACCGCGGCGCAGCGGGTCAGGCCGACCACTCCGTGCTTGGCCGTGTGGTACGGGATCAGGTCCGAGGAGCCGCGCAGACTGCCGATCGAGGCGGTGTTGACGATCGCGCCGCCGCCGCCCTGGCGGGCGAACTGGCGGAAGGCGGCGCGGAGGCCGAGGAAGACGCTGCGCAGGTCGACGGCGATGACGCGGTCGAAGTCCTCGGCGGTCAGCTCCTCGAAGGGGGCAAGGGAGCCGGGGATGCCGGCGTTGAGATGGTGGAGGTCGACGCGACCGAAGTGCGAGGCCGCCTGCTCGACTGCCGCTTCGACGTCGGCCTCGCTGGAGACGTCCGCGGTCAGCCCCAGGCCCGGCCCGGGCAGCGACTCGGCGACCGCGGCGGCGGCCTCGCCGTCGAGGTCGACGATGGCGACGCTGGCGCCCTCGGCCGAGAGCCGGCGGGCGGTGGCGGCGCCGATGCCGCTGGCGCCGCCGGTGACCAGCGCGACCTTGTCAGTGATGCCGGTGAAAGTCATCGTCACTCCTTCTAGACGGTTTCCGAGAAGGCGGCGATGCCCTTGATTCCGCTCTTCTCGGCCTTGCTGAGGTGTTTCGCGCAGGCGACCGCGGCGGCGTCGGCGTCGCGGGCTTCGATCGCCGCGACCAGTTCGTCGATCTCGTCGATCACGCTGTTGCCGCGGTCGGAGTTCGACATCGAAGCCGCGCGCAGCATCCGTACCCGCGCCTGCAGGCTGCCGAGGATCGAGCGGATCGCGTTGTTGCCGGCGCCCTCCAGCAGCACGTCGTAGAAGGCGTCCTTGGTTCGCAGCAGCGTCCGCGTGTCCTCGCCCGCCACGGTCGCCGCGGCGAAGGCGTCGGAGGTCTGGCGCAGCCGGGCGACCGTCTCCTCGGAGGCGCGCTCGACGAAGTTGCGCACCGCCAGCTGCTCGAGCGCGGAGCGGACCTCGTAGAGCTCGGCCGCCTCCTCGGGCGTGGGGACGACGACGATCGCGCCTTTCTGGGGGATCGTCTTGACCAGGCCCTCGGCTTCGAGCTCGCGCAGGACCTCGCGGACGGTGGTGCGGGAGACGCCGATCTGCTCGATCAGCTCGCGCTCGACCAGGCGCTGCCCGGGTTTGAAGCGGAAATCGAGGATGCCCTCGCGGATCAGGTCCAGAACCTGGCCCCGCAGGGGGGCGGCGACCCGTCCGACCCGAGGAGCGAGCAGGTCCAGGTGCGAGTCCTCGTCAGGCGACATGTACGGCGATATTACCGAACTACCGTCATGCGTCAAAGATGGCTTCGCAGAGCAGAAAGCCCGTGGAATCTGAAGTCAGTTCTGGTATACATCTGCCAGGTCATCATCTTGTATGACAAAGATCTGACTGGTTGACGCTTGGGAAGCGAAGGAGGAGCGGATGTCCGCGGGACTGACCGACAGCGGTGCGCAGACGCAGAACCGGGCTCTGCTCGGCCGCCTCTACGGCCGCAACAAGATGCTCTCGCTCTCGATCGGGGCGACGCTGGCCTTCGGCCAACAACCGGTCGGGGCCCGGCAGGACGTGGACGAGCACCTGGCCGATTGCGAGCGGGCGCTGAGCCAGTGCGACGGTGAGCTGGCCGCCCAGTTCGAGGCCTGCCGCGACGCCGCCGCCGCCCTCGTCGACCTGGTCGCCGAGGTGGAGCCGGGGCCGGGACTGCCGTCGAAGCAGCGCCTGAGCGCGGTTCGCGCCAGCCACCGCCGCCTGCGGCGGCTGGTCTGGGAGGTCTTCGAGTGCGAGTACGTCCCCTGCTGCGCGACTGGAGGTCACAGCCATGACTGACTACTCCCTGTGGATGGTCGAGTACGCCCGCGTCGCCGAGTTCCCGGTCAGCGTCGCCCACCAGGGTCGCCACAACCAGGGCACGATGGTGCTGCCCTACTGCTACGCGGTGCTGAAGAGCGAGGACCACCTGGTCGTCGTCGACTGCGGCTTCGACAACGTCGAGTTCGGCAAGGTGCTCGCCGACAGCTACGGCGTCTCCGCCTGGCAACCGCCGGAGGTGGTGCTGCCGCGGATCGGCGTCGACCCGGCCGAAGTCGACACCGTGATCCTCACCCACAACCACTTCGACCACGCCGGCGGCCTCGAGTTCTTCCCCGACGCCCACATCTACCTGCAGGCGCGCGAGCTGCAGAACTACATCTGGGCCAAGGCCCTGCCGCAGCGCCTGCAGTGGCTGACCACGGCGACCGACCCGGCGCTGGTGATCACCCTCGCCGAACGGCTCGTCGACGGCAAGCTGACCCTGCTCGACGGCGAAGCGGAGATCCTCCCCGGCCTCACCGCCGTGCCCGCGCACGACACCCACACCGCCGGCTCGCAGTACCTGCGGCTCGACCAGCACGACGGTCGCTGGGTCCTGGCCGGCGACAATTGCTACACCTACGACAACTTCCTCGGCTCGCAGGAGGAAGGGCGCTTCGTGCCGATCGGGCTCGCCTTCGGCAGCATGGAGAAGTGCATGCTGACGATGGAGGAGATGTGGCAGTTCGTCGGCGAAGACGTCGACCGCATCGCTCCCTTCCACGCCGAGGAAATGTGGGGCAAATTCCCCACCCACACCTTCGAGGACTCCCTCCGCTGCGCCGAGCTCAGCCTCGCGCCGGGTCAGTCGAGCCGGCTCGAGGCTGTGCGGGCGGCGGCGGTCTGAGCGCTCCTACTTCGCGTAGAAGCCGGCGTCGACCAGGAGCGACTCGCCGGTGATGAAGCGCGCTTCGTCGGAGACCAGGAAGAGGATCGCGTTGGAGATGTCGCGCGCCTCGACCCAGGGCGTCGGGATCAGGTGGTTCGTCTCCGAGGCCTGGATGAAGTCGTCTTCGGTCGGCTGGTCGAGGTCCGGGTTGAACATCTTGTAGACGGCGTCGTTCATCACCATCGCGGTCGGCACCGTGCCGGGGTTGATCGAGTTGACGCGGATCCGCCGCGGCCCGAGCTCCGCCGCCAGCGAGCGCATCAGCCCCATCACGCCGTGCTTGGTGGCGACGTAGTGGCTGGTGCCGTTGGCGCCGACCAGGCCCAGCAGCGAGCTGACGAGCACGATCGCGGCGCCGTCGGGAAGGTGGGGGACGACCGCCTTGAGGGTGTGGAAGACCCCCGTCAGGTTCGTGTCCATCGCCTCCTGCCACATCGTCTCCGAGAGCTCGTCGAAGGAGGCGACGGTGAAGATGCCGGCGTTGGCGACGAGGATGTCCGGGGCGGCGAGCCGGGCGACGGCGTCGTCGACGGCCGCGCGCATGGCGGCGCCGTCGCGGACGTCGGCCTCGGCGGTGACGATGCGGCGACCGAGGGCCTCGACCGCCTTCGCGGTCTCCTCGAGCTCACCGGCGGCGGCGAGGGGATAGGTGGTCGACTCCATCTCGCCCTGGAAGTCGAGGGCGATGATGTCGGCGCCCTCTTCGGCCAGGCGCACCGCGTGGCTGCGGCCCTGACCTCGTGCGGCTCCCGTGATCAGGGCGACCTTGCCCGCTACTCGATCCACTTTCCATCCTCCGTCCCGTTGGGTTTCGCCGTGCAGAAATTACCGACCGACAGATTGGCATATTATATGACAATCTGGCAGAATCATTTCAGGCCGGAAGCCGTCCGCAGGAATGGTTTAGCTTTGTGGCCGGTGTCATCCTGTATGACAGAATTTCGTTTAAGGACGGAAGTGTGTTGAGACATGTCTGAGCAATCGATCGACCAATCCGAATCCCGTGCCATCGGCCTCCCGCACGCCTCCGAGCCGGCGCCGGTGGGCGATCTGACCTCGCGCGTGGCGCGTGTCGCCGCTCCGGTACGCGAGCAGGTTCTGGAACTGCTGCACCAGGAGATCGTCGAAATGCGGCTGCCGCCCGGCCAGCGCCTGGTCGAGCGTGAGCTGATCGAGCGGATCGGGGTCTCGCGGACGACGATCCGTGAGGTTCTGCGCCAGCTCTCCGCCGAAGGCCTGGTCACGACGATCCCCCAGAAGGGGGCGATCGTCGCCATCCCCTCGGCCAAGGACGCGCGCGAGGTCTACGAGGTGCGGGCCCTGCTGGAGGGGCTGCTGGTGCGCCACTTCGCCGAAAACGCGAGCGACGAGCAGGTCAAGGAACTGCGCGCGGCGTTCACCGAGATGGAGCGCCGCTCGACCAAGTCGCCGGAGCCGCGCGAGGTGCTGCGGGCCAAGGCCGGGCTCTACGACGTCCTCTTCGACGGCGCTGACAACCGCACCGTGAAGATGATCCTCGAGGGCTTCCAGGCCCGGATCGCGGTGATGCGGGCGGCGACCCTGGCCGAGCCGGGACGCGCCGCCGAGTCGGCCGAGGAGATCGAGGCGATCGTCGAGGCGATCGAGCGCCGCGACGCCGACGCGGCGGAGCAGGCGAGCAGGCATCACGTCAGCCAGGCAGCGGAGACGCTCTACCGCTCCGCGATGTTCAATCGGCCGCCGCAGGTCTGAGCGAAGTGCCCGCTTCGGTCGAGGGAGAGGTCGGCCTGGTCGGTCTCGGTGCGATGGGCTCGGAGATCGGGTTGCGGATGCTGGAGGCGGGGATCTCGCTGCGCGTCTTCGACACCCGGACCGAGGCGATGGCGCCGCTGCTCGAGCGCGGCGCGAGCGCCGAGGAGTCGCCCGCGAGCGTCGCCGGCAGCTGCGAGATCGTGCTGGTCAGCCTGCCCACCCCCGACGTCGTGCGCGAGGTCGTGAGCGGGCCGGGCGGCCTGCTGGAGGGCGAGGCGATGCGGATCTTCGGCGACCTCTCGACCACCGGCCGCGAGGTGGCCGAGGAGATTGCCGGCACCCTCGCCGAGCGCGGCGTCCGCTACCTCGACGCGCCGCTCAGCGGTGGCGTCGCCGGGGCCGAAAAGGGGACGCTCGGCGTCTACGTCGCCGCCGAGGACGACGTCTTCGAGCGCTGCCTGCCGCTGATCGAGCCCTTCGCCGGGACGATCGTCCGCGTCGGCACCGAGCCCGGCCACGGCCAGGTCGCGAAGCTGCTCAACAACCTGATCTCCGCCGCGGCGCTGACGATCACCGCCGAGGCGATGGCGCTGGGTGCGCGCGAGGGCCTCGACCCCACGGCGCTGCTCGAGGCCTTCAACTCGGGCACCGGCCGCAACAGCGCCACCGTCAGCAAGTTCCCCCAGCAGGTCCTCAACCGCCGGTTCGCGACCGGGTTCCGGCTCGAGCTGATGCTCAAGGACGTGCGCCTCTGCCTCGACGAGGCGCGCGCGCAGCGGGTGCCGATGCCGCTCGGCTCGACCGTCGAGCAGCTCTGGTCGCTGGGGGCGAAGATGTCCGCCGAGGGCGCCGACCAGACCGAGATGGTGAAGATCTTCGAGGACTGGGCCGGGGTCACGATCGCCGCGCCGGAGCCGGTTGCCGATGCTTGAGGTCGACGCGATCCGCTACGCCTCGCTGCGCGGGACCAAGAGCAACCTCTACTTCCGCTACGGGAGCTACGGGGAGGCCGACGCCGAGGTCGAGATGGCTTATTACTTCTGGCTGCTGCGCGACGGCGAGCGCACGATCCTCGTCGACACCGGGTTCGACCCGGAGGTCGGTCGCAGCCGCGGGCGCACCTGCCTGGTCGAGCCGCTGGCGGCGCTGGCGGCGATGGGCGTCGAGCCGAGCGACGTCTCGACAGTGATCGTCACCCACTTCCACTACGACCACATCGGCAACCTCGCCGCCTTCGAGGGGGCCGAGGTCGTCGTCCCGCAAGCCGAGCTCGACTTCTGGTCGGGGCCGCTGGCCGCCCGCAAGCAGTACGCCGACCACGTCGACCGCGACGCGGTCGGCTACATCGAAGGCCTGGCCGGGGAGGATCGTTTCCGGACCAGCGGCGAGAGGGAGGAGGTGGTGCCGGGAGTGGAATCGATCTGCGTCGGCGGCCACTCTCCCGGGCAGACGGTGCTGGTGGTCGAGACCGCGGGCGGCAAGGTCGTCCTCGCCTCCGACGCGATCCACTTCTACGAGGAGTACGAGCTCGACCGGCCCTTCGGCGTCATCGACGACCTCGCCGGGATGTACCGCGCCTACGACCTCCTGCGCGAGCTCGAGAGCGCCCCGGGCTCGGTCCTCGTCCCGGGGCACGATCCCGCGGTCGCGACCCGGTTCCCCCCCGGCGAGGACGGCCCGATGGTCAGCCGCATCGTCGTCGGCTAGCCGCCTTCACTGGGCCATGTAGCCGCCGTCGGCGAGCAGCGTCTGGCCGGTCACGAAGGAGGAGGCGTCCGAGCAGAGCCAGGCGACGGCCTCGGCGATCTCGCGCGGTTCGGCCATCCGGTTCATCGGGTGCATCGCCTCGATTTCCTGGTAGATCTCGCTGCCGGGTTTCGCTTCCAGGCCGCGGTCGGTGATCATCGCCGTGGGGGCGAAGCCGGGGCCGACCGCGTTGACGCGGACGCCCTCGGTGGCGAACTCCAGCGCCGCGGTCCTGGTCAGGCCGACGACCCCGTGCTTGGAGGCGTTGTAGGCGGAGAAGTTGGCCATCCCGGTGACCCCGCAGATCGAGGCGATGTTGACCAGCGAGCCGCTCTGCTGCTCGCGCATCGTCTTCAGCTCCTCCTTCATGCAGAGGAAGACGCCGGTGAGGTTGATGCCGATCACCTGGTCCCAGCGCTCTTCGGAGTACTCGTCGGTGGGGGCGATGTCGCCCTCGGCGCCGGCGTTGTTGACGGCGCAGTCGAGGCGGCCGTGGCGCTCGACGACGGCGCCGACCATCTCCGCGACCGCGGCCTGGCTGGTGACGTCGACGGCAACTACGGAGGCCTCGCCGCCGGCCTCGCGGATCGCCGCGCAGACGGCCTCGCCTTTCTCCGTCTGCAGGTCACCGATCACGACCTTGCAGCCCGAAGCCGCCAGCTTTTCAGCCATCGCCTGACCCAGACCCTGCGCGCCGCCCGTGACCAGTGCGACCTTCCCTCGCAGTGAATCCATCGCTCCTCCGTTCCCAGTGATTGTATTACGATAGGACACAATTCGTAGGACTGTATGACATTTGAGCCAGCTTTTGGGAGGCTCGGGACAAGGAGGAGTGGGCGATGGCAGCTGAGGAAACGACGACCGGACTCGAGCAGGAGATCGAGGCGATGCTCGAGACCGAGCGCTTCGAGCCCCCCGCGGCCTTCAAGGAGCAAGCCCTCTGG